>Ga0316217_10004627_pt1 | contig 14709 bp, 8 predicted proteins | sample 1anoAmetaG_FD_203633 | JGI IMG/M metagenome (GOLD analysis project Ga0316217, IMG submission 203633) | Freshwater microbial communities from Trout Bog Lake, Wisconsin, USA - 1anoA | ecosystem: Environmental > Aquatic > Freshwater > Lake > Hypolimnion/Profundal zone | place: USA: Wisconsin... | reverse complement strand
CACTGTGTCGGGGTAAAATCAGTCAAGCGAAAGTCCTTTTGTGCCGTAAACACTGTCTAGTCAACATGTTTGTAGCACATCAGGCTTTCGCTGCATACTGCTTCGTGCATTATTCAGGCTAGGCCGCGCTTGCCATCCGGGCGGATAACCTCATCTTGGTTGATAAATGCTATCAATTCCGGACCGGTAATGCCTTCCGGCTTCGCGGCCCAATCCCGCCAGCGGTAGGGGGCCTCCATCGCCGGATAATAGCGCTTGCCCGCGAGCTTATACTCTTCCTGGCGAATGGTCTCCATATCATCGAGGAATTTGAGGAACATGATCCATGTGAGCATGGGAAGCCGGTCGAGATCGGTGCTCAACCCCTTGTCCTTGCGCATGATTTGACGACACGACTTGATGATCGAACTGAGTTCCTGAGCGCTCGATTGAGGTACTGCTGATTTCTTTTTCTTGGTTCCTTGGGGCATCATATTCCTTTATGCGACGTACAAAAGTCGCTGCAATTCATCAACTGCCGACCGCAGTTGGTCTCCGCCGCCAAAAAGTGCGGCGATTTCAATGACATTTCCATGCTCGACAAGCGGTGGTACTTTGAACACGTCAGGAATCTGGAATTGGGCAGTTCCGTACTCAGCGTATTTTTCGAGCAGTTCGTCGAGGACTTGCCGTGCGCCGTTCGTGAATGCATCGAAAAATGCTTGGCCATCTTTGCGGACCGCATCGGCCCGTTCACGACGGGTTCGAATCGGTGCACTGTATGCGACATGGCACAAGAGATCGAACGGATCGGCATCTGGTTGTTTGGCGGCTTCGGTGAGTTCTTCAAAGGTGATGCCGCGCTGCTCCAATGCTTCGATGATCGCTGCCCGTTCTTGGCTATCGCTCCACTTGGCGCGCAACGCAGCCGCCGAAGGATACATACTGCGCACCTTTTCGCCGGTGTAGTCGGTGAATTTCTTCACCTGAAGCCGTTTCCCGTCAGCATCGAGGTCGTACACGAGATGCGCGGCAATTTCCACGATGCCACCGTCTACATAAAGCTTGCGTGGCTGAACATTCGTGTCTTCGTCATCGGGAGGGAGGGGCGTAACCGTCTCGGCTTCCACCTCCTCCGGGGTTGCCACCTGTTCTTCGACCACCTGCGGCTCACCAATGGTTTCGCCTGTTTCGTTCATCTCCGATTCGGTGACGAGGGCGGGATCGCCGTCGAAGTCCGGATCGGCAAACAGGCGCGTCGCGCTGCCGGTGTAATCGAGGATGTTGAAGAACATTTTTCCGTAATCGTCGCGGACGCGCGTGCCCCTGCCGATGATCTGCTTGAATTCGGTCATCGAGTTGACCGTGCGGACGAGCACGATGTTTTTGCAGGTCTGCACATCCACGCCGGTCGTAAGCATCTGTGATGTGGTGACAATAGTAGGCGTGGGAAGCTCAAGCTCCATGAATTTGCCAAGGTATCCGCGCCCGATGTCGCCTTCGTCCGATACTATCCGTACCACGTAGTCGGGATATTGCTGGACGAGATCGCTGTTCAGATTGCTAAGTTCCTTGCGCATCTCCTCGGCGTGTTCCTGATCGACGCAAAAGATAATCGTCTTTGCAAACCGGTCCGTTTTCTTCATAAACTCGGAAAGGTTCACGGCGATGGCATGCGTGCGCGCCTTGAGGGCGATAATGCGTTCAAATTCCGGCGTTCCGTAGAGACCGTCGGGGATCTCACGACCATAGCGGTCGAGTTCACCGGGGGACGGGCGCCAGCCCGCGGCGTCTACTGTGGATACAATCCTATGGACGCGGTACGGAGCGAGGAATCCGTCGTCGATGCCTTGGCGCAGACTGTACGTGTAGATAGGATTCCCGAAATACCGATACGTATCCCGATTGTCCTCGCGGAGCGGGGTGGCCGTCATACCAATTTGGAAGGCGTCCTCGAAATACTCCAGAATTTCGCGCCAATTGCTTTCATCGCGGGCGCTGCCGCGATGGCACTCGTCCACGATGATGAGATCAAAGAAATCACGCGGATAGTCGCGATACAGGCCGGGGCGGTTGGCATCGCGTGCGATGCCTTGGTAGATGGCGAAGTACATCTCCCGGCTTTTGACTGCTTCGCCCTCAATCTTGCAGCGTGCATCGCCGAATGGCGCGAATATCTTGTCTTTGGGATCGTCCACGAGTATGTTGCGGTCGGCCAGATAAAGAATGCGTGGTCGGCGGTATTCACCTTTGCGATTCCATCGCGAATTCCATAGCTTCCAGCATATTTGGAAGGCCACTACCGTTTTTCCCGTGCCGGTCGCCAACGTGAGGAGTACGCGTTTCTTGCCCTGAAGGATCGCCTGAACCGTACGGTTGATGGCGATCTCCTGGTAATAGCGCGGTGATTTTCCCGAGAGGTGGTAGTAAGGAGCAAGCAGTCGATCCGAAACCTCGTCGGCAATGCCTTCAGCCGTTTGCAACCGCTTCCACAACTCGTCCGGAGTCGGAAACGTATCACGATCTGTTTCCTTCCCGGAAAGAAAATCGTGCTCGACGATGCCATGCCCGTTCGTGGAATAGGCAAACTTAAGCCCTAGAATTTCGGCGTATTCCTTGGCCTGCTGCATGCCGTCGCCGGGATTCTTGTAGGCTGCCTTGGCTTCGACTACCGCAATGGGGAAATCGCGCCGGAACCTCAAAAGATAGTCGGAGCGTTTCTGCGGACGGCGCAAAGGGCGCTTCCCGGCAATGACGATCCGTCCGTCCGTGAAGGTGCGCTGCTCATTGATCTGCTCGTCAGTCCAAGCAGCGGCATAGAGCTTCGGCAATACGTATTTTCGACAAGTATCCGCTTCGTTCATAACGATTTGCGCCCTCACGCACAATGGGCATTAGGCCCGTACTCCGGCCTCAAATTACTGATGTTCGGCTTTTCGGGGTCCTTATCATACTAGACTGAAGCCCTTCACTCGTCCAACGCTAAAGAATTCAATCGATTAGCCTTCTGTGAAGGGTATGTGGTTGTGCCTGGTGAGAGACGCAGGGCGAAGCGGGTGACAAGGCCAACGATCTGAGGTCAAACGACACCATTATGGCTGCACACATCTGGGATACCGAAGAGGGGTTCCCGGATGAATTCCGTAAATTGCACGGCCCGAAGCGCGTACAAAGAAGCTGCGCTTCATCATACTCATTCAGAACTGGCATCGACGCGCGAGGCTATTCTCGCGGATGCTATGCGTGTGCTTTGCTGTAGTCAAATTTGTAGCAGCCAAAGCACCACAGAGCCACGCGGATCAACAAGTGAAGAGCGGAAAGCGGTAAGCCTTTCAATCAAAAGCAGTTATTTTCAAAGATTTTCAACAGGTTTCAATAAATCGCTTGACCTGTTTTGGGAGCAGAGGGTCGGGGGTTCGAATCCCTCCGCCCCGACCAATATTTATGAATATTTTGAAGCCGTTCAGCCAACTGAATGGGTAGGTCATGTCTTTTTGAGACAGATGACCGAGTGCTGAAAGCAACGTCCATGTTGACTTCTCGCACTTCGATGGATGAAAGAACCGTCACAAATTCGTCGACAGTCCTGTCGGCGCTTCTATGATTCTTCTTGTCCAATCGCGCGACTTCATCTAATCTTTAGATGAAGGTGAAGCCATGCAGACCGTTCAACTCAAGCTCCGGGAAGCCAGCGCGGTTTTGGGGGTCGCGCCCAAAGACCTTCAGAATCTGGTTCAGTTCGGCGTTCTTGAGCCGCAACGGAAGGACCGTTTTTTCGTCTTCGATGCCCCGCTTCTTCTTAAGGCGAAGGTGGCCTTCTACCTGAAAGAGGCGCTGGGTACGTCAGTGCCGCTCCTCGCGCGGTTTACCAAGGAGATTTTCAAAGACGCACTGCAATCGAAGTCGGGCAAGTTTTCCAACGTTTCGATCCTCTCGCGTCCTGCACAAGGGAAAGAGGCGGTACGAATCGAAATTCCGCTCCAGGCACTCGCGACAGAGCTAGAAGCCCAACTGCCCACTCCCGATTCCCTCCGCCAAGGGACAGGCGGGAGAGCGACGAAAGCATGGAAGGAAGAGATCGCTCGCACGTTCAAGGACGCCGCCGACGACCTGAAAGGCGTAACGGAGCGCGAAATTCTTGATGAGATAAAGCTCTATCGGGCTCAGCGAAAGAAATCGCCGGAGATCACCGTTGTTGCTCACCTCCAGGAAAAAACGGCCTAAGGGCGTTGTCGATACTTCCGTCCTCGTGGCGGGCATTGCTGCTTTCAGGGACACAGGCACTTCGTCGCCCGTGCCCAGCGCCAATTTTTTGCGGGATTGGATCGATAACGCCACCTTTATCTGGCTCATCAACGAAGAGATCGTCGATGAGTACAAGGCGATCCTTGCTCGGCGCGGAGTGCGTCCAAGCCTGATTGGCGCGGTGATCAACCTGATCCGTTCCCAAGCAGAAGAAGTGCCCGATCTTGCAGGCACCAACATCTCACCCGATCCCGGCGACGAACCGTTCTGCGTTTGTGCGGAGGCCGGAGACGCAGATTTCATCGTGACGCTCAATCCAACTGATTTTCCGCCCCACAAACTGAGAGCGCACGTGATCTCCCCGAGTGATCCCATTCCGACGACTGGGCGCAAACGTCCTCGGTGAATTGCCGAAAGGAAAACCATCAGGAGTTCTAGGCTGTAGTCGATTTTGTAGAGGTCAAAACACCCTGGAACAACAAGATTCGACAAGGTACGGGCGAGCAGAGGGTCGGGGGTTCGAATCCCTCCGCCCCGACCATCGTAACTTGTTGATATTGCAATTTATATAGAGGACCTACGCCGCCCTTCTTCTTTTTGCCGCAACCCCGCTGCGGTCGGGTTTGTCGCTTCGCCCCCTGCAAGGAAGACTGTTCCGACTCCGCATCGACATTCCCGGCAGGTTTTGCACAAGCCTCCTCGCGCTGCCCTTGCAGCAGACTCAAGAGGACTCGAACCTGCCTAAGGCGCTACCCGCAGGTTATCGAATTGGACGCGATCCCACTCCGCGCCCAGGGCAAACATGCCGTGCGTGTGCGTCGCGTTCTCGACCGATGTGAGCAGAACGCCGTCCAGCAATGCCTCGATCCGCTTGCCGCGAAAACGCAGTTCCAGATGGCGCCATTGATTGCGATCGAGCTTGACCGATCCCGATGCGAGCGTGACCACCGGTTTCTTGAACTCGGCGGAGAGCAACTCCCAACTGCCGTCGGGCTTGACCCGCAAGATATAGCCGCTGGGCCAGCGCGCATTGCCATCCTGAAAGACATCGGCGGAGTCGATGCGCCCCATCAGCGCCGCCGGCGCCGCGGAGAGGAAACGCACGTCGGCCGCGACAGAATAGTCTGTCCAACCCGAGTTGCCGGCCAGCGTGAACGGATCCGGCAGGGGGCCCCAGGGAATTGGCTTGGTTGAAATCACCTGCTCCAGGCATTGCCCAGGCCGCCCGTCGCAGCCTCGCACTTCGAATGCGCCATCCTGATCGGCAAGATATTTGGGTGTGTGCAGCAGCGAAGTTTGCTCGAAGTCATCCGCATAGGGCATCGGGAAAGCCGCCGCGGGAGGCGACTGGGCCGCGCCTTTGCCCTGCCCGGTAGTGGTGGTCAACGAATAGAGCGACTCCGGCTCGAAGGTGTATTGAAATGCGCCGCCTGCCGGAGTCAAACTGGCCATCTGCTCAAGAATGTGCGTGCTGTTGGTCTGCCAGATGTGCACCTGGGTTGCCGCGAGACCGCCGGCCAGACGGAACAACACCGTTTGCGGCTGGCGCGCGCCCATCGTCTCCAGCACGACGCTCCAATTCTTCCTGTCAATGGAGCGGAGAGCGACGTAACTTCCCTTCCCCGGCAAGTTACCCGACGATGCGTCGAGATACTGCCATCCCGGCTGGGCGAATTGCGTGGTGTGCGCCGTGGCCCAGATCGTTCCCTGCACGTCGTAGTAACCGGACCACGGAGTGTTGGCGTACATCAGGCCGGAGTTGGGCGCGGCCAGGTTGTCGTAGTAGGAAGTAACCGGACTCCAAATCTCGGTCGCCGTCAGGCTTCCCTCCAGATAGTTCTGGTTGTAGCGGTGGGCCAGAATCTTGCCGCCAACCTCCCAGTCGCGACTGACAAACGGTCCGCCTCCGTCATTGGGCTGGTCTTCGCTGGACCACAGCGGCTTGCCCGTCTTGCGCGCTGCTTCGGTCGAGGCAACCCTGCCGTCCTGGAGCGGATAATGCACACCGATCGCATCGATCGACGCGGCCAGATCCGGGTCTTTCAGCATCTCGTCGGCAATCGACCAGGGCCCCGCGCCTTCGCCGTAGTATTGGTCGCAACAGACCACCTTGGTGGCCAGATGTTCTTCCTGGAGACGGCGATGCAGTTCCTTGACGTAAGCAATATCGTGGACCTTCTCGTTCCATGCGCCGGCGTAGGCAATGTCCAGGTTGTAATCGTGCTTCGCGATCTTGATAAAGTCCGCCACGTACTCGGCCATCTTCGCGGTGTAGAGCGTATCCTTGCCCACCCATCCCGGCGCGCCCCAGGGCAGGATCTCGAGGACGATGTTGGGATTGCGCTTGTGCGCCTCGGCCATCAGCCACCATTCGTAGCCGCGAGTCGAGTCGTGGTCGATCGGCGTACGCATAGGACTTGGCTCCGCGCCGTCCGTCGAGTTCACATCCGCGCCGATCTCCACCTTGAGCCGCTGCAACGCCGCGCCATAACCCGGCTTGAAGAGATAGTCGAGAATCTGGCTGCGCTGCGGCTCCGGATAGTCGATCAGCAAGCGCGAGGAAGCGCCCGCGCTGGCCGCGCCCAGGCCGTCGAAGACTCTGCCCTTGCTATTCCCGTCCAGGACGACCGTAGTCTGCTGGCTGTGGGCGGCCGCGCCGGCCAGGCCGAGCACCAGCGCCATCAGAAATGCGGGCAGAACCCTCCGCCGCGTGCCGATTGCCTTCCGATTGCATCTTCCTCGTGCTGCGCGCATTGTTGTTCTCCTAGATTCTTCCCGTTCGCACGTTTGTCTCGATCTCTTCAAGAGTCTTTCCCCGCGTCTCCGGCAAGCGGAAGGCAAGAAAGATAAGTCCGGCCAGGCAGATGGTCGCGTAGGTCCAGAAAGTGCCCGCAGCGCCCAGCGCCGCGTTCAACAATGGAAAGGTGTAAGTCAGCACGAAACACGCCGTCCACAGCGCGGTGATGGCGATGGACATGGCGCTGCTGCGAATGCGGTTGGGAAAGATCTCCGCAATTACCACCCAGGTGGCCGGCGCCAGCGACATGGCATAGCAGGCGATAGCCGCGAGCACCAGCACCAGCATGGGCTTGCCGTGCAGGTGCAGCCGATAGAACGCGCCCAGCACGGTGTAGACCACCACCAGCCCAGTCAGCCCGGTGAGCAGCAGAAAGCGCCGGCCGTAGCGATCGATAGCGGCCAGCGCGAGCAACGTGAAGACCACATTCACGGCTCCCGTCACCACGATGTTGAAGAGAATGTCGGAGACCTGGTAACCGGCCGCCGCAAAAATTTCCTGCGCGTAGTTGAAGATCACGTTGATGCCGCACCACTGTTGCAAGACGGCGAGCGCCACGCCCAGCAGCAGCACCTTGGCCATCCCCGGAGAAGACAGTTCCTTCCACAGCGAACGCCGCGGCTGCGCCTCGCTGGCAGAGGCGAAGTCGCTCAGCACCTGTTCTGCGTAGGCCCGCCCGCCCAGCCGCTCCAACACGCGCAAGGCCTGCTGCGTGCGCCCCTTCGAGGCTAGCCAGCGCGGGCTTTCTGGCACCAGGAACGTGGAGATCAGGAAGAGCACGGAAGGCACTGCGGTGACCGCGAACATCCAGCGCCAGCCCCACTGACCGTTCCACGAAACCAGAATGTCGTGGGCGGTTGCGCCCGCGGGCACGGGCCGCGCGATCAGCCAGTTGACCACCTGCGCCAGGAGAATACCGAAGACAATGGCCAACTGGTTGAGCGAGACCAGGCGTCCGCGCAGATGCGCCGGAGATATCTCCGCGATATACATGGGAGAGATGCCGGAGGCCAGTCCGATGGCGAAGCCGCCGGTCAGCCTCCACGCCACAAAGGCCGCGAACTGCCCCGCCAGCCCCGTGCCCAGCGACGAGACCGCAAAGATCAGCGCGGCCAACGTGAGCAGCTTCTTCCTGCCGAAGCGGTTGCTCAGCATTCCCGACGAGATCGCTCCCAGCAGGCAGCCGATCAGCGCGCAACTCATCGCCCAGCCTTCCAGCAAAGGCGAATCGAGTTGAAAGTAGCGCTCGTAGAAGGGCTTTGCGCCGCCGATGACCACCCAGTCGTAGCCGAACAGCAGTCCGCCCAACGCGCCCGCCGAGGCGGCCAGCCAGACGTATACGGCGCGGAAAGATCCTCTCGTTTCCGCGCCTTCCGCGGAGGTTGAAATGCCTGCGATCATGATCTGCTTGTCCCTTCGACGTTCTTCACCGATGCGCATTGTTCCCGCTTGACCCACGACTGCATCTCTGCGGCGAAGAGATGATTGGGGTCCATGGCCATGACCTCTTCCAACTGCCGCGCCGCGGCTTCCGCTTCGCCCAATCCGTCGTGCGCCAGCGCGCTCAACAGCGCCGATTCGATGTGGTTCCGTTTGTCCAGATCGTCGTCGAAGAGTAGCAAGTTCGGCAGCGAAGTGGCAAAGTAGTCGATCTTCGGCTTCGTCTCCAGCAACTTCGCGGCGAACTCGGCAAGGTGGACAAAGATGGCGCGCGCGCTTTGCTCATCGCCCAGCGCCCGCAGCGCCAGCGCTTGATAATAGGCTTGCGGGCCCACGCCCGAAAGCGGCGCGGCGGCCGCGGTCCAGTAACGCTCGGCGAGCGGAATATCCCCAAGCTGCCGCGCCGCCAACCCGGAAAAATAATCCAGATCGCGCTCCAGAGTCAGCAGATGCTTGCCTTCTCCCAGGTTCCGCGGAAAGTGCCGCGCGCTTTCGAAGTGCTCCAACGCCCCGGCTGCATCGCCCGCAACAAGTGCCTCTTTGCCCAGCGCCCGATGTGCCTGAACATACTGCGCCGGCACCAGCCCTTCGCCGCCCTCCCAGGGACTGAAGCGCCGCGCGCCCAGCAGTTCCAAAGCCGCCGCCCATTGGCCGCATTGATTGAGCAGCGTAATGTACTCCACGGTCAGGTCGTCGCGGCGCTCTACAAGCTCGCGGTGCTCATCCAGAAAGCGCAGCCTCTCTTGCGGCGTGGCCGCTCCGATCCTCTTCTTCAACTGATCCCACTCGTACAGCACGCGCGCATCTTCGCCGTCCGCGGCAAAGGCCCTTGCATACATGCGTTCCGCGGCATCCGGATTGTGCAGGACATTGAACTCGGCAATCCCCAGGTTCCTCCACGGAATCGAGAACTCCGCATCCAGCTCGACCGAGCGGCGCCAGCAGGCAATCGCGTCTTCATATCGCTTCTTGTCGTAGTAAAGATTCCCAAGATAGTAATGCGCTTTGGCTGCCGCCGGATTCCTCTGCACCGCGTCTTCCAGCACGATCGCCTCTTCCAGCCGCGCCGGGAAGCAGTAGCGCGACGAGGCGCTCTCCGCCCTCTTTGCGTATTGGATCGATTCCTGCTCCTGCCCCAGCAAGCGGGCCAGCCAGGAAAGCGTGTACCAAAGCATCGGATGCGCCAGTTGCGGCTCGTGGCCGCACGCTTCGAGCAAGGCGTAGGCATCCTCGCGAAGGCCGGACCAGGCCAGATCGTAGGCCACGTCCAATAGCGTCTGCACGTCTCCTTCGAGAGCAGAAACAAAGGCGCGCAACTGCTGCGCGGCGCGGGTGGCCAGGAAACGCTCGGCCAGAGTGCGAAAATCCAGCCGATCCAGTTTGAGCGATTCCTCGATCGTTTCCTCCGCCTTTTCGACCCGCCCCATACGCCGCAGCAGCGATGCCCGCAGCGCGCGCGCCTTCAGGTTGTCGCTGCTGGTGCGCAGGCTCTGCTCCACTTGTTCCAGCGCCAACGAAAAGTTCCCGCGCTCCGTACTCATAGACGCCAGGGCATAGTATCCCGCGCTGTGCCAGGCCTGATTCCACACCGACTTGTGGAACGCAGCATACGCTTCGGCGCTCTTCTCCTGATACATGCAGGCGAGACCGAGGTTGTAAAACGGCTCGCCGTCCCTGGGGTTGGGATTCCTCAGAGTCAGGCGGCGAATCGCCCGCTCGAAGCACGCTTGCGCCTCCACGAACTGCCCCCGGCGCAGGTGCGCCAAGCCCATCGCGTTATTCAGCCGCGCATCTCCCGGCTCGCGCTTGAGTCCCTCGCGCCAATAAGTCTCCGGCGAGCGGGTGGCATGGCGGTACTGCTCCAGATGCAAGCCCGTCAAATACAACTCCTCGATGCTTTCCATCGACTCCGGCGGCAATGGTTCCGTGGCCGGCTCCGGCGGTTCGCAATCGACAAGCGCCTCCGGCCGATACGCAATCAGCTCTCTTCCATCCTCATCCAGAACGGAAAGCCGAAAATCCTCCGGTTGCGTGGCGGACACGGCGACAGACTGCACCAGCGGTTTGCCGGGAGCGAGTTCAAGCCGCCGGTCGAGAAGCGACTGCCCGGCCCTCGTCAGCAGCACGCGCACCGTGCGCCGCGATGTGACGCAGATTCCCACGCGCGCCCCAGTTGCATCGAACTCCAGATTCACCGCGGCCTGCGTGTTGGCATTCTTGGCCGGCCCGATCTTCTGGATCGGATACCAGTACTGACTGAAGGTCTTGGTCTCGTACGGCTGCAGCCAGGAAAAATCCGGCTGATTGTCGGTATAGGCCCCGGCCATCAACTCCACATAGGGCCCGTCCTCGTCGGTCAGATTGCGGTCCCAGGCGTAGCCGAACTCCGCGTTGCCCCAGGTCCACATCTTCTTTCCCGGCGCGATGTGGTGATTCGACGTGTGCACCAGGCCGGCCTGGCGATCGTGATCGTATCCTCCGCAAAAATCGTACTTGGACTGCGTCACCATGTACGAAGTCGGCACTGGAATGTTCTTGTACCAGGAGATGTCGGTGCCGGGACGATAGTCCACCCCGTAATACTCGTTGCGCGCCACCGGAAACGAAGAGACGGCGCGCTTGGCATGATCGGCCACAAAAGTCACATCCGGCGGGAAAAACGCCTGGTACCGGTCGTGCACCCGCACCGCGACATTGGCCCACCAAAGAAAAGTCTGCGACAAGGGCGTGCGGTTGTACAAGCGGACCCTGGCCTCGACCATCGCCCTGCCCGGCGACAGGCGGATGCCCACCATGCCCTTCATGCGCAGCATGGGGTCATGTTCGCTGAGCCAGACCGTACGGCTGCCGTCCGCCTCTTCTTCAAAGCTCGTGTGCACCGGCATGTACGTCGACGGCCGATGGTGCTGCGGCCAGTTGAATTCCACCCCACCGGAGATCCACGGACCCAGCAATCCCACCAGCGCCGGCTTGATCACGTGCTGGCGGTAGAAGAAATCGTACTGGTTGGTCCGGTCCAGGCCGGTTTGGATGCGCCCACCAATCTCGGGGAGAATCATCAGCTGGATGTACTCGTTCTCCAGCCTAACCGCCCGATAACTCGCATCTACCTTCTCCAGCGCCACGCGGTCCGTGAACGGATTCGGATAGACTTTGCCGCTGCTTCCCTGGTAGACCCGCTTCTCGAGAAACATCGGGTTGGGGTCGGCCTCCTGCACCGGATAGGTGGGGATGACAATCTGCTCTTCCCAGCATCGAACCTCTTCCGACTCCCGCACTTCGCTCATGAACCTCAATCCTCGATGGACTCAATCGTCTTCGGCGGCAGGAATCTCCGGTCGCGCCGCCCCCCGCCGCTATCGGGCAAAACCCGATACCGTTAACGTACACGGAGGCCGCCTCCCTGTCAATCGCGCCGCCTTTCGCCCCCCGCCCCCCTTGCCCTGCTCGAACCGCGCTCCCTACCACGGGCTCTGCAACCGGCTCTGCGCCTGCCTGCTAGAATCCGGTAGAACCGCGTCCGCGAGCGTTTGCCCATGAAGCCTCCCAACATCAAAGATATTGCTCAGGCTCTGGGCATCTCGATTGGAACCGTGGACCGCGCCTTGCATGGGCGCTCCGACGTGAGCCCCGCCACGCGCGCACGCGTCTTGAAGACGGCCGAGCAACTTGGATACCGCCCCAATCTAGCCGCACGTTCTCTCAAGTTGGACCGCAGGCTGCGCATCGGCATTTACTTTCCCCTGGAGATTGCCTCCTTCTTCGATCCGCTCCGCGCCGGGGTGCGCGCCGCCGCTTCGGCGATGGCCGGCGTCAATATCGAACTCGTTTTCCGTGCGTTTCCCCGCCTCGACGAGGGCGACGTGGAACTGCTCAACTCCGACGCTGCGGAGAAGTTCGACGGCATTCTGGTCGCACCCGGCAATCCTGGCCGCATCGGGCCAACGCTCGACCAGTGGGCGCGCCGCGGTGTTGCGGTGGTCTGCGTTGCCAGCGATGCCCCGCGCAGCGAGCGTCTGGCCGCCGTCTCCGCGGACGCCCATGCCAGCGGCGCCATTGCCGCCGAACTCTTCTCCCGCACCATCCACAAGAAGGGTCATCTTGCCACCATCACCGGCGAAACGACAACGCTGGACCATTCCGAAAAGCTCCGCGGATTCGCGGAATATTTGGCTGCTTTCGCTCCGCATCTCACGCTTCTTCCCGCGATCGAGTCGTTCGAGCAACCCCAGGTGGCATATCGCCAGGCCTCCGCGCTCTTCTCGCGCAAGCATTATCCCCTTGGGATCTACTTGAGCACCGCCAACAGCATTCCCGTACTTCGCGTGCTGGAAGAAAAGAAACTCCTCGGCAAAGTCCAGGTCGTCGCGACCGATCTTTTTCCCGAGCTTGTTCCCTACATAGAATCCGGAAAGATTCTCGCGACTCTTTATCAGCGGCCTTTTGCTCAAGGAAAGACGGCGCTTGAACTGCTTCTTGGCTATCTCCTCAACGGTGTAAAGCCTGAGCCGGTGACCCGCCTCGCCCCGCACATCGTCTTGCGCGCCAATCTCAGCCTGTTTACGCGCTACCTTGCGGAGAGCGAAGAGGAACAATCCTCCAGGAGCACGGGAGAATAGTTCTCAAGCGATCCGAGAACAAGGGCTCAACCTTCTCGTTCTCGACTTCCCTGCTTCGCCCGGCGGCGCACCGTGGGCGAAGGTACCTTGAAGCCGGTTCGCCGGTCCCTCTGCGACGCGCTCAGCAAGTTTTCAGGGCGTGTTCGAGCACCTGCTGAATGTGTACGTCCACCTGCCGGAGCACGGCCGGCGCCACGGCGCAGCCATCGGTCTCGTAGGTGAGCAGGGGCATGCCCTGTTGAATGCCGAGCGGCTTGAGAATGGCCTCGGAGATCCGAAACGGGAGACAGTTGAACGGCCCGATCAGAAGAATGCCGTCGTAGCCCTCGTATTCGGCATTCAGGCTCTTGCCGACCGTCGGGATAATCTCGCCGAAGATCTCCGGCGAGATGTGCCGGGCGCTCTTCTCGAACTGCGCGACGACGTCGTTGGGCCGGGAGATGAGGAGCCCCGTATCCTGGAAGATCTCGCGGTAGCGCTGTTCGGTTCTCCGTCCGGACTGGTAGCCCCACCATTGCTGCAGGTACTGTTGTCCGTCCGTTTCGAGCACCCTGGTGCAGGCTTTGGCCAGGGCGAATCCTCCCGGCTTCAGTCCCCAATTGTTTGCCGTGCCTCTCATGCCGTCATAGGTGACATACAAGAACAGGTCGGTCAGATCGACCGGTTTGAGGATGATTCCCCGCGCCGCGTAGAGATCGCGGACGCCATCCATGAAGAACGGGCTGAAGCGGGCGTAGAAGTCGCCTGTGACCACGACCTTTGGGCAGGCCATGGGATCGCGCGTGCGCGGCAGCGCGGCCAGATACTCCACAAATGCAGGCAGTTGCTCTGAAAACTCGTCGAGTGTCTTGGCGCCGGCCCGGAATCGCTCCCATTCCCGGTGAAACAGTTCGAGGCTTCCAGGGGCTCCCACCACGCGCAGTACATGATCGATCTCGACCAGAATGTCGGCCACCAGCACCGCCGGCGAAAAATGCTTCATCAGCGTGAACGGGTCGAATCCCAGATAGTCGTTCTCCGGCCCCGGATGGACCATGAACATATCGGTCAGCCGATGCTCGGCAATGAAGCGCTCGAAATAGCCCATGTAGGCTTCGCTGACGCAGGGAGCGCCGCCCTGCATCATGATCAAGCCGGCGATCTCGCCGGGCAGCCGATCGCGATTGATCTGAAGCAGTTGTCCGATGGAGAGCGGCAACGGCAGGCACTCCCGGCCCGAGGTGAATTGCAGTCCCAGGTCGAGTTGGCTGCGATCGATGGGAACCAGAGGGCCGGTATGCAAGCCAAGCCAGTTGAGGGCCATCGCCGCGGACTGGGCATGGAACTCGGAGAAGTTGAGCATGTGCAACCTGACCCGCGGGTCGGTGAGCAGCACACTCTCGCCATTGGAAGCGATCGCTTCGCCGCCCTTGACCAGACGGCAGGGATTGAAGGGCTGGGTCTGGCTGGGTTGCGCCGCGCGGTAGTTCTGCACGATGTCGAGAAAAGCTTCAAGGCGCGTTTGCACGCCGGCGTCGGCGGTGTGCGCGTCGATTTCCAGCGTCAGATAGGGCTTGGCTTCCAGTTCCGAAGCCAGCAAGGAATGCGTGAACGCATCGATGGTGCAACTGAAATTGCCCACACTGAGGA
>Ga0316217_10004626_pt1 | contig 14711 bp, 11 predicted proteins | sample 1anoAmetaG_FD_203633 | JGI IMG/M metagenome (GOLD analysis project Ga0316217, IMG submission 203633) | Freshwater microbial communities from Trout Bog Lake, Wisconsin, USA - 1anoA | ecosystem: Environmental > Aquatic > Freshwater > Lake > Hypolimnion/Profundal zone | place: USA: Wisconsin... | reverse complement strand
AGTTCCAAAGGTGGTGTGGTTTGCGCAAATCAAGAGATAATAAACAAGCAAAAGAAAGTCATTAGGCTACTGGTTTCACGATTAGGAAACAGCATCTTCAACGGAAACGGCATAATGAATGTTTCTCTGCCCATAGATATTTTCAAAAGCGAGTAACTTTTTGTTAATCCAGATCACAATTGGTCAGCATAGCTCGCAATTTTACCTATGCTCCTCTTCTCATATAGCCCACAGTGAACCTCAATGCTCTGTAAAGGATGAAGAAAGCCATTCTATTTCAAATTTCAATCGGAGCTCTCAGTTTAAGTACTTAGAAACCCTTTAACCCAATTCTGGGGTAAACTTACCAAGGGGATATAGATGGCTGTCCCATTTTTTTGGAACAAATCAGCCATCACCCTCCTATCAGCAACGTTTTTATGGTGGGACGTGGCTATAAAATATATGGCAGCATCTGTGTGGACATCCATTTGAGAATTAACCATGTTAAAGGAATAACCAACAAATCTTTGACTGTTTAGTATCAAAATGGGGATAAGATCTAATTCAATAGTCCTGTAATGATGATCAACGGCTTATTGATTGGAGAAAGAAGCATTTATTTCGATGGCCAAGGTATTCTTTTCATAACTTAGTATATTTCACTGATGAAAAGAATCTCATTATTACGTCACTCTTATACAATCCGAATTCGAAGAAAGGAATCTTTAGCTTTAAAATCGAATCTCCTGACTATTTGGCTGGTGAAATTTATCGAGTTTCTCACAGCTTTATGCAGAAATTCCTTGCTTCCAATAAAACTCTGTCCCCCAAAAAGGATCCAAACAACAAAGTTATAGCGACTATCCATGGGGAGTGGAATGGAAAGATCTTTGTAAATGATTAGCTAGCATACAACTTCTAGGAAGATTTACCAGTTTAGCTTCAGAATTGTAGCTATCCACTACCTTCTGACTCAACTTTAAGGAAGGATATCTTGAGGTTGAGTAAAGGCGAGAGAGACTTGGCTCAGCAAGAGAAAGATCAGCTGTAGCTAGAGCAAAGAAGAGAGAAAAAACTTAGATCAGAGTACAAAGACTCAAAAATTAAGAAATGATAGAAATATCTTTATTTTATTCAACTAAATGAGCATTTTGTCTTATTTCGAATCATCATTTTTCCATCTTAAGGCCCCAAGCAGATGCCAGACAGTTGCTATCTCTGTTCTTTATGTTTACTACTGCTCTATTATACAGTTAATAAAACGGATGAAATATACAAAAAATGATAGATATGTACGATCAAGAATGCCCAATGATCAGATGATTTGATTTTAGAGCTGCAACACAAATGATTTTAGTCCTTTCATTCTCAACGACTTGGAACTCTTCAAAATCAACCGCAAATTGTTCCTCTCTACATAGTCTCTCACTTTATCGACAGTCGCAATTTCTTAGTACAGAGGATTAGTTTTGGAGATCAAAGCCAAGAGTGTCTTATGAAGAGTGTTGGCTTTTTCGGCTCTGTGAATTTAAAGCATTAAGTCTATTCTCTTGACCATGGTTTGTATCTTTTGGCTGTTTTCGCTGTTGGTTTAGTATATCTTCTCATAAATGTTTTCTAAGGTTTCAGTAGAACCGATTTCTACGCAGATCTGCTTTGCGATTTCAGGACGGGCTAGGACTATTTCATCAGCAATTTGCATCAGAATCCCACGAATTTCTTCAATCTTGGTCGAAGAAAGTTTCTCTGCTGATAACTTAGGATCCTAATACGTTTTTGAGTGTTAGTCACACAGCTCTTTGACCATTTCTATCTGTATTGCAACCAATTCCTTTTTCCTATGCAGCTACTTATAAGTCTTCACCATCTCCTCCTTCAGCTCTTTGCGAATCCGGAGTAACTCTTCTGATGGAATGTAGTTGTCGACTTGCTCGTAGTACGACCTCTACTGTATGATACACAAGATTTTATCGTAGCAGAGGAGTTGACGTTATCTTTGCTATGCGTTAGGATTGCTATTAATTGTTTAGAGTGAAATGCTGCTAAAGAAAGAAGAGAGGAGTTCCTCAAAATATTTTTTGCCCAAACTACCTTGGATCATCATTTCAAGGTCTCTGATCAAGTTTATGCTGAACCTCAGCGCTTACTTATTGCAAAGACCTAACTTTTCTGAGTATTCCTGCAACTCTTCAAGCAATAGGGTATCGTTGTCTTCGTTTTCAATGATTTTCCTTTCATCCCATGTCATGGATGTACAATTCTATTTGATGTGTTTGAAGAAGAGGTCTCTAAATCTTTTGAGTATTTCGAAGTAGAGATGGTACTGTTCGGGGAGGCAATATTCCTGACTGTTTTTGGCGAAAAAGTACTTCATCTCAAATAGATTTCTATACACAAATAACTGTTTTTCAGCGCTTAGTTTGCTTCGGTTGTGGAAATCCTTTTAAACAACCTTGAAAAACGTGCTGAAAAGTTTGTTCAACAGTTCTATTTTGTTCGCAATACTAGCCGCCAAAGTTTAGACCTACCCTTGTATAAAAGTATGATTGATGATCTAGGTTGTGATCCTCTCTTTGAAATAACTTTTGTCCAAATAGCTCCAGTTTTTATGGCGGCATGATCGTATTTATAATCGTATGCAGGTTCTGCAATCAAACTGCCTCTTCTACATCTATCTAATCCAATCCAGTCGCTTGAAGATCCTCTCATCTCTGCTGGCCTGCCTAAAGAACAACATTCTTGCGTTGCATACTACGTATTTCAGTATCTTTGCGATTAGCTGTTGTTCCTTCTCGTCCAATCCATACTGCCTCTAATTGTCTATGAGGTTTGACTTGTTCGAAAATCTTTACATCAAACCTTAGATCCGTCTAATGACCACTCTTGTGTCTTTTGAACAATTTACTGCTAGGAAAAAAGACTAGGCAATTTTTTATAAAAATTCTTAATTATAATGGCATCTCAAGTCTACACATTTTAGCAACATGTTTAGTAGCTTTACAAGTTAGAGCCCATTAGTTTAGAGGAACTCTTTCTAGGTCTGTACTAGCAAAAATCTGGATTGTTAGCTGTTTTAGATGAGTTTTTGCAGTAAAATGGTGTTTATTAGCTTCTTTTAAATGTTGTTCTAATTTACATTGAGGAAGTCTACGAGAACTTAGTCATTTTCAATTAGTCGCAGAAAAGGATATTAGGTAGGACTTTTGCCATCATTATTGATCTTCGAATCCTTGGCTTCCAACAGCTAATAAAAACATTTGTTGGCTTGCTATCTCAAGGTAAGAGCTGAATTGGTTAGAGCGTAGGCTAGGGTAGTTTGTCCACTGCCAGACTTTGATTTGAGCATAATGGTGACTCTTTTGCCCGTAATAAGCTGAAATAGGGCATTGGTCTCATTGAAAAGTTGATAGCTCTTGGGATTTTTTGTTAGAACCCTGGTAAAAGTCCTATCCTAGATAATCTTCTTCAACTTCCTCTTATATTTATCAGCTTGTCGCTGAATGTTAACGAAGTAAGTGAAATGTTGTCCAAGCAATTACTTGTTAATGAGATTTACTACAGATATAAGGGACTAGATTGGCATCACTTCACTTTATTCTTTTTTGGCCTGCTGAAATTTTTAGTAGTAGGATCCTCCTTGGCATTTTATTTGCTTTATCTCAAACTAAAGATCTTTTGGGGTTAAAAACTAAGAATAGCATCTGATCGCTTCTTTTTAGCGGCCTATTTCTAAGTAAAATTCGGCAAATTTTCTCAGATAGTGCTAATTTTTGGGTTGCTTTGCCATCATATGCTTATAAATATTCTCGGTCAAGGAATGCTGCTTCAAACTTTTGCAAATTTTGAAGGCAATCTCTATCTATTTTTGACCATCCCTTCTCTCCAATAAGGTGAGTATCTACGATATGAACTTTTTTTGGTATTAATGCAACTTTTTTAGTGCAGCCTCATTCTCTAGTATTTTGAGGCAAATATGCTGTTTAATACAGAAGTCTATCCCCTCAATCAATGTATTCAGAACTTACTCATATTTTTCAATACCTTTTGTCGCTATTATTTCCCTGGCAGCTATGAGTGAGAACTTGTAGCAAATGAAGTAGGTCTGCGCAGTGTCAATTTCTTGCAACTCCTCCTACTCCTAGTAACTCAACACCTAAGCAATTATCTCTTTGGCCTATTGCTAGCTGATTTACCGGTCTGCCACCTCCCGTTTATGTAGCTGTCGAAAAGCATGCAGCTTTATTGACTTGACAGAATCTGAGAATTAGTTTGCGATTGCAGCGTTGTCTAATAGCTTCATTCTTAGCGAATCTGCTATGTCCGATCCTTTCTATTCGATGTTCCGGGTAAGATTGTCCAAAATGAGGGCTTAGTTGAAAGATTTGCAGAGGAAAAAAAGCACCCTTTTGAAGAGTTGTCGCAGTTTTGGAGTCTACCCAAAAAGACATTCGATTTCACTCATTTAACTCTCAAACCACTCCTTCAAATATTTGTAGTACTCTAGAAGGCTAACTGGCGTCTATTCTCTCTTAACCTAGACTATCCAGTTGCCATAGATCAGCAGGGATTCACAAAGTTTATAAAGCTTTACCAGAGTTCGAACTCTCTGAACCCAGCTTATTCTGGTGTCTGCTGGCGTCTAATCCGAAAACTGTTGAGGCATATCCGAATAAACGTTGTTTGTTTGGATGATTTGTTCAATATTCGTCAGCTATTATTCCACCTTGAGGTCAGAAGCAGTAATGTCTTCGTAAAGCTTGCTGAGCATGGGTTTGATGGCTGCGTTGATGTCGTGGTTGGCTTGGAATTTGGTCATAATTATTCCATCGAGCTTAGTCCTCTCCGCTTCTTTTAGCTTATGATATTGTTCGACATAGGGATAGCAAATGGTGTACTTGCACTTTTCCAACTCGAAGTACTCCCAATTTTTCCGATTCAAATTCTAAATCATCAGTGATTGTGCCGGTGGCTTTTTTACCTCAGCCAGTGGAAAAAATTCAAACCTCTTGGTTTAAATGAGCTCATTTAGCAACTGCCTGCAGATGGGATATTTCTCTATATAAGTGTTTTGGTTGGTTTCTGCATTGTAAAGAGTGTTGTGTTAGAAGTTAGAGATTATTATCTTCAGCTGCTATACGATTTCACTTTCTTCATACTTTCTGGAGGTTGAAGTGATGCACAAAGATACAGAAAGGAAGAAACCCTATTTTTCTTGTTCTGTCATTTGGTCGAAATCGAACAATCTCAGAAACTAGCCCAAAGTATCTCTAAAGCCATTGCTAGAAATATCATTGAAGGCGTGCTAAGTGACCACCAAAATAAACTTGATTTTGGAAACTTTCAGTAAGAAAGATGCAAGCACATAGTTAACCTTTATTATTTCAAAGGCATCCCTTCGCTCCCCGAACCCACCAAAATCAAGAAAGGATATTCTTTGGGTGTCAACCTCTTTTTCTCTCATGTTTGCCATGATAGTCACAGATGCGAACCCATGTCCAATTTTGGCCATACTCCGAGTATTTTCCATAGTTTGCGGGTTTTAGGAATCAACGGGCACATAAAAAATGTTGGTGCCTACCTTCTCTCCGACCATCAGGTCAGGGTTGAAGATCCAGTTAGTCACAGCCGATTTGCCTGCTCGAGACAGCCCCATGAGCACAATTGAGTGCTATCGAATCTACTGACTCTTGAGCTCTGCTTCGTTGAGCAGCCGAAAGAGCTAGCAGAGCTTAGTATGTTATTAATTATCAATAGTCCTACCTGTTGTTTTCATCTTAAGAGATTATTATATTGAGCTGCGAATATTGCAACCTATGAAATTCCTAGATCAATCATTCATTAATCTATTCTCATAGCTATTAAGTATCAAGATATCACTTGTTTGTAACTATCAGGATATCAGTTTTAGTCCAAAAGGACCTTTTTAAAACAAAAACCTTTACGAAATTCTGATAAACTTACAACTCAACCGAAGCTAAAGAAAGTATAAGGGCGACCTATAGATTGACTCTTGCTCTTAAAGTATTTTAGTAAGAGTAACATGCTTCATTTATAATTCTACTATTTAACAAGGAAAAGCACCAATTTTAGATTATAAGTGCAAGACTAATAATAAGAGTAAAACAAAGTGTCTAAACAACCCGCATAGCTCAACTGAAAGAGCATAGGCCCTTAAAGGTAAATAGTGAGGGTTAGAACCTATGAATGACGATAAAATATTATAAACTAAACATGTGGATTGATATGTTAATTTGTCATATGCAAGATAGTTTAGTGATAAATCAAATCATTTATTTTTTCTCATTTCATCCCATTATATATGAGACATCAGCAAATACCTTAATGTAGCTATAAACTCTTATTCAATCATAAACTACTCAATCCTCCTTAATCATGGACCTCAAAGTCACAGCATCATTCAGGTAGATAGGCGAAATAGCAGCCACTAACTCTCCTTTGGCAAGCTCACCATCTTTGAACGCGATTCCCCAGGATTGCCCATTCCTCAAAAACTCAATCGTCCCTTCTAACATATCGATTGCCACCCCTATTATGTCTCCCGGCTGCAAGATCGTCCCATACTTTGGGCCTGTAGAGTTGCTATTGTGTCTGGTTTAGCCGTTGTAAATTCCCCAGCCGTGCACTGTGTCAGAGAAGGCTTCCTACAAGTTCAGAGGAGTGGGCCTACATACCCCGATTTTGATGAGTGTGCCTTTATTAATAAAGAGCTAAAAGTAGTACCTACCACCTGCCTCGAAAATTTCAGAGCCGATTGCAGTCTTGAATCCACTTCCTTCCTTGGAGGTGCAAACAAGCAACTCTTCATCAAGAGTGAGTTTGGGACTGGTTTTGGCTGGATTCCAGCAAAAGAGTGCTGCATTACAAGAGAAGTACGAGCATCAAAACCCTCAGGCGGGTTGATCATAACCTCATCCTCTTATTTTACGGCCATGTTGTTGCTTAAATAGCTATGATTTATAAAACATTACATCTTTTATATTCGCATCCGATGTAGATTGTTTCGGCAGCGATTGTCATATCAGGCAAATACTGATCTAATTTGCTGACTTGTTTTGGCTATAGGAAGAAGGCAGCTGCCTATGTTTGGAACCATCCAGGAAAAGATGTAAGGGATAGAAATCAAGCTCACTGTGATCACAACCATTACAATAAGTAACCCTAATTATCTCAACCTATTTTAGTGCTCAAATGAAGTAAAGGATGGCTTGTAAAAGCACCAAGATGACCTGTATTCTAAAAAAAATGACATAAATGGTCCTATTCTTCATTGCTTATTTAAAATTTAGAATATGAGTATAGAAGTTGTAAAGAAGCCCTCAAGGTTTCAATAATAGGCAGCTGAAGCACTGCACAAAACCAAGCACGGCAGCAGCGGCTAGAACTTCGCCAACCCCCCTCCCCCCCAATAAAGCAAATCCGACAGTTTCAAAAAAATCATTCAATTCATTCTCGGCAAGTAAGAGTACCCTTATTCAGCATCAAATACCAAATTTTCATCACCATTCTCACTGTCTATTCCCTATTCGCAGACGATTTTCGGACAGCCGTGTTCAACCTCTCAGTAGATAGCGAGTTCGATTGGACCAGTCTCATCGTGATGGCTATTTTCACCGTAGAAATAGTCTTCAGCTCTGCATTTGTCTAAGGATATTTCCTGTCCTTCTTTTTCTTCCTGGATATCCTATCAACAGCATCTATCATCTTCGATGTAAACTTCATTTCCGACATCATCTTCTCCACCTCAACCAACTCCAACTTGGCGCAGCTGGCAGCCCAATCAAAGGCCTCAAGGGCAGCCACTCGTGCAGTCCGTATCGTAAAACTCTTCAGAATCATCCGAATCATCAAACTCTACAAAAACGCTCAAAAGGCCAAGTAGATCAAGGAGGAGTCCAAGAAGAAGCACATTCTGCGTTAAAAACTGAACAAAAGGAAGAACAGAAACAGAGTGGGCGATCCCAGTGTCAGATAGGGGATGAGTACAGCCACTGCTGGACACTTCTCCCAGAATGTCATGTTAGCCAGCCATGCAAGGAACGAAGTTATGTCCACCAACCCTGTTTAGGAACATATTGCTGCCCAGAATGACGCTCTTCCTGAGTAGCTACCCTAGAACAACATGATCGACGATGCTGAATTATAAAAAGCGATGAAGTAGGAGTCCAAAATAGGTAAAATCCTCTCTGAGCTCTCAATCAAAAAGATCATCATCGTTGTGCTGATCATGATGTTTGTGATCCCTTTGTTCAGCTATGACCTCTACAGAGATAACTAGAACGCCTGGGACTATCTCCTGCTCGAGCAGAGCACTCTCCTCAGCATGGATCCCAGTCTCATCTCAACTGCTTCCATCAATCAGCTGATCAACTCCGAAATCGCTGATTTTCAGACTCAGAGCTACTACATCATTCAGTATACTTCTCCTTTCAACGAATTCGCCTTCCTCAACAATGTAGACCTCACTGTCTTAAGAAATGAAGATCTGCTCTCCTCCACCCAGACCATAAACACAACCGATATCTTAAAAAAAAGGAGTGACCTCACCCTTAGGTCATCAAGCAACAATGACGACCTTACAACTTTGAACGTCATTCTCAACCAAAACCCATACAATGTCAAGATAGCTCTGTTCAACATGATGAAGACCCTTTTCACCTGCATCACCTTGCTCATTCTCATGCAACTCTTCTCAAAAGATATTGACACTTTGCTAGTTGAACCAATCGAAGGCATGATGCAAAAGTTAATGCAAATGGCTAAGGACCCAGAAAGTGCTGCAAAAGAAGAGCTGAATCGCAACATTTAACTTGAAACCACCATCATTAGTAACGCTATCATTAAAATTGGTGCACTTCTCTCGACTGTTTTCGGTAGTGCAGGTGCTGAAATTATTGGTTCCAACATTATATAAGAAGGAGAAATGAATCCTATGATCGAAGGAAAAAAGAAATGCGCTATTTTCGGATTTTGCGATATAAGACATTTCACTGAAGTAACTTAGGTCCTCCAGGAATAAATTTTGATTTTTGTGAACAAAATCGGCTCCCTTGTCCATGAATCCGTTTATCGCTACGGAGGCTCAGCAAACAAAAACATAGGTTAAGCCTTTTTACTGGTTTGGAAAATCCCTGAAGAAAAATATACACTCGATCTGACTACAAACGCAATCTAGTGGAAAGATAGGAGATATCTAAGCGTATTGGCTGATTTCGCAGTGCTTGGGTTCGTCAAAACTTTGATCAAAATACACAAAGACCCTCTGATACTTGAGTATGGCTTTGATTAGAGGCTGATTGAAGCTTTGGGAGACTACAGAGTCAGTATGGGATTCGGCTTGCATGTTGGCTGGGCGATTTAGGGTGCCATCGGCTCTTAGTACAAAATTGATGCCAGTTATTTAAGCCCTAATGTCAACATGGCTTCAAGACTTTAGGCAGCAACTAAACAATTCGGAGTGGACTTTTTATTGAGTGAAGACGTGTACGAGCTACTCACAGCCGAGATGAAGGAATTCTGCAGAAACATAGATAGAGTAACAGTGAAAGGCAGTTAAAGACCCATTAGACTGTACACAGTAGATATGGACTATGAAAAAATAACGCCTCCAGCCAGAAAAGACCTAAAATACCTCAACCCTCTCGATATGCCCGATTCATAAAGCAAACGTGCGCTGAACATGTAGCTTTTGAAGGAAGAAGAGATCATTCATTACTCAGCTAAGGTAAGGATTCTTTTATGTAGAAATTTATCCATGGCAAAAAGGAATTCAGACAGACAATGGTCAACTGCCTTCCTGAAGACTTCAGGAAGCGTTTTGAGTTGGGAGTGAAGTGCTATTTAAAAGGCAAATGGGGAGATTCTCGCCTACAGTAATAATTGACTTATTTAGTCTTTCCGAAGCTTTGAAATTCAAGACCAATGACGGTCCTGCGAAAACTTTGCTGAACTACATGAAAAAGTTCAATTTCACTGCTCCCAGCACTTGGAAGGAGTATAGACCTTTGACGTCCAAATGAGCTAATGATTGATATCACTACTTTTGTTACGTATTTAAGTCTACAGCCATTTTATAAAATTTTGCATACAAATCAATTATGTGAATAGATTGCGCCTTATAACTCCTGACTATTTAAATGTTTTCAGAGTCATTTTACTAACCCACCTCAATAAGCAAACTCTTCAAAACTAATAAACTAACCCCGCTTAAACTCAGAAGATTGTAACCCTCCATTTCTGAAAGAACCCTAATTGTATCAATTCTCCACATGCTTTTAGGCCTGCCTTCAGAACTATTTCACGTCAAGTAAAAGGAATTCAAAATGAATGAGTAGTTGCTGCAGCTTAGCCATATCAGCCATGAACTGCTGCAGAATCAAATTAAGTATTTCATCGGTTTGGCGAACTAGCTCCAGTTTTTGAGGCATTACATCAAACAAGTCATAAACTGTCAGCAAAACATCTTGCAGGCGTTTGGCGTAGGCCTTCATAAAGTAGTCACAGCAGTTTAGGTGAATTTAAGCTAAAAATTGAAAAGAGTTCAGCAGTAGCAAGGACAGCTCATAAGGAGCGAAGAGGAGTATCACGCAAATAGATTAAAACCTACCACTATACTAAGTTTTTCCACCGATTTGGCACAACATAACTAGCATGTGTTGAGGCTTAGATATTTGATTGACCTTTTGCCGGAGATTAAATCGCTTAATGTTGAAGATTCACAAAATATTGGACTTTTCATCATCAACTTTTACTACAACTAATGTGACAAGGAATATTTAACTGGAGTTCCTTTCGCGTTTCATTCAGTTTTTGCGGAATGCCTGAAAGTATATCTTGAGACCTGTAAAAGTTGGATTTCTGTTGATGAAAAGTAGCTGCTGGCAAACAAAAACACTTGCTTTTTCATCGATCTCAACCTTAGTTTGTCAAAAGACAAAGAAAAGATATTTTAGACGAAAAAGATCATTATTAAGGAAAAAGTGCCAAAACTGCTTCTCAATCACTATAGAAAGATCTTTTAACTCGGCAAAACTGTGCAATTCATCAAACTCTATATGAAAGAGTAACAACTATCCCGTTTCACTTAATTTTTCAGCATAGATGAGTAATTTAGAGAAATACAACTCTTTATAAACAGTTTCTTAAATGATAAATCTAGTTTTTTCAGTAAATACTAGTAAAAGAAAATCAAAAATTCGATCAGCAGCAGAATAGGTAAGTCAAAGATCACAAAGCAACCCAAAAAGTAGAATCTGGAGAATGACTTTTTTGGATTTAAGTAAGAGACTTCTAACTTCTTCTATCTGAGATCACAAATAACCTATTAAGGCAAATAACTGACTAAGATGGACATTGAAAAACAATAGCCTTCCAAAATGGATTTGTAGACAGAAAATATGAACAAAAAGCTGCTTAATTTGCTAGACAATGCTATCCAGAAGTTGACCTTAAAATGCAAGGTGATACTGAGACAAAAAAGAATCAGATAATCAATAGAGTAAACCTTACAAGGAATCAAAAAATTTGTACTTCTGGAGCAGGGAGATTTTGTCCAATAGTTTTTGTAAATATCTGAATCCATTCTCGAGAGGCCAACGGAAAAGATATCTCGCAACAATGTAGAGAGACTAATCTAAGAGGCCATCAAGAATAGCGCATTGGTCAAAGAACCATAAACCTTTAAAGAGGCGGCTTCATTTGTGTTTCTAAGAAACGAGCAAGGATCTATGAAAGGCTGGCGGACCTTCTCCTTCGCTTTCCAGCCTTAAACCCCAGTCAACTGCATTTTCAACTCTCAGTCCATGTAAAACTATCAATACATTGGCAACTTGTTGTTCAATATGCGCAGGTGCGAACAAATCTTAGTCTCCTACTGGAGTCACCCTTTTTTCAACTCTGTCAATCAGCTGCTCAGGGCAAGAAATGCCGTCCATCGGTTTGTTTGTGCTTTGGAGAGCTACATCTTTGCCTAGATCTAATAAAACTGGGTGTTTTTGTTGCAGAACTTCTAGACTTGTGACAACGTGCTTGGCCTAATCGAGGCAAACCAATAAACCCTCGAAAAACTCAGAGAACTAACGATCTAAAACAAAGCTCTCTGCAACTCGATGCTCTCCCTGATCAAAATAATCTAAAGATTCTAGACAATGCGGAAGCAAAACGAGTAAGGACGTTAGTAAAACTTCAAAAACGATCTTGAGCAGATCTGGTCCTGGTTTCTGAGCTTGCTTGACCAGTCCAAACAAATCAGAAATTTCGCAGACAGCTTTGACTTCAAACTTGACTTCTACTGAGGGCTGATCTTTGAATTATTTATACTTTAATCGTGATCAATTCTTGACAGCTAACATTATAATCCACTCATGCGTGTGCTCAGAAAACTCCGCTTCCAATTCAGAACAATAACCCCTTAGGACTACCTCTTCAACCAAAGAGAAGCCCTCTGTGCACAGAGATAAAGAAAAACGTCGCTACATCCTCTACCCAATGCTAACCAGGGAGATCTGGATATTACCGATGAGGTGAAGTTGATCGGAGTCACTCGAGCCCCTTTGGATATTCGAGAGGACAATCCAACGGACGAACTGCAGGTGTTTACCAACCCAGGCATTGACCTCATGTTCCTGCAAATCGATCCTTCTGAGTATATGGCCCGACAGCGTTTCATGTCTCACAAATGCGCAATGGGGAAAATCGAAGACTACCGGCTGGATGGAATCTAGCTGATAGACCCTCACAAACCAATAACCTGGGAAGAGACAGTTGTCAACTTGTTCGTCATGGACATGCTCATAAATAACTCGCTGCCCAACAAAACCACATACAAGAATGGACTCTACGCCTACTCCTACCCCTTCTTGCAGGACAAGCCAACCACAAGAAACGAGATCACCCCTCTTTTTATCAATACCATCGGAGAATATGTTTTGGGAGGCAAGAGGAGCTAGTATCCTTTGATCGACAAGTTTCTATATAGTTCACTGATGGGCAGACACAAAGTCATGCTTGGAGGCATGCCTTAGTCCCTCTATAAAATGATACTTGGAAAGGCACTCTCCATTCATGAATTGAGAGATATCTTCAGAACCATTCTTCTCAAAAACAAAGAACTCACAACCCCTTTTTCTACACCAAAAGCTGCTGAAAACTTTATGCCACACATCTTCCTGCTCCCCAAAGATCTTTATATGACTGCTATTTTGAAATAAGCCTTCCAAGGAGCGACGCAAATGGTCTGTACGGTAGGCATAGAGCATTACAGACCAATACAATAGTATTGGATAGGCCCCCCTTCGGGTATAAACTTTACATAAGCCACAAGGATACCCGACGGCTTCCCAGGAGAGACGGTGAATGATTTGATCGAAAAGCAAGCTATTTTGGACGTTCTGCTCTAAACAAGGACATGGGCAAAGCCCTTCCTCTCCAACCCTTTCCCCTACCTCTTCGAAGATATAACAAAAGTCAAAAAAGAAGAGCTATAGCATTTCAAATAAACCTTCCTTACACAATACCGCAAATACTCTTAGTTCAAAAACCGCTAAGTAAAACAAATCGGTTCCCAGCAAGCTAGTTTCCTGCTGACCGGCAAGTAAAGATAATAACTAAACAAAGCGTCTGAATAGCTTTCGAAGGGGCCCAAGCTATCACACCTGAAATCGAAGATGGACATGAAAATTGATCGCGGGCTCAAAGGTCTGTTCAGATCATGATCACATAATTAAAATTTTAATAAAGAGTATATAATTTCCTGACAGTAATCAACCAACATGGTAGAACAGTAGTTGAACAAAAATCTGGTATGGCTCCTCTCCGTGAAAGACTCTCTCAGTGAGAAGGTGGGAAAGGAGAAGCTGCCGATTATCCTAATGAGCGTATGCAACCTGATGTGGCCGTTTTGGTTTTATTATGTAAGCAGCCACAACGTCTCTGTGTGGGAGATAACCCTCGCCAGAGGTGCAGCAATCAGTCTATCTCATATGATTATCCTCTGGTTCTTCGGACTTGCCTCTGACTTCAAGAGCTGGCTAGATTTGAAGTACCTCTTCATTCGCAACTCTTTGGTGCTTATCCATCAGGTTTTGTACTCCGAGACGCACTACTATCTTCCCTACCCCGTCACCAACACTATCAACCTCACTGGTCCCCTCTTTGTGTTCGTTATTGATTACTATCTCAACGGGATTTAGGTCAACAAAAAGCAGATTATTGGGATTATGGCGGGAATTTTCGGGGTTTTGCTTGCCTCAAACAGTGAACTCATTCTCCTGTTCCTGGATAAAGACTACAAGGCTAGTACTACATTCAAACACTATAAAACAGATAGCGTTGCATTGAAATCCCTTGTAGCTTTCGTTGGTATAGTGATAAACGTTTTCTGGGCCTATGCGATGGTAATCCAAAAAAAGGTAAAGCATGTCCCTGGAATAAAAATTAGCCTGTTTCTGGGTATTGAGATGCTATTCACCAGCGCAGTGGCTTATATGATGGGATTCTTCACCCATTCAGGGCTCTTCGTGCAATCCTTCTTCTTCTCGGGCCTGGGAATAGCAATGTGCCAAATTCTGTTCATTTCAGCACTCAACATGACCAAAAACACAGGTCTTCTGACCCTACTCATTTTCATCTACATCATCCCTTCCTATATAATCAGCTTCTTTCGGTACAACGAACCCTTGAACCCTTTCTGCATCACAGGAATCGGCTTTATG
>Ga0316217_10004624_pt1 | contig 14714 bp, 11 predicted proteins | sample 1anoAmetaG_FD_203633 | JGI IMG/M metagenome (GOLD analysis project Ga0316217, IMG submission 203633) | Freshwater microbial communities from Trout Bog Lake, Wisconsin, USA - 1anoA | ecosystem: Environmental > Aquatic > Freshwater > Lake > Hypolimnion/Profundal zone | place: USA: Wisconsin... | reverse complement strand
GGGATCGGGGCACAGAGCCCAAGGCCGCCTGGTGGAGAATGTAATCCACATCTTTGCTGGCCGTTTGGCAGGTTGCGGGATTCCGGATGTCGCCGTCAATCTGCTGAAAATGCCGCCACCTGTGCGCGCCGGCCAAGACCCGCACCTGCTCAAGATTCTGGCGCGAACCGGTTGCGTAGTTATCCAGTCCCACCACGCGCTGGTCCAGCGCGAGGAGCGCTTCCACCAGATTTGAACCGATGAATCCGGCCGAGCCGGTGACCAACCAGGTGCGCGGCCGGGCGGCCAAATCCGCCCTTAAATTCTGGTAGGCAGTAGGGGTAATCATGATTTCACCACGTAAGGGCCATTCCCCGGAAGGGGCGGTTGGCGAAGGCTCAAGGCGGCAAACCGGGGGCCAAGGTGACTTTCAGCGGCAAGGTTTTCAACATATCAGTGACTTGGGAAAGGCGCCGGGGGTCTGCTTGCGGCAGCGCCACAATGACCTCATCAATCTTCTCCACCCATTCCGGGTTTAGCAGACATTCCGGCATGCCAAAGACCGGAATATCATGCGGCCGCTTGTTCCACGTAAGCGGGTCGTCGTCAAAGAAGGCCACCACGCGCCGCGCCGGGTTTGGGCCGCGGGCGAACTGGAGGGCGAGATTCGTGGCGTGCTCGCCGGTGCCGATGATGGCCACCCGCCGCCGGGCGACCGGTGGCGTTGGCGTGGGGTTGGCACATTGCTCCCGGAGCAGTCGCAAGGACATGCGGACCGCGCAGAGGACAAAAAACGCGAGGATAAAATCCATCAAAAGGAGGCTGATCCCCGGGGCCGAGACGCCGAGCAGGGCGTAACCCAATCCCCATTGCAGGATCATGGCCGCCGCGAGCGCGGCGAAGAGCTGAAGCATTTCGGGAGTGCTAAAATAACTCATCAAACCGCGTAACTGTCCACCCCGGCTCAGCAGGAGCAATTGGGGCGCGAGCATGCAGGGCAGGCAATGCGTGAACATCCGATAAGCGCCGCCGGTCAGGTGAAAGTCCGAGCGGAGCGCGCAGGCGAGCCAGAAACTGGCGGCCAGCGCGAGCGCATAAGTGGCGAGGACGGCCGCCCAATAGGGGCACAGGGTCTGCAAAATGATCCAGAGATCCCGCCAGAAATTGGCATGGTCCGCATAGCGCAGATTCAATTCGATCTTTTTTGGCAAACAGTAATCCATATAAAAGGCCTCGAGATCCTTGGCGCCGCCGAGCAGCGCCTCCTCGTGGCGAAAGAGCATCGTGGCCAGGTCGGTAATTCCCGGCTGGTAATCCAAAATGCGCCGCTGTTCCGGGGTGTAGCGGGCGACATAGCGCGGCACTTCCGGCCGGGGGCCGACCAGGCTCATTTCCCCGGTGAGCACATGCCACAACTGCGGCCATTCATCCAATTTGGTTTTGCGCAGGAAGCGGCCGAGCCGGGTGATCCTGGGATCGTTGCGGGTGGTCACCGGCGCGCCCATGGCTTCGGCGTGGGGAATCATGGAGCGGAATTTCCACATGCGAAACGGCTGGCCGCGCTGGCCGATGCGGATTTGGGCAAAGAAGACCGGACCCCCGTCGGAGAGTTTGATCAGCAGGCCGACGGCTGCGGCGATTGGAAGCAGCGCCACCAGGCCGATGGCGGAGGCGGCGATGTCGAACAGGCGCTTGGTGGCCAGGTAAGGCATGGTTAGACCCCGACCGATACTTTTACCGGGCGGGCATGATGAAGCCGCCGATTCGCGGCAATGACATCTGTGACTGAATCACATACGTATTGCACATCCGCTTCACTCAGGTCCGGATAAATCGGCAGCGAAATCAATTCCGGATAAAGCGAGGCGGCGATCGGAAAATCCCGGGGCTTATAGCCATACGTTTCCCGGTAATAGGGATGCAGGTGCAACGGCAGCCAGTGGACCGAAGTGCCAATGCCGCGATGGTGCAGCTCGGTGATGAACTGCGCCCGGTCAATCTGCAGCCGGTCCAAGCGCAAGCGAATCACAAAAAGATGCCAGGAATGGACGCGGTGGGGCTGAATCCGCGGAAGAATGACTTCTTCCACATCCCCGAGCAATTCGGTGTATTGTCGGGCAATTTCCGTCCGCCGCCGGTGAAATTGCGCAGCCTTGCGCAATTGATGGATGCCGATCGCCGATGCAATGTCGGCGAGGTTGCATTTGTATCCCGGGGCGATGATCTCGTAATACCAAGAGCCCTCCGCGGTGTAGCGCTGCCAAGCATCGCGTGAAATGCCGTGCAACGACATGATGCGCATCCGGTCCGCATATTGGTCGTTTTCGGTGCAGGCCATGCCGCCTTCTCCGGTGGTGATCGGCTTGTTGGCGTAGAACGAATAACAACTGATGTCCGCCCCGGTGCCGACGGAAAGCCAATGGGTGGAGGGACTACTGACTACGAAAGACTGACAGTGGGCGCTGAATGACTGGCCCCGTAGTCCGTGGTCCGTGGTCCCGTGGTCTCTTTCTCCGTGGTTGCGGGGTTTCGTGGTCTCGGGCACCCGATAATAAGCGGGGCAACAATGCGCGGCGTCTTCGATGATTTTGAGGCGATGGCGATGCGCCAGCGCCTGTATTCCGGCGACGTCCCCGATTTGTCCGCCGTAATGAACCGGCATGATCGCCGCCACCGGCAGGCCGCTGGCCAGTGCGGCTTGCACTTTTCTTTCCGCATCCGCGACATCCAGGTTGAAATCGTCCGCGCGGCAATCAACGAGGATCGGCCGTCCGTCAAAATAGCGGACGACTTCAGCCGTGGCGGCGAAAGTCATGGTCGGCACAATCACGCCTTGACCCGCCTTGAGCCCGATGGCCTCCAGCGCCAGGTGCAACGCGGCGGTGCAGGAATTCAGTGCCACGGCGTGTTTATGCTGGGTGAATTCGGCAAAATCGCGTTCAAACTGTTTTGTCTTCGGCCCGGTGGTCAGCCAGCCGCTCTGGAGGGTCGCCACAACTTCGGCTATTTCATCGGCACCGAGGCAGGGTTTGTAGAAAGGGATTGTTTGCATAGGGTTAATCAGGAATGAAAGGGCACTTTCAGGCTTAGCGTGTCAGGGCCTGCAAAGACGCAGCGGATCCTTTGCGCCAGATTATGAAATCCCAGACGCCGCGTAAAAAACCGGAGCCGTAACCGAGATGATAACAGGCAAAGACTGGCGGCAAAACGGGCAGCAGTTTCCAACCCGCCCGGCTGGCGGTCACCAGCGAAGCGGCCAAAACGGCCACGAAATAAGCGGAACAGGTCAGGACCAAGCTGAAAGCTGAAAACCGACCCAGGAACGCGAGGGCAAGGACGACGGAATGAAAGATTATGAGGGCGTGGGATCCTTCCAAAACCCCCGAAAGCAGAAAGCAGAAAGCGAGAACCAGAAACAACCCCAGCAAGGTTAATACAAATGTGCCGGGCACCAGATGCCGCCACGCGGCGGGCAGCCTGTGCTTCTGGATCACACGCACTTTCCAATAGCCGTATTGCCGGTATTGCTTGAACAGCGAGCCTAGTGAGCCCCGGGGCCGGTACCAACTCTTGATCTTCGGACTTTGCCAGACTTTGCCGCCGTTCCGGATGATCCGCAGATTATGTTCATCATCTTGATTGCGAGCCAGTTCCTCATCAAAGAGTCCGAACCGGCCAAACGCTTCCCGGCGCCAGCAACCATAGGTCACGGTATCCACATAACCTTCATAGTCAACATCGTGGAATCGCGCACCTCCAACCGAAAAAGGGGAATGATAGGCGGCAGCGATGGCCTGGGCCATATAGGTGTTTGCCTTGGTGCGGGCTGGTCCGCCCACATTATCCGCCTTGGTTTGTTCGAGCATCGCCACGCATTGGCGGACATAATCCGGCGCATATTCCGTATGCGCGTCCATGCGAATAATAATGTCACCCGAGGCCACCCGAATCGCGGCATTCAAGCCAGTGGCGGCAATTCGACTGGCGTTATCTATGACCCGCATGGGCGGACTGCTGGCTAGGGCCTCCGGACTCAGGCTCCTTTGGGCCACACGCAGGAGAATTTCACGGGTGCCATCGTTGGACATGCCGTCGGCGACCAGGATTTCGAAACCGCCCAGAGGAGGTTGCTGGTTGGCGACCGATTGCAATAGCGCCTCGACTACGCTCGCTTCGTTGCGGCAGGGAATGATGATGGAAACAGTCATTGTTTATCCGTCGTTGTGGAAGGCTGCGCCGTGGTTATTTGCGTGGCTGCGGGTTTACCCCGGTCTGCGGGAGCGCCGCAAGTGGTTCAAAAGACGAGTGGGGCCGAGGAAACCCGAGGCTTTGGCGAGGAGGCTCCGCGGCAGGTCCTGTCCGGCGGCTTCGATTCGTGGCAAGGTCAGAAAGTTGCTCGCCGGATACACCAAGCTCAAATCGGTGGTCACTGCCGCGCGATAACCAGCCCGCTGCACGGCTTGGATGTAGGCAGGCGTAACCTCCCCATGCCGGGTCAGACCGTACGGGTAAGCATAAAAGTCGCCTTGTCTGGAGCCAAGTTGCCTTTTGAGCATCTCCCGCGATACGGCTGCTTCATCCCGCAATTGCTCATCGGTGCAGTCATATCCGTGTGAGTGCGTATGGGAATGAGAGCCCACGGATACCAGGCCGGATTCCAAACATTCTTCTAGCTCCATCCAGGATATCGGCCGCCAACTGGAGGGCGGTGCGCGCCTCCAGTTGCGAAGTCCCCAGCCATCAAAGGGAAAGGGATTTCGAGAACCAACATATTTTGTCACTACAAACAGCGTTGCAGGAATTCCATAGTGTTTGATTATGGGCAGCACATTATGATGAAAATTGGCAAATCCATCGTCAAAGGTCAGCGTCACCGCTGGTTTGCCCTGGCCCCCTGATTGGACCTGCTGCAGCATTTTATCAAGAGGGAGGCAATCCGCTTGGTCTGCGAGCAAGCGCGCCTGCAGGTCAAACCGTTTCGAAGTCACATTCCAGCTGTCGGTGGTAAAGTCCATGGTTCCGAGTTTGGAGACCCGATGGTAATTGAGAATGCAGCCACGTTTCGCAGGCGCTCTGGCTGCCAGGAGTCCTTCCACGGCCAATGCATGGGCCGCGCAAGTCTTGAGGGCGTGTTTGAAAGTGGTATAGCCCCACATGGTGATCCTTGAATTGTCAGAACCAATCCCGGTTTATTCCTGCGTCAGGATTTTTTCCATTCCGCCCCTCCAAGCTGAACCCGCCTTTGACTTGAACCATCCCAGTCTTTCATAAAAAGCCATCGCTTTCCGGTTCGTAATCCTGACCGTAAGGTGCATTTTGCAATAGCCAGCACTCGTGGCGGCTTTTTCCATTGCCGCCATCAACAGCTTGCCAATGCCCCGGCTTTGGAGCTTGGCATCCACGGCTATGGCCAGCATGCCAAAACTACGCTGCGCCGGCACCAGTGTGACCTGGGCGTCCAACTTGCGATGCCTTCGTCGGAATACGCGGGCGGCCGTTCCGATCGCGGTTCTTCCCGGTTCTGTGAAGAGAACAAGTGGATGCAATAGCAGGCAAAATGCGAGGTAATACTTGTTCTTGCGGACAAAGCCCGACAAAGCGCCCCTCGACGTTCCCCCGATTGCATAGCCCAGCAGGAGGTGGCCGCCAAAAGCGCCCAGGAATCTGTGCTCGTGAGGTCCGTCAAGCTGCCATGCGTAATACCGCCGAACCGCCTCAAGCCCGAGCTGGGTCAGGGCGCTGTTGGGAAAGGCGCGCCGGTGTATCGCCGATACCGCGCGAAGATGTTGGTGCGCAATCGGCGCGATGGTCAGGGCGGGATTACATGCCTTCGCAGGTGCTCCGTCAGCATCCGCTCGTAAAGTTGTTTTCGTTGACATGTGCGACTTTCGCTCCGGTTCGGGGCAGCTCCGAAACGACCAGCTTGAACTTTCCATTCATGCCTCTCTTGATGGAAGCGACGCGTTCGACAGAAATGCGCATTGTGCCCACCCGCTCTGCAATCGCATTCGCCACGGATGATTCCAGCTCGCCATTCCAGTGGTTCGCAGGCACGATCAAGACGCGCAAATGGTCGGGCTGATCCTGAATAATTTGAGCCTCGCGGATGGGAAAGCCGGCCTTGAAGACCGGATCCATCCGTCCGATATGGTGGCCGTCGGGAGTGACAATTACATCATCAGTTCGCCCTTCGACCGACAGGAGAATGGGCAAAGTGCGGCCACAGGGGCATCGTATTTCCGGCTTCGCGATAATGACACGGTCTCCAGTCTCATAACGGACCAGCGGCATGTCGGCGTTGATTAAACCGGTGCAAACCAACCGGCCGACCTTGCCGGGCTTCACCGGGTCGTCCGCGTCGTCTTGCAGTACTTCCCAGATGCCGACCTCGGGCCAGAGATGCATTGTCCCGCGCTCGCATTCGCTGGCCGCACAGACCATTTCGGACATTCCGTAGGTGTCATAGGCGCGGCCGCCAAAAGCTTTTGAAATGATGTCTCGCTGGTGGGCATAAAGAGGTTCGGCGTTGCTGATGATCGCCGACATGGCTGGAAGAGTAATGCCCTGCGAGAGAGCGAAGGATGCCAATGTCTGCAGGGCGCTGGCGTAGCCCCAGAGGTACTTGACCTTGTGGCAAACCAGCGCGCGCACGTAATGCCGCGCATTTTTCGATGAGAGGTGGTTGGCGGAGAGATAAAGCTGATTCAGACCGGCATTCCAAACCCAAAAGGGTGGGTGGTTCCGGCCGACGGGCACCACCAATTGCCCGCCCAGGATTGCCCATCGGTCCCTTCTGGAAACCTGGTACCAATAGCGCCAGCGCGCCTCAAACAGCGCATGCCAGAATCGGATGGTTTCGCGGCTTTGCCACAGTGTCAGCGGCGTGCCGGTGCTACCGCTCGTGTGCTCGCAGCACATTTTCCGGGGATCACAGTCCTCCGCCAGAAAGTCAATCGGCGAAGCACGCAAGGGCTCTTTTCTTAGCACGGGCCAGTTCCCGAGTTCCTTGTAGGCGGCCAGGTCCTGCCGGCCACGACGTTGGGACCATTGCTCCCGGTAAAATGGAACCCGGGTTGCGGCCCTCCGTAGAATGTGGCGCAGCTTTTCTTCACGCCACGATTTCCACTGCTCCCAAGTGAACGTTTCGCGATCAATTGCTTCTTGAGCCAAGCGTTCGGTTTCGGGGCCAAAGCGCAGGTTTCGCAGTTGATAGCCGCGAATGCTGGCGGCGATGCTCCGCAGACCCGGAGGCAGGCGGTGATAGAGCTTGAACAATGGGTAAGCCATGGATTGTACCATTGGGTTCACGACAAATGACCTGTGCCAACGCCATGACAGCAGGCGGCTTTATCGCTGGCGAAGGTTCCGGGCGCGAGCCGGCGGAAGAGTTCATGCCATTGGTGGCAGACCACCGGCCAACCGCAACGTTCGGCCACGTGGCGTCCGTTATCCGAAAGCGTGCGACACAGGACCGGGTCAGCGAGCAGTCGTTTCACACAATTTGCCATCGCCTTGTTGTCCTCGCTGGCGACGAGGAGGCCGGTGCTGCCATCGGTGAGAAGGTCGGGGATACCGCCGACGTTGGTGGAGACCACCGGGATACCCATGGCGCAGGCCTCAATCACGGCCACGGGCATGTTGTCAATTCGGTTGGTGTTCAAGAAGATGTCGGCGGTGTTTCCTTCCAGAGCCTTTTCTTTGGGGCCGAGAAAGCCGGCGAATTTCACATGTTCGGCCACCCGCAATGTTTGCGCAAGCCGACGGGTCGCTCGGAGTTGGCCTTTGTCCGGGCCGCCCATGACCAGATGAGCATCCAAGCCTTCCTGTCGGATTAAAGCGAGCACCTGAATGGCCATTTCGGGATTCCAAATGGGGTGGAAACTCCGCATCCAAAACAGGCGCGGCTGTATTCGATAGCGTCGGCGATAGGGATATTCTTCGAGGTCAATCAGGTTTGGAATGACCAACGACTTGAATCCCAGCCGGGCGGCGGCGCGGCCAAGAAAGGGCGTGGGCACCACGATCGCATCGGCGCGGCACAACACGCTGCGGGACCATTCAGGCCGGCGGTCAAACAGCTCGGGCAATGCCCCGCCGTGCAAATGGAGGATGAGTTTCTGTCCCAGCATCTTGCCCATTTGGCTGCAGATATCTGCCACCACAAAACTGGGTCCTGAATAAACGCTCAGAGCTTGGATGGCGATCCGATGCCTGGCGCGCAGTAAAGTCCATACCATGCTTAAGAGGCGCAGATAGCGATTGTTACAGCGCGAACTGGCAATCCATTCGCCGGGGTATTCCTTGGCGAAATGGCGAAACAGGATCTCGCCTTGATAAGGAACGCAGCGCGCGCGTGTCGAAGCCATTGGCGTAATGAAACAAACACTCATGCCATAATCTCGTCGGGCCGCAAACAAATTGACCGCTGGGAGGTGACGGTTCAAAGATCGGGACACGATGACCTTGATGATCATGCGCACCTGCTCCCGGCACCTGACAACGTCACGGTGGCAATCGCAACTGCTAATGGTGCAGAATCGGCCATTGTAAAAACTGTTATTATGCCATACATTGGCCGTGGAAACCTAATCGGCTTTGGATTCAGAATATGAAAAAGATTACGAGTGTGCTTTTCGCCGCCCTGGCGGTGGTTTCGCAGTTGTCTGCCAATCAATGGTTTGCCGCTCCCAACGCGAGCTCGAGTGGCAACGGAACCATGATCAATCCCTGGACATTGCAGGCCGCTTTGACAGCCACCAATATCCTGCCTGGCGACACGCTGTTTCTCAAGGGCGGACTTTATCCGGGGCCGGGTTTCACGTCCACCCTCTCCGGCTCGTCCAATAATCCCATAACGATCCGTTCGTGCCCAAATGCATGGGCGGTGATCACCGATGGCGGGTTGGGCGTGCTGGAAACCAATCTGCCAGCCACCACCAATGGCGTTTCCGATGGCATCGCGATCACTGGCCTTCATGGCTGGAATCAGACTTTGCGCATGGATAATGAACTCGTCACGCTGATCATGGAGTATAACCCCGATGGCCGGGCGGTGTATCAAGAGCCGCAGGGCCCGGGCGGAATCTTCTCGCTGGCCCGGGGAATCAATGGCACGACCGCTTCCGCTCACACCAACGGGACCACGGCTTATGTATCCAGCGCCGCGTATTTGACCCAGGAAGGCAGCAACGTGGTGTTCGAGAATTTCGAAATCACCTCCACGATTCTCACCAATCGGAATGTGGATGATGGCTCGGCCAATGTGATGCCGGCGGGACTGAGCTTTCGTGGCCCCGGGAACAAGGCGCGCGGGCTGATTGTCCACAACACCGGCGAACCGGGCATCGGCTGGGCTGGCGGGGCGGCGCCCACGGAGGTGAATGGTTGCTTGTTCTGGGGCACGGGCATGTATGACCCGGCAGGCCAGGGTTATCTCGTGAAGTCGAGCGGACCGGTCACCGCTTCCCAAACCGGCTCAATTGTCACGGCCTCTGCGCCATTTTTCGCGCCGCCGGACGTCGGCAAGATTATTGACTTCGGTTCCCGCGCGCCGGTTGCAATTGATGGCTACCAGAATGCCACGCAGGTGACCGTCAGCCGGGTCCAAAACGTTCCCGCCAGCACTTTCACTTGCGGCTGGTTCGTGCGTGGCAGTCCGGTTTATGGTGCGGGCCTCGGCAATATAATGAAGGATTGCATTTCCTTCCGCAATTTTACCACCGCCGGGAAGTTTTTCACTTCGAGCGCAATCGTCGGCCAAAGCGCCATGATCGGGAACTGTGGGTTCATGAATCCGGTCAACAGTTTTGAAATGGCTTCGGGCGCAGGACCGATGACGAATTGCGCCTGGGGCGGCAATTACATGTTTCTGGAATCGCCGATGATCGGGTGGAATTTCGATGGCGACCAGGGTTTTGCCATCACGAACAACACCGTGCTTGGCGGCGTCATCAAATTGAGCGGGGTTGACTGCGGCAGCGTCAGCAACAACCTCGTGTTCCTGGGCCCCGCGACGATGGCGGTCAACGCCACCACCAGGTCCACTCCATGGACGAACGTTCAGATAGCCTGGAACCGCAACGGGTATTACTCAGACATGCTGGATCTTGAAAATTACTGCTGGACGCTAAATCTTCATGGCGCGCCGCCGGCTACAAACTCGCATGGTGGTGGACGCCTGTTGTTTGCGGATTGGCAAAGATACAGCGGCTTTGATGCCAATAGCACCTACTGCGCCGGGTGGCCCACCAATTATTTTGACATGGCAGTGCAACCAATGGATTGGGACACCAATTGCTTTCACGTGTGCGTCGTCAGCCTGACGGGGCAGACGAATGCATCCGTGGGGTTGAGCCACTATGGTTTCAAGATTGGAGACCGTTACGAGCTGCGCGATGCGCAGAACTATTTCAGCGTGGTCGTGTCCGGCACCTATGCGGGCGGCGCCATCAATCTGCCGCTCGACCTTGCCGACGCCGCCCCCATTACGGGCATCTTCGGTCACTATGCAAGCCGTCATAGCAATGTTGACTATCCGGGCATGTTCAATGTGTTTGTTTTACGAAAACTGCCGCGGGCGCCCAGAGTGCTGATGCCGCCCCAGCGTTTACGTGTTGGCCCGGACTGACGGCGCACCTCATAGCGCCGGCAGCCAAGTGAGGCCGGGGTTTTCTGAGGCGAAGCATGGATAGGCCCATGGTTGTGGCAGGGGCCACCAGCCGCATTCCGCTCACCGTCATGAAGAGCAGGCTGTAGGCCAGAAGCGCGGCCGCCCAAGCCCTTTCATATTTCGTGGCCGGCGCAAACGTCGTGCGAATGCCCATCAGCAGCAGGGCCAACAGCGAGATAGCTCCCAGCGCTCCATGCTCCGCGAGCAGGCGCGTGAATTCCGTATGCGCCGCCGCCTCGGTGCCGAGGGCTTTCAGGCGGTCGGACTGAGCCATTCCGACGCCAACACCCAACCACGGATGCTGCCGGGCCAGATCGAGATCCGTGCGCGCCAATTCCTCCCGATGGGACAGGCCGGTGTCCGCAAAGCGGAGCGACAGTTTTCCGCCGGTGAATTGGTCCAGGGCTGGAAAGATCAGCACGTAACTTACTGCAAAGATCACGGTCAGGCTCGCCGTGCCGTAAAGCAGTCGCCTGGGGTCGCGAAACAGCAAAGCTGAGGCTACCAGGATCGTTCCGAGGCCAAGGTAAATCCCCGTTCGGGAAAACGTTAATGCGGATTGAGCTAAAAAGCAGAGGATCAGAACGACGCCCGTTGAACGCAAGGAGTGGTCGCTCTGCTCGTGGAAGATCCAAAGAAACGCGACCAGCATTCCCAGACCCAGCATGGCGGAAACTTGATTGGGACCAAAGCCACCGGAGGTATCCAGATTCGACTGGTTTGCGAATTCATACCCCGACCCCAGACGCAGGGTCGCCAAAGCGCAAATGGCCGCAATGCCGACGAGCGGGCCCAGCATAATGAGCAGCAGCTTGTGAAAGTCCACGGCCTGGAGCTGCATGCGGTAAAGGCCGAAGGAACAGACCGCCAGCGCCAAGGGGCCTGAGAGGTTAAAGCTGATGAGCTCTCTTAAGGCCGTGAAGTCTGAAACGGTTATGCCGGTGAGGATCGCCGACGGCAGCAGGAAGATCAAATATATCAGGGCCAGCCAATTGGGTCGCCGGGTGGGGTGGCGCAGGATCCAGAGCAGTAGAATGGCCGAGGTGGAGTACTTGCCAAACTCCCAAAGCAAGGCCACATGTGACATGCGCCAAAGCACTTCCGAGGTCATGATATAACCCACGACCAGGACGATTTTTCCCGCATCGCGCGCCGTTGCGGCGAGGTAGAGCCCCATCAGGAACACCAGCAGCGCATGGCTCGTCGCAAGGATTGAGGAGTGTTTCATGCCCACACCGAGAAGCACGTGGCCGCCTAAAAATGCCCAAACGGCCAAGGCTCGGGGCGGTGAGCCTTCCCGCTTGCGAGTGGATGAACTTGGTCTCATTGGACGTAACCTTCAGGTGTTTGCCGCGCTAAAACTCATCGCTGGCGCATACCTGTGCGTTCGTTTAGGCAAAGACGTCGGCGTAGAGGTTGGCCAACAAGCCGGGCAGAACGGCCAGGTCATGGTTGGTTTTGATAAACGCCCGGCCCGCGTCACCCATGGAGGCGCGCAGGTCGGGATCGTTTGAGAGCTTGTCAATCGCGTTAACGAAGGCAGGCAGGTCATCGCCGTTCCGAACGAAACCGCGGAGTGGATCGCCCACGAGTCGGGGAACATCGCCCACACCCGTGGCCAGCACGGGCAGGGCGCAGGCCAGGGCTTCCAGGATCACGTTGGGGGTGCCTTCATGGGCGGAGGTGAGCAGGAGCACATCGGCTTGCTGGTAGAGGGGCGTCACGTCGGCGACATTGCCCCGGAACTGGATTGTACCCTCCGGCAGCCCGAGCGAGCGCGCGAGGTGTTCCAGGTCCGCCCGCAAGGGGCCGTCGCCCACCAGGGCGGCGCGGAAGGGGCGGCTCGTGCTTTGGCGCCAGCGTTCGAGCACGTGCAGGAAGAAGTCGAACCGTTTCTCGGGTCCCAAGCGGCCGACGCCGAGGATCATTGGCGGGACGCCAGTCTGATGGCGTCTGGGTTCAAAGCGGGCGGGGTCAAGGACGTTGGGGAGGTGGTGGAGCTTGCGGGGCGGGCAACCGGCGGCGCGGAGGTTGTGGATGGCGGCGTGAGAGTTGACCGCCAGGCGCCGGGGCCAGTGCAGGCTGAGCTGGCCGAGTAGGCGTCCGCACGAGCGGAGTTCGGCCAGGCCGTTGCCCCGGACCGCGCCGAGGCAGCGGGCGCCGGTGGCCGTGGCGGCCAGGGCCGCGTACAAGTTCACATAGAAATGTTGGGCTTGGATGAGATCGGGATGGAAGGCGCGCGTGGCCCGGATGATGGTCAGGGTGCGTTTGAGTCGGCAGGGGGATTGGCCGACAAATTGGACCGGGATGCCGGCGTCGCGCAGGCGGGTCTCCCAGAAGTCGCCGGAGGTGAGGGAAAGGACGAGCGGGTGGGCGCCGGCGGCTTTGAGGGTGGTGGCGATGTGATAGAGTTGTTGTTCGGCGCCGCCCTGGCCGAGGGTGCCGGCCAGGAGGCAGACGCGCAGGCCGCGCAGCAGGGAGGGCGGCGGGCGGCGGGCGGCAGACGGAATAGACAGGGGAGAGGTCACAAATTGTGAGGTGAACCGCAGAGGCACGGACCAAAATTCATTTAACCACGGATAGACACGGATGAACACGGATTCCGATTGGGACCGCTAATTCGAGCTAATCCTCGCTAATGACGGACAAGAATCTGGGGTTCCTCGACGTTTGCAGTGGGTAAAGGCGAATTTGTCGCGGAGCGACGCTGGAGATTAGCCCGGCACAATGTGCCGGGAAACAAGGTCCCATAATCCCGTCCGTCCTGAAAGGACGGCGGAAACGGGTCGGTTTTGCGGGCATTTCCACCGTCCCTTCAGGACGGATTCCCTTTTAACCACCCCACCAGACACTTCGTGTCTGGCTAATTTCCATCGTCGCTCCGCGACAGTCCAAGAAAAGTCAAATATCTTACCCATTAAAAACGTCGAAGAGCCAGAAAGTGCAAAGGCGGAGCGGCATTTCGGGTGACTCGGGGGATTCGTGGCGCGGTGACCGTTAACGACCGTGAAGCGAGCGGAGCTGGATTCGTGGTTTCCGCCGACTTGATTATCTCAATGAAATCAGGTGTCAGACCGGCGACGGCTCCGGGGAGGGTTAGGCGTGCCGTTTGGAAATAAAGAACTCATAAGCCTGATGCTTCTCTTTCTCGGCTGCCTCGAAACTAAGACGCTCTTCCTCGGAACGCCAGGGAAACTTCCGGACGACTCCGCAGTCCTTTTTGACGCGGTATGTCCAATCTAACCGTGCCGCCGATTCTGGGCTGCCCCAACCTTCGGCAAGTGCAACCAACTCCGCCGCGTAATCCTCCGCTACCTGATCAGGAACCGCGAAGGTCTTGAGAATTAATCCCTGAACTTGGCGAACCAAAGGTGTAATCGGGAAAATGCTCATGCGCTCTGCACGTCAACGACCCTGCGGTGAGCCGACGCCGATCTTTGGCAATGACCGCGTAGCGGAGCTGGCGGCATCGGCGGCGGGTGGCTCCGGGGAAAGGTTGGGCATCATTGGTGCGCAAAACTCTGATAACAAATTACAATCCCACCAAACACAACCCAAAACAAGGCGCAGGCACGCAGCATTATCGTGACGGGTCGTGGCCATTGAAACTGAAATGCCAGATGGTTGAACAAAAGCATGAGTGGGACAAGAAAGCCGCTGAAATAATGGTTTGTTGGGATGAACGTGTGAGCGGCAAAAAGCGCTAGAATGAGCGCGAGGAATCCATACTGAAAACCCGGGCTGCGAGGATTTGACTCTTGGAAAAACAACTTTGTGAAAAATGCATTCATGATGCCGAACTTGTTATTCAACGGTTGTGATCGTTGAGTGAAACCGGGCTTGCCGGCGGATGCGATGGTTGCAAATTGTTCATGATCGGTCGCTTGGCGATTCGGCAAAAGGTTGCCGGATCGCTTATGGAATCACCTTAATGCCCGGTCCGAAAAAGTGCAAACGTTTTATGTGCGACGCGGATCATGTCCGCAGATGTGGCGGGCCTTCAGCCCTTGGCGTCGTGCGCGGTCCAAATCCTGGGCCGGTGGCCGAATGGCGCTTAGATAAGACT
>Ga0316217_10004623_pt1 | contig 14715 bp, 10 predicted proteins | sample 1anoAmetaG_FD_203633 | JGI IMG/M metagenome (GOLD analysis project Ga0316217, IMG submission 203633) | Freshwater microbial communities from Trout Bog Lake, Wisconsin, USA - 1anoA | ecosystem: Environmental > Aquatic > Freshwater > Lake > Hypolimnion/Profundal zone | place: USA: Wisconsin... | reverse complement strand
CTTTATTCTGTATTATCCTGCCTTTCATCCTAAAATCTGTATTCCATCCTGATTCAGACAAAGGCTGTTTTGCCTTTAAACTCCACTCCTTGAAAAAAGGAGGAGCAGCCCTGGAGGTGGTTGTATTTTGCTGTTTGAATTAAACTCTCCTCCTTTTTTCAAGGAGGAGCAGCCCTGGAGGTGGTTGCATTTGGCTGTTTTGCCTTTAAAACTCTCCTCCTTTTTTTAAGGAGGAGCTGCCCTGGAGGCGGTTGTATTTTGCATTTGGCTGTTTTGCCCAGGTCTCCCCTTTAGGCCACAGCAGGGGCAGCCTGTTTGCCCTTTCTATACTATTTTTTATTTTGGCTCCAATTCTACATCCAACAAACACTCATACTTTATGAAAAAATCAATGCTGCCGGTTTTTGCCCTGCTCGTATTATCCCTTGCTTTTGCATCCAAATCATTTGCCCAAAAAGACCAGATTGAAAACACCTGGTACAATGGCGACAAGACAAGTAAAATACAAATTTACCTGGCTAAAGACGGTAACTATTATGGTAAAATAACCTGGTTGAACGAACCTAACGATAAAGACACCGGCAAGCCCAAACTGGATAAAGAAAACCCTGAAGATAAACTGAAAACCCGCCCTATACAGGACCTTATTATTATGACCGGTTTCAAAAAGAATCCCGAAAACAAGGACGAGTACATTGATGGCAAAATTTACGACCCTAAAAAAGGCAAAACCTATTGTGGCAAAATAACCTTTAAAGGAAAAATGCTCGACTTACGCGGTTACATTTGCAGCTTCAGCTTTCTGGGCCGTACCGAGCAATGGGAACTGGCTGGTAATTAATCCGGCGTTTAACAAGCTTCTGCATTTTCATCCCCTGTTTTTGTAATCAAAGTTAATTTTTGCCCCTCTCAGGCCAATATCAACCGATTTTGTAATAATCTCAACGCTTCATTTCAAATTCAGTTTCAATTGAAAAAATTATTGTCTGCAGGCTTTATGCAGTTTGCTTTCGCCCTGTTGTTTTTTACAAACTCATGGGCGCAAAAAGACCAGCTTGAAAAAACCTGGCTAACCAATGGTGCCGCCAGTAAAATTCAAATGTATTTGGGTGCCGATGGCATTTACTACGGCAAGCTATCGTGGCTTAAAGAACCCATCGATAAAGAAACCGGCCAACCAAAACTGGATAAAGAAAACCCCGAACCCGGCCTGCGCAACCACCCGCTGCTGGGTTTGGTAATAATGACCGGTTTCAGGAAAAACCCCGATAACCCGGATGAGTATATCGACGGCAAAATTTACGACCCTTCCCACGGTCGCACTTACTGTGCTAAAATTACTTACAAAGGCACTTTTCTCGATTTGCGCGGCTACATCTGCCACATCAGTTTTTTAGGCAGAACAGAAGTGTGGACGCTAACAGACGATGTGAATTAAACCGGCGCGCGGCAAGCCTGGTTTTAAATAAACAGTAGGTAGTTGCGCACGGGCACTCCTCATCCCCCTGATTGCCATTTCCTGCGGAAATTGCAATCGTCCCCCTTCAAAGTGGGACTAGGGTTTTGCGCACTTTGCAAATGTACCGGTGCAAATTGTAAACCAAATACAGCATCTATCTTGTAACCCGCCAACTTATTTTAGGACGATACACTATGTCCCCCTTTGAAGTGGGACCTGGGTCTTGCGCATTTTGCAAATGTGCCGGTGCAAATTGTAAACCAAATACAGCATCCATCTTATACCCCGCCAACTTATTTTGGGACGAGACACCATGTCCCCCTTTGAAGGGGGACGATTGGTTTTTCCGAAGGAAAAATCAATCAGGGGGATGACGGCCCCGCCCAGTGTTAGCAACACCTTGAACCGATGGACGACACAATGTTGCCAACGCCGCAGGCTACTTAACCGCTTCGCCAAAGCAAGCATCGCCCTTGTCCTTTCCGTTAAACGCACCGCCCGCGGCTGTTATTAATCACTTTACCACATCTGCAACGGTGGGCGCACATCGGTTTATATTTAACGCTCAAAGCAGAATGTAATGCGCAAAGGATATATTATTTCGGGGGTGGTATTGTTGCTGCTGCTGGCAGCCGGTGCCCTTTTTTTTGTGAAACATAAACCGCAGCCACAGGCCGGTGTTGCCAAACCGGTAGTGCTGCAGGCATCGGTTGAAAAGCCTGTATATAAATTCGGCCTTAACCTGTCCGATTTTAAAGTAATGAACCACGTGGTAAAGCAAAATGAATTTTTTGCCGATATACTTTCGCAATACAACGTAACCTACAAAACCATCGATTTTCTGGCCCGCGAATCGAAATCGGTTTTCAACCTCAACAAAATTAAAGCCGGCAACAACTGCACCATGCTATGCGCAAAAAACGACACCGGTTGCGTACCCAAAAAACTGATTTACGAAGTAAGCAAAGTTGATTACGTAGTGTTCAATCTCGACGACTCACTATACACCTACCGCGGTCAAAATAAAGTAGAGCGCAAACTGCAGGAAGTAAGCGGTATTATTAATTCATCGTTGTACGAAACGCTGCAGGCCAATAACATCAGCGCCAACGTAGCCGTGCGCCTGTCTGAAATTTTTGCATGGACGGTGGATTTTTACAAAATTCAACAGGGCGATAAGTTTAAGGTGATGTATGATGAAGATTTTGTAAACGGCGAGTCGGTGGGCATTGGCGAAATCCATTCATGCGTGTTTAACAGCGGCGGAAAAGACTTTTACGCTTTCTATTACGCCAAAGACGAAGCGCACGAGGGTGACTATTACGATGAGAATGGCAACACCATGAAAAAAGAATTTTTGAAAGCACCGGTTAAGTTTTCGCGCATATCATCAGGCTATTCACTCAACCGCTTCCACCCGGTTACCAAAGAATGGAAAGCGCACCTGGGCACCGATTACGCCGCCCCTTACGGCACCCCCATTATGGCCACTGCCGATGGCGTGGTAGAAGATGCCTGCTTTAAAATCTACAATGGTAACTACGTAAAAATACGCCACAACGGACAGTACAAAACCCAGTACCTGCACATGAGCAAAATTGGAAAAGGCATACATCCGGGCGTTAGAGTTAAGCAGGGCGAAATTATTGGCTATGTGGGTAGTACCGGTTTGGCCACCGGTCCGCATGTATGCTATCGCTTTTGGAAAGACGGTGAGCAAGTAGACCCCCGCAAACAAAAACTAACCTTTGCTGACCCTATGCCGGCTAAATACAAAGCCGATTTTATGGCAAAAATTAAACCGGTTAAACAACAACTGGATGCCATTACCTACACCGCCCCAAAACCAAAAGCCCCTGCACCGGTTGAGTCGGTTGAAAACGCCAATGCAGTAGTTGTGCCTTTAAAAAGTAATTTTTAAAGCGGGATAATTTCTATCACGCCTTTTCCAAAATCTCCTTCAGTTTTTCAAAAACGCCGGGGCTTGAAACCATCAGGTTTTTACCATCTAAATCGCCCGCTAATCCGGTGGATGGATGCGGTTGATAGTGCCCCGCTAATGCGCCTGCTTCTTTGGCAATAAGCAATGCTGCAGCCAAATCCCAGGGCGATAGAGAACCTTCGTAATATCCCTGCAACCGTCCGCAGGCAACCCAACACATATCCAACGCCGCAGAGCCTAAGCGCCGCACGTCTCTTATTTCGGGTAACAGGTTGGTTAGTTTTACGGTAATGGCGGCCATGTTATCTTTTACGTAAGGAAAACCGGTGGCTATCAAACACTCGCTTAATGCATGCACTTCTTTTACATGAATTTTTTCGCCATTTAAAAAAGCGCCTTTACCTTTCTCTGCATAAAAAAGCTCGTCCAAAAACGGGTTATACACTACGCCCAGTTCAACCTGTCCATGGTGCGCATACGCAATTGAAACCCCAACCTGGTAATGGTTGTTGGCATAACTAACCGTGCCATCAATAGGGTCGATAACCCAGGTAGGTTCGTGGATAGAGAAGCTGTCATTCACACTCTCCTCCGAAATTATTTTGTGGCCGGGATACGCCTTTAAAATCTCGCTGATAATAATTTCGTTGGCGGCAATATCAGCGCTGGTTACCAGTTCAAGCCCGTACTTTAATTGTTCGGTAAACGATTTGGCGTTTCGCATCTCCTTTATCCGGGCACCGGCAAGTTTTGCAATGCGGATGGTGTTTTCTAAAAGCTCATTCATGCAGTAAATATATTAAGCACAATTTAAGCTCCGGTTTTCGCACGGAGGCACGGAGGCACGGAGTTGAACAGCCGGGAAATACAATGAATACTTCTTTAGCTGCATTATGCCCGGCATGTATTTTCTCCGTGCGAATTTTATTTTGATTCATTACAGCCAACGGTTGCAAATAATTAGTTAACCAGCTTTGCAATTGTCGTACTAGTCTTCGTCTGCCGGCTCCCACAATTCAACCTTGTTGCCATCGGGGTCCATTATCCAGCCAAATTTTCCGTAATCGTAGCTTTCCGTTTTTTCAAACACATGCACCCCTTCGCTTCTCAAACGGGTTAACAGGGCCTCTAAATTATTTACCCTGAAATTGAGCATAAACGGACTCTCAGATGGTTTAGTATACCCTGTATCTTTGGGGAATATGGCAAAGGTTGTGCTGCCAAAATGCTCTTTGTTATCGTGCTGCCTCCATTTATACTGCATAAAATCGTAGTCTCCAAAAGCAGTGCCCAGGTGTTCGTTATACCATTTACACAGCGCCTTATGGTCCGCCGATTTAATAAACACACCACCGAGGCCATTTACCTTATCTGCCTCGCCGGCAGGAGGGGAGTACCGGCTAATAATCTGAGAGGGAATCATCGTGTCGGCATACACCTGCCACAAAGCCACCTGGTTGTTTCGCAGAGTGGCCTTCCAGGCGGCCGGTAATTTCCAGTGCGCTTTTTCTGCGTCACCTTTCAAATTTTTGTAAGTGCCTTCAGCAAATCCAAACGCGGCAATTTCGTGGCCATTCACAAACACTTCCCCGGCCTCTAAATGATAATCGGGAAACAAGTCGAAATAAGATTTCCAGCCTGCCAGCATGTTGTCTTTCCCAATCACTTTATTGTTATGGGCGTCAATAAAAATATGGTCATCGGTCATCAGGGCCGATAACCGGTCCAGGTTGTGGGCATTAATAGCTGCTATAAATTGTTCAATTATCTGTACTGGCATTTTGATCGGTTTTATTATGGTAAAACTAGTTCTGAAATATACGTTTTGCAGTTAACAAACAAAAACAATGTGTTTGCGCTAAAAAATCAAAATCCCGGAGGAATGATTTTGCTTTCATTGCCCCGGGATTTTAAAAGCGTGGAATGCGCTGTAAATTACTCCACTATCAGTTTCTTCACTTCAGCATTACCGGCTTTTAATAAATAAAGACCGCTTGCCAGGCCCTGGGTGCTTACGTGCATTTTGGGGTTGGTAATTTGCTGGCGCGAAATTAATCTGCCTACTGCGTCGCTCAGCTCCATCCAGTTACCAACCAGGTTATCGCTAACCGTTACCGTGGTATACAACGAAGCCGGGTTAGGATATACGCTTAAAACATTGCCCTCAGCGCTTATATTTTGAATGGCCGTTGCGGGTGCTCCTTCTTCGCTTTGCGTTTTAATTACCCAAAAATCGTAGCTGCCGTGGTTGCCGCTTACCTGCTGGTCGTTCGAGTTGGTGGCCCCCACTTCAACAAAATTCGAATCGGCGCTTTCAGTGGCGTCAAATCCTGCGTCATCATTGCTTCCGCCAAAACAACTGTACCAATAGTTGGCATAGCCGCTTGTTTTCATTTCGTAAGTCCATAAATCCTGTGCGCCATGATTCGCGCTTACCAGTCCGTTGGTTGAAGTAGTTGCACCGGTAATAATCAAATGTGCATCGCGGGTTTGCTTAACGGCAAGCGCCCAGTCGTTCGAGCTGCCACCCCAGCAGTTTTCCCATTGCATGCTGCCGTTCGTGCTTCCGCCTTTTACTATCCAGTTATCGGCTGTGCTGCCCGAGCTGCCACCGTAATTGCCGCTTACATTATAATCGTTGGTATAAGTATAACCGCTCATAACATAAGCATTATCCGTAGTTTGAACTACGCCGGTAGCTGTGCTTGGATAAGTTCCTCCAAAGCAGCTCTGCCAGCTAAAAGCGCCGGTGTTATCCAGTTTCAGCAGCCAGTAAAGCGAACTGGTTGTTGAAGAAAGAAAAGTGCCTCTCGAAACATTACCATCGCTACTAAAGGTTGAGCCGGTAACAATAAAGCCCCCGTCGTTTGTTTGTTCAACACCTGTAGCAAAGTCGTTAAGACTTCCCCCATAGCACTTGGCGCCCATTAAGTCGCCCACGCTATCTAATTTCATCAGCAAAAAATCGGCAGTGGCGCCGCTGGCATCGTGGTTGCCTGTTACGTCGCCATCGTTCGAATAAGTACTTCCTGCAACAATATAGCCGCCATCAGTTGTTTGTTTTATAGACTGGGCGTAATCGTTTTTACTTCCGCCATAGGTTTTTTGCCATTGTAAAGTTCCGGTATTGTCAATTTTAATCACCCAAACATCACTTGCTCCGCCGGCAGTGCCGTGAATGCTGGTTACATCGCCATCCGAAGAGTTGGTTGAACCGGCTATGATTGCGCCTCCGTCAGCGGTAGCATAAATAGAATTGGCCTGGTCCTGGAAAGAGCCCCCGAAAGTTTTTTCCCAAACAAGCGCTCCGTTCATATCCACTTTAATCACCCATATATCCGAAAAATCGCCATTGGGGTTGTGATTACCCGTTACATTACCATCGTTTGAATACGTAACACCGGCCACATAATAACCGCCGTCGGTAGTATTGGCTACGCTGCGGGCGCTGTCGGGACCACTGCCACCATAACATTTCTGCCAAATCAATGAACCCACTTGCGCCGAACCAGCCAGCGAAATAATTAAAGCAGCAATAACAAGGTATAGTTTTCTCATGAATATTTATTGTTATATTTTAGAATAGTGTCAAAGTAAATGAAAATTTAATAAACGCATGAAAGGAAAGTGTTAATGGCTTTACGCTGCAGGCTTGGGTCTTTTAATTTACTCCACCACCAACTTCTTCACCATCCCGCCATTTCCGCTTTCAACTTTCACCAAATAAATGCCCTTGGCCAATCCTCCCGTTTGCAGGCGGAATTTATCAGTGGTTATTTGTTGCTGTAAGATAGTGCGGCCCACGGCATCAGTTAGTTCCAGCCAACTGCCAATCAGATTGCTGCTGAGGCTTACAACTACATAATCATGCGCAGGATTGGGATAAATGGCTATTGATGTTGGGTCATTTATACTGTTAATTCCAACCGGGTGGGGCTTTACCGTATCAGCCACTAACGAATCCAGGGTGGTGTTGGTCATTACAACGGCGTTGGTATCAAACTGTATATAAGCGGTGTTGAAGAATTGAGTACCTACGGCCAGGCTATCGCGTATTTTGATTTTGTACTGCACATAACCCCGGCTCAGGCTGTCGCTGGTAAGGCTATCGGGCAAATCAATATTAGGGAAGTTGAAAGTTACCACATTGGCAAAAAGCCGGGTCATATTTTTAGCGCTGTAAGCAAGCAACTGAAAGGTAGCGGGGTCAAGATGACTGTCGAGCGTATCGGTAATAATGATGTTTTGTGCTATGGTTGTATCCTTGTTTTGAAACCGGATGGTATAAGTAAGCCATGGATTGGCGGTATCGAGACTGTTTAAAGGGTAAACTTCTTTTTCATTGGCTGCTATTGAATCCAGCACCGGTATGCAATAGGTTAAAGTGTTGTTGCCCGGTTTATAATCGCCGGTGGTTGGGGTTACAGTAACGGTAAAGCAAAGCGTGGTGTCAACTTTGGCAGTACTATCAATTTGAAACAATAAATTAAACGCCGTGTAAGTATTAACGTTGGCAAAGTTGTTGATGGTCCAGTTCAGGGTATCGCCGGTTACGCTGGTTGGCGAAATAGCACCAGCGGCAGTGTCAGTATATTTTAGCGGTCCCGTATAAATCAATTGCACTTCACCGCTAACGCCTGCGGCGCAACCTGCTCCGTATAGCTGCGATAAATCGCCGGCAATGGCCTGCAAGCCAAACACGGCGCCCGGTTTGGTTGTATGGTAATCATTTAAAATGGACTGTACCCCAACATCAAATCCATGACACCTCAGCGCAAAATTGTTGCTGTATGAAATTGAATCTGTGGCAGACAGGGTCACGCTATAATAATCGCTGTCAGGACAACTTAACGTAAACGGCAGGTTGGATGTATCAACACTTACTGTATAATTTCCATAACCGGTAGAATCGAACCAGTAAAAGCCTTCCACACTGGTATATACCTGTTGCTGTAACGCACCGCCGCTATATAGTTGAACCTTGGCATAATTGGTGGCCACATCCAGGCTGTCGAACTTGCAGTTATTGTTGCCATCGTAAAAACACTGTCCGTTAATTTTACTGAACACAGGGCAACCGGTGGTGTTAAACATACCACACAGCGGAAATGTATCTAACGCCGGATTACTGTTGGTAATATTTCCATAATCAGGCAAACATGCCACAGCGGTATTGCTGAAATCAAACGTAACAATCCGCTTCAACTCCGGTAAACAGGCAAGGCCTGTATTGTATGTAAGATAGCAGGTGTACATGCTGTCCGGCAATTCAGGTATAAAGGTTAACTGATTGAATCCGCAGTTAAACAAGCGGAGTGAAGCAGGGAGGTTGGGCAGTGCAAGCAGGCTGTCATCGTTACAATACAACGTGGTGATGGTGGAAGGCAGCGCCGGCAAACTTCCTAAATGGTTGTAACTGCAATCCATTATTTGCAATCGCCCGGGTAAGGCAGGCAAAGCGGTTAAGTTGTTGAAAGCGCACTCCAAAGTTTGGAGACTTTCAGGCAGCGCAGGTAAACTTGTAAACAGGTTACTGTTGCAGTTAAGCAGGTTAAGCGTTGCCGGTAAGGCCGGAAATGCCGTTAATTTGTTTTGCAGGCAATACAAACTTTGCAGCGTATTTGGCAAAGTTGGCAACTGGGTTAAGTTATTGTTGGCGCACTGCAGGGAAGTTAAACCCACAGGTAATGATGGTAGGGCGCTCAACTGATTGAGATTGCAGTTGAGGGTTAGCAAACCGGCGGGCAAACCGGTTAAGGTGTCTAGTGAATCGTCGTAACAAATCAGGTTTTGCAGGCCGGCAGGTAAAGTGGGTAAGTTATGGAGCGGATTATATGAACACGACAAACTGGTTATAGATGCCGGTAGGCGCGGTATGCTGTCAATAAGATTGAAATCGCAGGAAAAGCTTTGAAGTGAAGTGCAGCCGGATAAAGCCGGTAAACCGGTAAGCGTATTATTGGTGCACGAGACTTGTTGCAAACTATTTGGGAAAGCGGCAATGGTGGTAACAAAGTTATAGCTGCAGCTAAGTAAAGTTAAATGTGCGGGCAAAGCCGGAAGTGTGGCTAAATAATTGTTGGTGCAATTAAAAGAGGTAAGCGTTGCCGGCAAGGCCGGAATATTAATGATAGAATCATTTGAACAGTCCAGCATCTGCAACGCTTTGAAATACTGAATGCCCGTTAGGTCAGCTATTTCTGTGTTTGAACAAACCACGCTGGTGGCGGTCATTACTGCACTGCAGGTGGTGTCAAGCGAGTGCCCGTTCAGGCAGGCCGAGTAGCCGTTAGCCTGCAGCCACAACACAAAATTGGCATCGGGCAGGTATACATATTGTGCATGGCAGGTGTCGAAAAGTAAACCAGCCAGTAAAATAAACAGGTAAATTTTTCTCATCGGTAAAGCAGTTAATTTCGCGGGTTCATATATAACAATCTACAAGATACGGTGTTTTGAATAAATGCAAAAATGTGGTCTGTTGAAAATCATCCTTTGCCCCTTTGTTAAAGCTACTTCATTCATGCATCGGTCTTTCCGTCAAATAAATAAATAATTTACGTCATTAATTACTGTTCTTCCTGTTTGCCGTAATTTTTAGTTCTTCAACTTTCAACTTAAACCAGCTATGGTTGGCAAGCCCCTTTTGCTCTTCCACTTGTTTTGATAATAACAGCCATTTTTCCCTGCTTAAAGTGCTTTTTAGCTCTGCCAGGTTCCTCAATGCTGTCACAAACATTTGCAAATGTTGTCTTCGCTCCGCCGTTAACTTCTCATCAGCCAGATGATGTCTCAGCGAGTCAAGTTCAGTTCGAAGTTCGTCCATCATTTCCAGTTCGTACTGCGAGCGGGCTACCAGGAACCTGATAAGCACCTTTGCCACAAAATGCGTTTCATTACACGAAAGCGCCATTCTCAAAGCCTCCTGGTATCTTTTTCGCGCAAATAAAACATGGGCCCGGGCATATAAATAACAAACTTCGCTTACTTCTTTAGGAAGATAAACTTTATGGTTTTCCACAAAACTTTCAATCCACTCAAGCTGATCTGTTTCTGCGCCCCGCACAACTACGTTGCGATAATACACGGGGCTCATTTTGTTGTTGTTTAAATGTAAATTATTTTCAATTTCAAAACGATAAATCTGCACCACCTCTTTTATAAACCGTTCTTCTCCCTGCCGTATTTTTGAGGCGCAATAGTTTTCAAGCGTAACGCCCGTATCCTGCATAACAGTTAAATCGATGGCAGGGTCATTTTCCAAAAAGCGTTTCTTCAGTTCGAAAAAATACTCATCGTTATCAGCCCGAAGTAACTGAAAGGTGCTGAAAAGAATATCAATCAGGTTATCCCCTTTATTGAAATACGGATAAGTGTCTATTTCCAGTTGCTTAATTAACGCTTCATCCAACGAAAACTGGTATATTCTTCTTAAATTAAGCAGATAAATCTGTGATACAAAACAGTTTACCAGGTAATTCCGGTTTAGCGAATGTACATGCGCATAAAGGTCAAAATCTTTTATAAGCTGATGCTCTTTCCCTATTGACTGGTTTCCGGCTATGTCGAATTTATCGAGGTCAAGCAACCATCTATGGTGATAAAAATAATTATCGCGGCGCTCGTAGTTTTCCAATAGCTCGCTCCTGTTTTCTAATTCAGAAATGGCCAGTTTGTCCATTTGCCGGTGGCGGAACCAGGTATACCGAAGTTTGCTGGCCTGTAGCTCGTCGCTTTCCAGTTGCTGCAACAGCAAAAACCTTTTCGAAAGCTTAAACAATTCCGAAATAAGCTCACGCATGGTCGAATCGTTGTATTTGCTTTTTCCGTGCAGCGATTTATATAATCTTTCTTTTTCAAGTTTCGCCGAGTCGAATAAGGGATGATATGGCTCAATAAGCCTGAAAAACTTAAGCAGCTTTTCGCTTTGGTTAAAATACGGCGAAGCCAGGAACAATTCGAATTGTTTCATCTCCTCTTTCGAAAACTTACTAAGCAGGGTAACTAACTTGGTGCGTAACATATTCTCAAATGCCTTCTTTTAAAACCGGTTTATTTTTTACTAAACTCCTCACGCAACTCCTTTATTTTTTTTTGCAACCACCATTGGCTTGCAAATGTTGGTTGCCGGTTAATCATCAATGATAAATCTTCCAGTTTTTCGCGGTTAAAATTTCCCTTCAATTCGCCCAGTTGGCGCAGTACCTGTATAAAGGTTTGAAACTTTTGGCGGTAATCGTCTGTCAGCTTGTCGTCCTTTAAGTGGTGCCGGTGCTTGTCAAGTTCAGTTTGTAATTCATCAAGCATGCCTAATTCGTAATGTATTCGGGCAACCAGGTTATGAATCAGTATTTTCGCTATTGGAAATACAATATTGCACGACAGCGCCAGCCTCAAAGCGGCTTCATATTCTTTGCGGGCAAACAAAACATGTGCCTTGGCATAGTTATAGGTGTCTTCGCGGTGTTCCCTGGGCAGGTACCGGGCATAGTTTTCGATAAAATAATCAGCCCATTCAAGTTGATCGGTTTGGGGAACCACGTTGGCTATATTTATATAAAAACTGTAAACCAGTTGCCCCTGGTAAAAGCAATATTTTTTTCAACCTCAAACTGGTAAATCGAAATTATTTCCCGGCTAAATAGTTCATTCCCGTTGCTTATTTTTATAGCGCAGTAGTTCTTTAAAGCAATGGCGGCTTCAAATATTACCTCGTCGGGTACCGCTTTATCTCCGCTAAACACCAGCGCTTTTAGCTCAAAAAAGCAGCTTTCTTCTCCCTTTCGTCCAAGTTGAAAAACATGGTAATAGATATCAATCACCGGATCGCCTTTTTTAAGGTAAGGCTTGGCCAGCGATTCTATTTCAATCAATAAAGCTCCGTCGAGCGAAAATTTATAAGATTGATTCATGGCCTGCAAATAATGGTAAGCCGAAAGGAAATTGACCAGGTAGTTTCGGTTAAGGGAGTGGACAGGGGCCAGGATATCGTGATTTTTAAAGATTTTGTAAGCCGTATCTAATGTTTTATCTGCGCCCATCTCAAATATTCCACGCTCATAAATCCATTGGTGATAGTAATAGTTTTCGTCGTGCGGAAGGTGTTTTTCAAGCAACGAACCGGCTGTTTCCAGCTCGGCCTCAGCCAGTTTATCAAGCTTGCGGTTATAAAGCGCCCTGAATTTGAGGGCGCTGCTTTGCAAACTATTATTCTGGAACTCCTGCAGTGCTAAAAAGGCTTTGGCCAGCTTAAACAGGTCCGAAATCAGCTCGCGCATGGTTGAATCGGTGTATTTCACTTTACCGTGCAGGGCGGCATACAACTTTTCTTTCTCAAGTTTTGATGAACTAAAACCGGGATGATGCGGTTCAATAAGCCGGTAAAATTTTACCAGCTTTTCGCTTTGGTTAAAATAGGGCGATAGCAAAAAGGAGTCAAACCGTTTAAGTTCCTCGCGGGTAAAACTGCGCAAAAGTGTAACCAATTTTGACTGCAACATAAGGACGATTTAACCATGCCTGTATCTAAAATAATGGAAAACAAGCCTACAACAATATTACTGTAAACAATTGATTTTCAGATTACAAGTATATTTTTTAAGCCATAAATATACCTATAAGCGCCAACATTCGGTTTTTTTTTAGCGCTGGCTTTTGGAGGTCGCAAAATAACTTTCGGTCCAAATCCCATGCTAACAAAAGTTTGCGAAGCAAATGAATTATGAAAAATTGATTTAATTATTAAATGTTCATAGTTTATTTTTCTGTAGCATCAAAAACCCTGACGAATATGAATAAGTTTTACCTCTTTACCCGATTGCTTTTTGCAACTGTGTTTTCCGTTATTTTCGGTGGTGTTTTTGCCCAGGCGCCTCAGTTAATTAATTACCAGGCAGTAGTGCGCGACAATACAGGTCAGCCTGTAGCCAGTGGAACGGCGGTATCCCTTCAGTTTACCATACACGACCTTACGGCAACAGGAACTACCGTTTTTACTGAAATTGATAATGCAACAGCCAATCAGTTTGGATTGGTTACGGCTGAAATAGGAAGTAGTTCTACTTTAACCGTGGTTAACTGGGCTACGGGCGCCAAATATTTGCAGGTAGCTGTGCAGCTAAATCATACGGGGCCTTATGTCGATATGGGAGTATCGCAATTATTGAGCGTGCCTTATGCTTTGTTTGCAGGTAACGGTCAAATAGGTCCCCAGGGGCTGCAAGGTGTAACCGGGGCAACCGGTAATACGGGCCTTCAGGGCGCAACAGGAGCCACAGGCGTGCAAGGATTGCAAGGCCTTACTGGTGCTTCAGGAAACAACGGTAGTACCGGGGCTACAGGCGCAACCGGGGCCACGGGAACGGGATTGCAGGGTGTTACTGGTGCAACCGGCGCTACCGGAAATAATGGTTTGGTTGGCGCCACTGGTGCAACAGGAACCGGCATACAGGGTGCTACCGGTTCAACAGGAGCTTCAGGAGCAACGGGCAATAACGGCTCTGCAGGAGCCACGGGAGCAACTGGGAATAATGGCCTGGATGGTGTTACAGGGGCAACCGGAACCGGGATACAAGGAGTTACCGGTTCGACTGGAGTTACCGGACCTACTGGCAATGATGGCGCTGTGGGAGCCACAGGAGCTACAGGAAATAATGGTTTGGATGGTGCTACAGGCGCAACCGGAACCGGGGTACAAGGAGTTGCCGGCTCTACTGGCGCTACAGGTGCAACGGGAAATGATGGAGTGACGGGAGCCACGGGTGCCACAGGCACCGGGTTGCAGGGTGTTACTGGTTCGACAGGAGTAACAGGGGCAACAGGAAATGATGGTCCAGCGGGTGCCACCGGCGCAACAGGTGCTACTGGCGCAGGATTACAAGGTGTTACTGGTTCGACAGGAGTAACAGGAGCAACAGGAAATAATGGTTCGACAGGAGCCACTGGTGCAACTGGAACCGGCTTGCAGGGCAGTACCGGTTCGACGGGCGCTACGGGGGCAACAGGGAATAATGGTGCCACCGGCACAACAGGTGCTACTGGAGCAGGCTTGCAGGGTGTTACTGGTTCGACCGGAGTAACAGGAGCGACAGGAAATGATGGTTCGACAGGAGCCACTGGTGCAACTGGAACCGGCCTGCAAGGCGTTACTGGTTCCACAGGTGTAACAGGAAATAATGGCCCTATAGGCGCTATGGGTGCAACCGGAGCTACTGGTGCAACTGGAACCGGCTTGCAGGGCAGTACCGGTTCGACGGGCGCTACGGGGGCAACAGGGACTAATGGTGCCACCGGTGCAACAGGTGCTACTGGAGCG
>Ga0316217_10004622_pt1 | contig 14715 bp, 9 predicted proteins | sample 1anoAmetaG_FD_203633 | JGI IMG/M metagenome (GOLD analysis project Ga0316217, IMG submission 203633) | Freshwater microbial communities from Trout Bog Lake, Wisconsin, USA - 1anoA | ecosystem: Environmental > Aquatic > Freshwater > Lake > Hypolimnion/Profundal zone | place: USA: Wisconsin... | reverse complement strand
ATGACGAGGTTCGAATCAATAGTCTTAAAAAAGAAATCGGGCTTTCCAAAAACGAACTGATTGAGTTAGTCAACGACGATGGTATGTTTTGGGCGATTCAGATAAGTTCAGCGAAAAGCTGAAATACTTCAACAGATAGGGCCACAAATGTATAGAAAAGTAGCTCTTTTACGAAGCTATCGTTTACCTCAACTAGGCAGAGATAACTCTAGAGTACGCTGCGAGCTGCGGAAAGACAATAGACCGTTCGCTAATTCTAAATATTCTACATAATGAAGCTTGTGTCTATCAAAGGATCTGGGAGCTAGAGAAATCGGCAGATTATATTGAAGGAATAATATACAATATAACTAGTTTTCTTTAGGGCGATGACAAATTACTGCTCTCTGAAGAAATTTTGGATGACAAATCTTTCGAAACGCAGAAACTGGCCAATGTTCTGCACAGCAAACTAAAACTTGTATGCTATTACCTTCAATTCTGCGCAGTCAATTCTCAGCTTAAAAGGCACGAGAATTCGTTGAGTGCAGCTTCGAAATCTTTGGACATCCTCAAGTAGGTTTGTTAAGAAGAACATGAGTATGAAAGTTTCATAGGGGCACGGTACCACATAGAGCTAGAAAAAATAATGTTATTGGAATTGCAGAATATAAAGGATTTCAAAGACGAAAGCGCTAATATTGACAAAAATCTAGAGAGGTTTATGAATAAGGCTATAAAATCGATCAATATGTTTCAAAAGAAGATCAAGTTTCCCTCTGATTTGCTAGACTTTAAGCAAATTTAGCAGCTGCAGGAGTTTTCAATAGGAAATGTGATGCAAATCTACCCTATTGCAGTGCCTTAGATAGTCGACAAAAAATGGCTAAAAGACGAGTTTACTCCTCTCCAGAAAATATACAAAGCTCTTTACATTTCGATAGCCCACTTTACAATGGCAACCTAGTTAAGGCTAATAGCTGCTAGCTTGTATCCTACAGATTTACAAGGTAGAAAAATATCAACAGAGTTCAAATCTTCACAGCTTCATCACCTGATCTCCATCATAACTGTAGCTTTGTATGTGCCTTACTAAACCCTATACTTTTAGCATGTGCTTAATAGTCATAAAAATCATTACGGAGTTGATTTGAGTACTATTTCCGAAAGTACTCTCAGCTAGGAGTTGTCCAAAAGTCTAGAAAAGGATGATGAAATTCACCTAGAAATAAGTAGTCTTTATCGTAAAAAGAATAAGGAAGGGAAAGAAGAAGGCAAAGAGGAAACTCGGCATATTAAGAGTTCATATAAGGTCACAGAGAATAATTCTCCTTCTTTGCATTAGCAACTGAAGAAATCAAAGCAAAAAATCAAAAGCTCCAAAGTTTCTCATTAGAACTTATCTGTTAAACAAAAGTGCAAAATGATTGCAGATTCCCAAAAGCTAAACAAAGAAAGCAAGGGAAAGAGTAATGGAAAATCGCTGAATAAAAAGTCAAAATCAAAAAAGAAAACATAGTCAAGAAATAAGTAATCCATTACATCTTTGAATTCTCCGGTTTCCCAGAGAAAAATTCCAAGCCAAACCACCTTGGTTGAGACTTTGAAGCCTCCCATTCCATCATCCAGGAGTAAGAGCAAAAACAAAAAGAAATCCAGTGCATGCAAACGTAATAGTGAATTCAACACCGACAAATCCAAATAAAAGTATGCCAACACTCGTTCCTAGCAATAGTATGGTTTCATAAGAAAATCGAACATGCACTTGACTCGTACGAATATCAAAAACTAAAAGCGTAGCCTGAAGAGCAGTGAGAAAGAGTCGTAGCTGAAGAAAAGCAATATTTAAAGCAGAGGAATGAATGAACTTAAGTACATAAGGCAAGGGAAAAGCCCTAACGCACTTCCAAAACCTATAAAGTGATAATTTTAAACTATAATTTATAATAGCTCAAGTATGGAGAACCCTCAGCCCAAAATCTACCAACAGTTTGAAATTTGTGAAAGCGAACTAAAGTAAAGAAAAATGCGTGAATTCGACGACACAGTTGATGATCCATTCGACGAACTTGAGATCTTTTAGCTTATCAGGCACATTAATGATCCTGAGTATCCTTTGACTTTGGAGCAACTCGGGGTTGTGGTCTACTAGCGATGCAAAGTTGTGGATTAGAGATAGGTAGAGGTGCTCTATACGCCTACAATACCTCACTGCTCTATGGCCCAGATAATTGGATTAATGATCAAGGTGAAGTTGTTGAACAATTTGCCCAGAACTATGAGGGTCTCGGTTAGAATCACGCCTGGAACACATGTTAAAGAGCTAGATATTAACAAGCAAATCAATGATAAGGAGAGAGTTGCTGCTGCTACTGAAAACCCAAGCATTTTAAAGATTATTCGCAGAGGTTTTCATGACTCTGAAAGATTTGTTTATGATCCTTGATTTTATGCATTTTGAATTGATTGGGTCTATTAGTATAAATGGGGATAATTATCATCACTTTTAGTACTTTCTTATATCTTGAAGTAGAAGAATCTATGCTTATCTCTTTGAAACATTTCATAATAACTGCAATTGAGATCACATTCCTATTGGCGTTCGTTGATGCGTTGCTGAAGCTCAATACATGAACCTAAACAAATTATTGTTATTCTCCTGCGCAACTTTGATTTCTATGAACTGATCTTTCTTGAAGTTGTAGCCGTTCAATTTTTTCAGCTTCTCCCAATTCTAAGTTTCCTTATAGTAATTCACGCATATCCTCTTTATATTGTTGTCATACATGTTGTCATTGTATACCTTTTAGATCAACTTTTATAGTGGCTATTTTCTATTCAGAGCCTGCAGGATCTTTATGTGCAGTCTCAAGAAATCTTACAGGAAGGCTTCGTATTTTTAGATTTGGCATATAACAAGCAAGGCGTCTTCATATTGTTACCTGTGGTAGAGTATGTTACCCCACTTCAGAAGTATCTTTTTGACGATGTTGGATCTGTAATTGCGGATTTTGGAGGCGTATTTGTAGGCCTCTGCTATATAGCTCAGTCCATTGAGCTAATCTCTTTTCCTCAAATGTTTGTCAGAGAGATCTAAATTGTGATAGACTTCATAGTAAAGCTCAACATCGCCCATTTTCTCAGGTGGATATCTACTAAAGCCAATGATATCGAACTCGAAGATTAGTTTGGTGTGTGGAGGGATTAACCTGATGTCTACCTCATCACCATAAGCATAATCTGAAGAAACGATTAATCTCAATTTTTAGTTTTTTTGGACTCCATTCAAACCTAGTTCCAGTCCTTTGATCAGTCGCTTCCTTCCAAACAGATACTTTGATGTTCGATTTCCTCTCACTACTTGACTACCATCTATCAGGTATACACTTACACAGCATTAGATAGTCATTCCAGGCTAGACTTTTGCGCCACTACCTTCACGCAAGCAGTATTTGACCACATGGTAGGGCACTATTACTTATTATTTTCCAATCAGCTGTTCGGGAAGGACTCCTACGTAGTCTCGAAATAAATCTGTATTTTCAATCATTGATATTATGTTTGTTACTAAACACAAATATGATATCCAGTCTTTCAAGATTTATGCTCTAACTAGAAGCTTTTTATTCATATTGCAACAACTAAGTTTATCTTTTATGCCTGATTCTTCCAGTTTTCGTTTAAAAGCTAGCAAGTTTATATGCTAAAAGATTGTTTATCACTCTAATCTTTATATTTCTGAAATGAATGATTTCTAGTTTATCTTAATCTAGCAAAGTCTCAAATTGATTTTGATTTCTCCAAAAAGGATTTGATAATTGGCTAAGATCATTCTTGGTTTGCCTTATTACTATAGGAATTAACTGATTGTATAATTCAAATCGAATGATGCAAAGGATAGGAAAGTCAAAAGCTGCACTTAACAGCAAGACTAACAAAATCAAATAGCAAGACGAAGAAACTATCAACGAACTCAAGGAGGCCTTCAAAATATTCGATAGTAAAAACACAGGTACATTATTCTTTATCAAGGATAGATTGATGCGAGGGAGCTGAAAGCAATCATGAAGGCATTTGGAATGTAGGTCAAGAAGCAAGACGTCAGAGACATATATGCTGAAATGGGCAAGTAAATTAAGGAGGGACTTAACTTTAATGAGTTCTTAGGTGTTATGACTTCAAGGATGGTAAGTAATCTTTAATATAGGGACCTAGGGATTCGAAGGAGGAGATTCTCAAAATATTCAAACTTTTTGATGAAGACAACCTCAATAAAATCACCTTCAAAAACCTAAAGAGAATCGCAAGCGAAATCGGAGAGAAGATTCCTGATGAGTAATTGAAGGAAATGTTGGAATAGGCGGACAGAGATGGAGACGGGATGCTCAACTTTGAGTAGTTTTACAGAATTATGAGAAGAAGAGGAGATCCCTTGGACGATTTTGATAGTGACGATGAATGATTTTATGTGCTTCATTGCAGAATTCATAAATTTGTTAATCAGTTCAGTTTTTTCTTGTTCTTTTTAGTCTTTTGTTTCTGAACTCCTTCAAAAAGTGTACTTTTGTTACTCTTTTCTTTCTTGCTGGATTTAGACTCTTCTTCTGAAGAATTTTCGCTTGTTTTCTTTTAATCTTACTTCTTTTCTTATGAAGACTCTTCTATTTATCCACTTTACTATTAATCATCAGCTTACTATTAATTTTATGGCTATACTTTTATTTAGTTTTTCTTTTTTCTGCAGCAACAAATAAAAAACACTAGTAGTACAATAGTCAGTGCCCATTGAAGTTGACTAATTTACCATTAATCAACCAGCTTTGGTTCAATTTCTGTGCTTTATATTTATTATTACTCGTAGAGGTTTTCCAAAATTAAAATATTTGAGTCTTGTGTCAGTAAAGTGATTACATTTGAGTTACAATCCAGAAGTTTGATTTCGTTCAATTTATGAAAGATAGAATTTAGTTACAGTACTTTTTCAAGAATTAAAGTTTTTTTATTGAAAAAGCTTAAATAAAAGAGGGCTTTATCCTAAGTCAAATGCCTATGAAGTATTAGAAGGTTTTTTCTCTAGCAAAAGCATATTGCAATGAGTTCATCCTAAGTATTATTTTTATATGGAAAAAAAGAAGAAATAGCGCCTTTAACCGTGTGATAAACAACATCTTACTCAGTAACCATGATCATTCCTTAATTGTTTTTCTTTGGCTACTTATGGTCAACAATGATTTGCTTTATTCTAAAGTTAAACTTTCTATCCAAAATCAAATTCTTCATTTGTGAGTTTTATAGATATTTGTTTCTCATGTTTTTGTCTTCGAACGGATGCTTTTTTTTGTCCTTATCGAAGGTTTATTTCTTCGATCCTTACTATTGCTTTGCATTAGACTGGTTATTATGGGTTTTATTGGGTTTAAAAGTGGAATTTTGAGCATTAGCGGTAAAATTATTTGTTTTATTGATAAGAGCAGGATCAAAAATTGTTGAATTGGCGATATGAAAAACAGCAAGCTATTGGTTTCTGCCTTTGACCATGTATAAATGAGTATGGAGAGGAGAGTAAGCAGCAAAATCGGCTCCTTCTTTTCCAGTTTAAAAAAAAGTGTAATATCGATTGGCCTAGGATATATGAGAAAAAGAAACCTAATCCACCCTTTTTTTCATTACTACAGCTATATAGCCGAATCCAGTTGCATTTTCAGCCACTGAGATTCCCAAAATTAACTATTTAGGCTCCCATAGACGAAGCATTTTGCCATTGTTGTCAAGCATTAGCACTTTACCATCATCATGTACGAAAATTTTGTTTTAGCCAAGTACTTGAATTGACCGTATTGTATTTTAGAAATGATGAAGAGTTTTGTTTACTTTTTTGCTTTCAATGTCGATGATTTACAATCTTCCTCCCTCATATCCTACAATTATTTGGTTCTTAGATAGAATTGCAAGCGAAGTTTGACCCGTTTTATTTAACTTGATTGTTTTTGAGGAGTATGTAGTGTTTTGAGCAAAGACGCTAATATTAACTACAGCCAAAAGTACTAGAATTTTGGTGTATGTCATTATTAAGATAAATAGTTGGAGGTTATCAATTTTAATACAGAGAATACGCATTTTTAATTATTTAGAAACCAAAAAGCAACTATTTAGCTTAAGACGAAAAGGGTTCAATGTTAATTTCATATGATTTTGCTTAAACATATTACTTCTATCATTTTTCAGACCACTCCTAAGTTAGGTGCTAATCCTACTGTTTTGGCTCATATTATTATTGCGGCTCTTAACTCTGGTGAATAGCAGCAGATTAGATGTATACCTATTAAGGCTTTTTAATAGCTTTTTGGATTATCTTCAGTCTTTCGTGTATTTATTTGACTTTAGAGTTTGACTTTTTGCGATCTGAGTTGATTTTTTGGTGATATCTTACTTTTTTCCCGAACTATAGTTGCTTGTCTCTCACATTTTTCTGGTATTACTTTTTGTTTTCGCTCAGTCTCCTCCTTTCTTCTTCTTCCAGCCTCACCTGATCGAGAAAGCTTGAAACTCTTGATTCCCGAGGTATTGTCTTATTGTCATTTGAAACCTAAAAGGTATCCAAATCATTTCTGATGTTGGTGAGCATAACTTCAGGGTACTATTTTTGTGAATTTTCTTAAATGGTGAGGTGCTGTTTGTAATAGATGTCAGGTAGACTTATTTTGTAGGAATTGAGCTCTTTTATTATCTGGTTCGACATCTTATTTATACGGTCTCTCTATAAGGCTTTATATTTGCGGTTTTCTATTCGTTTTTCGATTTCAAGTTTTTTCTTTATTTGCTCTTCCTTTTTCATTTACTACATCTATTTGAACTTTTTCAATGATTACTAAACTGTTTGCTTTAGAGTTAAGGCTTCTTTTGTCTTTTTCTCGATCATCTATTTCCTCTGTTTGTTCATTTTCTCTACCAATTTGGCTGCCCTCTCGTGGCTTTGAAAATCGATCTAAGCCTATGTCTTGTTGCGCTTCATTTTTTACATGTAGTTCTAAGTATGCTGGTTTTTTATTTAGTTTTCAATTTGGCGTATCTCTCCCATCAAAATTTATCTTTTTTTGTGGAGCTATCGTTAGACTTGATGACTGGCATTACTTGCACTATTGCGAATAATCATCTTTCCTCTTGAATTTTTCAAAGAATTCTAGCTTCTATTTAGACTTTTTCTTTGTCCTATCTGAATAGGCCGCAGCTTGTTAGAAACTCCGGTAATTGCAGGTAAAGAATCATGGAGATAGTGCCCTCCGATGTTATTTATTTTATCATTTTTGATAGACTCACTTCCTACTCGATCAGTTAATCGTCTAGTGAGAGTTAGGAATGCATTATCTACTTTGTTATTGACGATTGCTACAATTTCTTTAAGTTTTAGCATTATAATAGTTATTAAATGATGTCTTTGAGCTCTATTTTTGTTAAATAGAGCAAATGCTAATACTTAGACATAATATAATGGAATCAACCGTCGCTCTCAAGCATGGATAGATTTTTGGATAATGTTAGTTTGTCCTTCGTCTCCTATTTCCTCTTATTCACACTCATTGATTTAAATAGTTTCTCCTTATTCGCGGCAATGGAATTCTGAAGAAATTGAATCAGATTACCAATAATGTCTTTGAAATGATTTATTTGAAGAAACAGCTTTTGACTACTAATTGCAGACTACATTACTTTCGAAGGCATCTTCTAAAATTCTTTCGATTGGGGCTGAGTTAGAAGGCTCCGATCTTTAAGAAGCCGAACGCAAAGGTTCCATGGGCTTCAGTTCAATTTGAGTCATGGGTTTAGTCTAAAGTGGTTCTGAAGGTTTCTTCCATGAAAAGTAGTTTTTAATCAAGACTTCCTACTTAGTTCGACAGCGCTAACTAAACTAATCTGTAAAATTGCATTCAGTTATAGTACTTTAGTTTAGTTTTGGCAAGGCATCTTGAGTGATAGATTCGTAGCTTTAGCTATAGAAGACTTCGGTTTTCAATGTGTCATCACCTGGTTCGATTGATTCGTGTTCGTCTCTATAGTTTAGCGGAGGCTATTAGTTTTAGGAAATTCTAGTATAGTTCGTGGGTATTCTTTGGTTTTTTGAGAATAAGTTGGTTAAATTACTCTAAGTAGGCTTTAATTTTAGTTTTATTTGCGTTACTTAAACAGTTTTTTAAACCTTTTGAACTTTTAATACCTTTTTCTGCTTCTACTGGTTTTATGATTCTATATTTTTCGTGAATGTGATAGACTAAGGTCTAATATTTTCCTTCTACATTGATATATTTATGACTCTTAAAGGTAAAGATTTTATTGACTCTTCACTAAAGCTCATTGATTGGTTGAGCTATTTGAATCTTTTCTCTGAGTTTTTGGAAGCAAAATCAATAAACCTTCCTAAATTGACACTACTCTCTTCAAAATTATTAGCTTTGTTTCTCTATCTTTACTTTCTCACTCTTGACCAATGCTCCTGCGGTGTTTCCTTCTCGCTGTTTTACTACTTTAATTGTTACTTGAGCCAAGTTTAAGTCTTCATAGTATTCTTTTTCACAGTCAGCTCAACTTGGTCAATTATTGCGTTGATTTAATGCTTGGTCAGTGTTGCTATATCTGAATGCGGAGGTAGTGCAGTAAAGGGTAAGATGAGTACTTCGCACTAGCACATTAGATTGATAAGTTTGGCATAGGTATTCCTATTCCTTTTCCACAATGGGTTCGCAATAATGCTATCAAGTTTGCTGACCCACCCACTAAGTCTGATTTTGGCCTGTTTTTGCAAAGTCTGATAAAACTAAGATTTCACGATTTCATCTCTGATTTAGAGATACTCGAGGTCAAGTTGGTGGGAGCCCCAAGAGGCTGCAGCTGGATCTTTTGGTTTTTTGTGGCTATTTGCTGAATGTTTGTTAGCGAGGCTGGGTTAATACATAGCCGCTATATTTTTAACGTAGTATAGTGTTATTTTAACGAAGGGATATAATATTTTTCGCAATTTATAATTCAGTGATGGAAGATATAACTCTTTAAATGAAATCGCTCATCCATCATATTCTGTTCAGGCACAAAATTTACAGGCTAGAAATGCACTAGATTCAAGAAATACTTTATCTCCTTCAACAAAAACCAGCACAGTAGCCTCAAGAAATTCAAGAGCTGATATTCAGAGGAATTAGGGGATTCAATCAGATTTATGGGTAAAAAACTGTTCATTTAGGGACAATATCGCTTCTGCCTTATCCCAACCCATCTTCAACGGTGTTTCCAACTAAACTAAGGCTCTGATGCACAAGGTTATGCATTAGTTTCAGTTTCTTAATTCAATCCGGGCCTATGAAATGTTTCAACCTCATTTCCAGCAACCTGCCTTGCATTCTTTAAGCGAAAGAGGGTAAGCCCCGAATCAGATTCTAGATGATTAGTACGTAACAATGTGAACTAATTTAGGAAAAAATGAAGCTGCATTATATGTACTATGGGCCTTTAAGCGTATACAGCTTGAATCAGACTTCTCAAAGTTTCTATAATAATGTACCAACCAATAATTTTGTTCATCCTCCCCTTCCATTACCGAATCAAAATTTAGTAAATACTCAAAATGTACAAAATTATCAGCCAAAGTCCAAAGGTCGACCAACTCTAAATACTTCAAAGCCATCCCCTAATTAAGAAGTTTTCAATCAAAAACAGCTGCTTTCTCCCAAACCAAAGTACCCAGGAAGAGGTCGCCCTCCGAAGCTAAAAAAGACAACATAAGAAAAGCTAAATCTGTAAAGTTTGGAACAACAGCAGTAGTAATTAAGGGTCAATGTGATGTAATTTGAAAAGTAGTAAGAAAACAAACTTTTGTAACTGAAATAATGTATATGCGAAGGCAAAAAGAGAAGTGGAAAGATAAGTACTTGTGATTGCGGCCGAATGTTTCATTTGGTTTGTAGTCAAAGTTAGGAATTCTGCTTCAATTGCAAGCAACAGAAGCTGGACCCATTCACAAGGGTAGTAACAGTAATAGGAGAGTTCACAATTCAATTCGATTAAGTGCAAGAATATTAAGGGTTTTTGAATTTTGAACCATTCGTCAGCATTATTTAGGAACGAAAGCCTTATGATATAGTTGTAAGCTCTGCGAATGCAAACTTTTCAGATGTCTGCTGGCCTGATGATGCAATATTCTCAATCAACTAACAAAGGATCTTTTAAATTCCTGCTCTACTCAAAAACCATAACCAGTCAAGAAGGGCTGATACTTTTCTTTATATCACTCAGTACTTGAAATACCTTTATTAAGCTGACCAGCTTTTAAACCAAATCAAATTCAAGTTGTAGATAAAGCAGTTTCCATAAATTTAGCAATACAAAAGAAGAAATAACAGAGATGGCCCATTTTTGCTGAGTTTCTTCCTAGTAAACAGGCTTACTGTGGATCATTTGGTCAAATAAATTGAAGAAAAGCATGAAAACTCAAATAATGCCATACCTAGATCTCCATTTGAATTAGCTAACTATAAAGATCTGTAGCTCAATAAAGTGCGCTTAAGTTTATTAGATCCTTATTCTCGATAACTGATTAAATGTCCAGTGAAAGGAAAGAAATGCACGCACTTGCAATGCTTTGATCTTAGAAACTTCTTGGTTGTTACTTAAGCACTAGAACACAGAACATGGAGATGTCCATACTGCTGCAGAGATGCACGCGATTTAGTGATAGATAGTTACCAACTAAATCTCCTCAACTAAATGAAGGCAAACTAAGTTTTTTCAAGCAAAGTAGTAATTTTTGCAAACGGAAGGCTGTAATACTGTGAGAAAGAAAGTGAGTAGTTGCAAAACTCAGGCAAAAGTAATGGAGAATGATAGGATTTTGTAAGTATGAGTAAAATTATATCTTCTGAGCAGTTTAAAAGAAAAAGTTGTTTAGCTTATCCTAAGAGTACAAGTCATTTTATGAATCTTTCCATTTTTCCACTAGTGAAAGCAACTGATTATTTTTCAGTTAAAAACATCTGGTAGAAGAACTCATTTTGGAGGTATTTACCTCAAATGAGTTTCATCTAATACATCAATATGATCACTAATTTACGATTTACCTATTTTTACTCAATGAAAAGCGTAGTCACCAAGTTTATCAATTACTAAGCCGGAACTCCTGATAAGATGTTTATTGACGAGAGGCAGCTCGAAGTGGGAGAAGGTGAGGTTTTACTTAAAGTCAAAGCTTTGGGAATCAATCGAGCATAATGTTTGCATCGCCAAGGAAAGTATAAAATCAATAGGCCTATCGAAGATTTTTTAGGATTAGAGGCAGCTGGTGAGGTCTACGACCCTTCGACTAAGTTTGAATTTGATTATTTAGGTAAAAACTTTATGATGGGATTGCCCTTTTGACTGGAGGATCATACGCTCAATGGGCTTCTCTCCCATCTTCTCATGTTATGCCACTTCCAAAAACCCTCAACTTCGTAGAAGGAGGTGCCATTCCTGAGGCTTGGCTAACTGCATTCCAATTATTAAGATTGGCTCAGGTAAAGGCTGGTGACCACGTGGTTATTTATGCTGGTGCTAGTGGCGTTGGCACAGCTGTGATTCAGCTCGGAAAGCTATTCAATGCTCATATATGGAGTGTGGTATCAACTGCTGAAAAAGGACAAATATGTTAGTCCTTGGGTGCAAGTGGAGTTGTCTACTACAAAGATAATCCCAACTGGGCAAAAGAATTGCTCTTAAAGAGGAAGTAAGGTTTTAATGCAGTTTTAGACTGTGTGGGTGCAGATAACGTCTAAAATACCCTTGAATTGTTAAGTTTGGATGCAAAATGGATTTTATTTGGATTGCTATCAGGTGCCAAATGCAATATGAACCTTGCGGCTATATTAGGCAAACGAATAAGTCTCATCTCGACAACTCTCAAAACCCGTAGTGACCTTTACAAATCATAGCTGATTTAGGACTTCAAAAAGACAGCTTTGGAGGGGTTCGAGAGCGGCCTTTTGAAGCCAATAATACACAAAACCTTTGGCTTAGACTGGAGTAATGCTTAGCCATTCATCGAGGCGCATAAGCTGATGGAGTCAAACGCCAATGTTGGAAAGATAATGATCTAATTTAAATAGTGATCGCAAACAAATACTTTAGAAATCGATTTCGATTGAGTTATAATTTCGAAAGTAATGTATTCGTCAGCAGCAATACTCCTTATCTTTCTTATTGTGAGATTTACCGCAGAGAAGGATCCCTACACAACGCTTGTCAGCTATGAGAACAACCAGCGACTCTCGGCTTAGGTTCGAGACAAATAATATCATTTATTACCCTTTAGATTAGCAGGCTCACCGCAATATTTTATCCAAGCCCCTCTAGTTGATTAGTTTATCAATGTACAAGTTACGGTCCATTGGATCAACAACAATTCTTTACTACAGAATCCCGACTTTGATCTCACTCAAAAGGTTAGGTTGGTGGTCGAGTAAGAAAGCATTGAAACCACGCCAAAGAGATCTATTCTTACCAAATAGTTCTTGACCCAGACTGGTTTCAAATTACAGCTGCAAGCTGGCCGGAGCTACAGATGGAAAATTTAAAGTTCTGGCAAAATTCTAAAGCTCGTCGAAATAGCTTTGGTGAAAAGAGCCAAAAATACAGTATACATCACAGAATAATTAAAATAAATGCACAAATAGGAGATTTAGACACTCTAGGCAATGAAAACGACCTTATTAAAAGCGAAATAGGCCAGAGTTTAACGGGACAGCAAGAGCAAATAAACGAAAGTTTCTGATTTGTGGGCATGGATGAGTGGAATCTAGATGATGAGCATCTTAGGAGTTATTCTTCTCCAGGTTGCTTTGTTTTAGAAATTCATGCTGCCTACCTCTGTGGTCTGAATTTCTTTGATATTTTTTTAATATTCCTCGAAAATCTTATCTCTGAACTATATAGAAATTGCAAAATTCCGTTTTTTCAAAATTTAGAATCAAATGGAATAGAAGCAAAGAATAAATTTGCTTTGCGATTCTAAAATGCTTAAGGGTAATGAAATTTAGTTTATATGTTATTTCAAAGAAAATCGAGGAATTCTGTGAGAAGATCCTCTAATAACTACTCAAAAATCAAGTTATCAACCGCTAGAAGACTGTCCTAGAACCATACAGACAACTATTCTGAAGCTAGTTTGGTTTTTGCCATACGAAAAATTTCCCTTATGCATTAGATCGCTGGAAAAGCATCAGTTAGCGAAAACGCAACTTAGTTAATCAAATCAACCACTGCTTTATTGAATAGGTGCAAATAGACTTTTGAAGAGTAGTCTTCCTCCTAAGACTAATCTTGGCCCTAAATATCTTGATGTTTACTATTTAACTTTTTTAGAATTAGACATAGATTTAGTTCGTTATTAAAGGGTTTCTTTTGCTTCCACATTGGTATTATTACAAGGTTTGTGCTATGAAGTACCAGATATCTTCTCTTTCTTCATATTTGCAAAGAATACATTAGATGAATGTTAAAAAACGGTTGAGGACCCATACAACCATTTTGTCTTATAATTTCAAAGTGCTACGTAACTATTGAGATTAAAGGTGAGTGATTAGCTATTTTTGGAGTTTGTGAGCTTACTACCTCATTTAGGGAAAAAATTCCTCTTATTTGAGCAAAGATATTTCCTTGCTGAGGTCAAAAATGTCCAAGTTGAGCTGGTTTTCTGTTAGTAAAAAAGATTGAGCTGTCATGAGTTGATGCATTTTAACGTTTTTCCATCGATTAATGACTTCACGCTGAGTCGGATATATGAGTATCAAGTTTTCACATTTCTACTCTAACGTCTAAAGCGTCCTTTTCAGTAGCTATTCAATCACATTCTACTCTTTGTGCTATTATTGCTATTTTTTAAGTATTGTATAAAGTTAAAGCCTCTGCGATGTTCCAATCTGCTGCTTCTTCGTTATTTTGGTCTACAAAAACCCTTTTAAATATTTTTAAATCTTTTAAATGCATTTTTGCTCCTTTCGTCGTAATCTATAATCGAGCATGACTTTTTAGCTCTGCTTCGGTTTCTACTTTTACCTAAATCGATTACTGATTTCGTCAACATTCCCACAACTATAAAATGACCCACCATATACAAAAATGTCAAATTTGGTGTGCTTTTGTGTTTACTTTTTGCTTTTCTTCTTTACTGGGCTTTTATGTAAGGTTGATTTGGAGTGCTTTTTATTTTTTTATTTGGGATGGCCCTTTTGTTTAGGCTTGATGAGCGATATTTAGCTTTTGTTCTTGTGGGAGGAATTGTGATGGGTATGATTTTGGGGACAGATATAGTGGTTGGAAGAGTCTGAAGATTACGAATCTCTGTAGTCAGGCATATAGTCTGAAGGGTGACTGCATATTAGATAATTTACTTCATTTGACTTTAAAATATTATCTTCGTTATTTCTAAAAATATTAACAAATGTATTGGGTAAGTCTAAGGTTTAGGTAACCTGAAAATAATCATAAATGATTGGATTCAGATATCTCTTATGGGGAGTAAGGAAAACTGTATGTCTGTTGATTCTAAAAATTTGATTGTGTATAGACATAAAATGAAATAAAGAGTTGCTTAGGTTTTTAAAAAAACATCAGTAAAAGATTGAGAAGAAATGAATGAAAAAGATTATATTGCCATTGGAAAGAGTTAAACAAATACAATTATATTTAGTTTTTATATTTTTGTGAACAAAACCCTCT
>Ga0316217_10004621_pt1 | contig 14716 bp, 11 predicted proteins | sample 1anoAmetaG_FD_203633 | JGI IMG/M metagenome (GOLD analysis project Ga0316217, IMG submission 203633) | Freshwater microbial communities from Trout Bog Lake, Wisconsin, USA - 1anoA | ecosystem: Environmental > Aquatic > Freshwater > Lake > Hypolimnion/Profundal zone | place: USA: Wisconsin... | reverse complement strand
CATCAACCTGAGCGTGGAAGCCAACAAAGTCCAGCCCGCACCCTGAGGCTGCGCGCGGCCCGCAGATGCAACTTTGGGAAGCGGCCCCGGTTCAGGCTAGACTGATCTACCTTTTGGCCCTGCGCCGGTGAGTCCTGCCCATGAATCATCCTTTGACACCTGAAACCAGCGACGTGCCCCTGGCGCCCGGCCTGAGGCTTCCCCTCAGCCAGCAGAGCCGCCTGAGCCCGGAAGCGGTGGCCGAGATCAACGCGATCGCGGACAAGTATCCCGACCGCCTGGCCGGCACCCTGCCGGCGCTGTACATCGCCCAGCGCGAGTTCGGTTTCCTCAGCCTGGCCGCCATGAAGGAGGTGGCGGCGGCCCTGGGGGTGCCCGAGGGACACGTCTACGGGGTGGCCACCTTCTACACGATGTTCCGGAAGCGGCCGGTGGGCCGGTTCCACCTGCAGGTCTGCACCAACCTCTGCTGCGCGCTCAACGGCGCCGCCGAGCTGATGAAGAAGGTGGCCGAGAAGACCGGCGCCATCCCGGGCGGAGGCGCGACCGGGGACGGCATGTGGAGCCTGGAGCCGGTGGAGTGCCTGGCATCCTGCGGCAGCGCGCCCTGCCTGCAGGTGAACGAGGCTGTGTACGACGAGTTCGTGGACGAGGCCAAGCTGGAAGCCATCCTGGACGCCTGCCGCCGCGGCGACTACAGCCCGTGGGGGAAATGAGCATGGCCCACATCCGCGTCAAGCCCGATCCCCAGCGCTACAGCTTCGACGGCTTCGGTTCGGCCCAGTACCCCAACCTCATGCTCCTGGGCGCCGGCGACCTGGACAACTGGACCCTGAAGACCTACCGGGACAAGTGGGAAGGCTACCAGGCCCTGGGCCGGGCGCTGAAGATGGAGCCGTCCGCGGTCACCGCGGAAGTGAAGGTCTCGGACCTGCGGGGCCGCGGCGGGGCCGGGTTCCGCACCGGGCTGAAATGGACCTTCATGCCCAAGGACACCCCGGAGCGCAAGCTGACCCGCTACGTGGTGTGCAACGGCGACGAAGGCGAACCCGGGACGTTCAAGGACCGGGCCATCCTGGAATACAACCCGCACCAGCTGATCGAGGGCATGATCATCGCCGCCTGGGCCATGCAGTGCCGGATGGGCTTCATCTACCTGCGCGGCGAGTTCGGCTGGCTGGTGGACAAGCTGGACGCCGCGCTGCAGCAGGCCCGGGACGCCGGCTTCCTGGGCAAGGACATCCTGGGCACCGGCTGGGACTTCGATCTGCTCACCTACCGCGGCGCCGGCGCCTACATCTGCGGCGAGGAGACCGCCCTGCTGAACAGCCTGGAAGGCCGCCGCGGCGAGCCGCGGGTCAAGCCCCCGTTCCCGGCCCAGGTGGGCGCCTTCGGCCAGCCCACCACGGTCAACAACGTGGAGACCCTGGCGGCGGTGCCGGCGATCCTGCGCATGGGCGGGGCCCAGTACGCCAGGATCGGCACCCCCGGCAACACCGGGACCCGGATCTACTCGCTTTCGGGACACATCAAGCGCCCGGGCCTGTACGAACTGCCCCTGGGCCTGCCGCTGGACTTCATCATGAACGACCTTGCCGGCGGCTCCAGCACCGGACGCAAGATCAAGGCGGTCATCCCCGGCGGTTCCAGCGCGCCCCTGTTCGACGCCAAGGACTTCGACTGCCCCATGGATTTCGACACGGTCAAGGCCCGGGGCTCCATGGCCGGGTCCGGCGGCATCATCGTCATGGACGACGCCACCTGCATGGTCCGCACCACCCTCCGGCTGACCCACTTCTACGCCCACGAAAGCTGCGGCCAGTGCACCCCCTGCAGGGAAGGCTGCAACTGGATGGAGATGATCCTGAACCGGATCGAGCACGGCGAGGGCCGCCCCGGCGACCTGGCCCTGCTGGAGAGCCTGCCGCCCCGGATCAACATGCGCACCCTCTGCCCCCTGGGTGACGCCGCCTGCGGGCCGGTGGAATCGGCCATCACCAAGTTCCGGGCGGAATTCGAGCACCACATCAGCCACAAGGCGTGCCTGGCCTGCGCGGGCGCCTGATGGCCCGGCCCATGGACCGGGGGCGCCGGGCGGCGCTGTTCGGCATCTCCGTCGCCCTCCTCTGGGGCCTGTCCTTCCTTTGCATCAAGATGGCGGTGATCGAGATCCCGCCCATGACCATGGCGGTCTACCGGTTCGTCATCGCCTGCGCGGTGCTGCCGCTGTTCGCCCGGATGGCGGGCGAACCGCTCAAGGTGGCCGCCGCCGACCTGCCGGCCCTGGCCGCGGGCGGGCTCAGCGGCGTGACCATGTACTTCTTCGGGGAGAACCACGGCATCGCCCTGCTCTCCGCCTCGGAGGCGTCCCTGGTGATCAGCTTCATCCCGGTGCTGGCGGTGCTGGCCGAGCGGGTCTGCCACGGGGTGCGGCTCGGCCCCAGGGTCTACCTGGGCGCGGTGCTGTCCACCGCCGGCGTGATCCTGGTCGCCGCCCGGTCCCAGGGCACCACCACCTCCCGGGCGGGCTACCTGTTCCTGATGGTGGCCTGCGCGGGCTGGGTCCTGTACGGGCTGGTGACGCGCCGGGTGGCCGGCCGCTACGGTCCGGTCGCCGTCTCGTTCTGGCAGTGCCTGTTCGGCCTGGCCGGATGCATCCCCTTCGCCCTGGCCGAGCACGCCGCCTGGCGGGTCCCCAGCGCCGGAGCCATGCTGGAGGTGGTCTACCTGGCCCTGTTCTGCTCCGCGGCGGGCTACTGGCTGTACGTCCGGACCCTGGACCTGGTGGGCAGCGGCCGGGCCAGCCTGTACCTCAACGTGATCCCGGTGGTGTCCGTGGCCGCGTCCTACCTGATCCTCGGCGAGCGCCTGGGCCCGCTGCAGCTGCTGGGCGGCGTGGTGGTCGTGGCCGGGGTCTGGATGGCCACCGCCCCCGCCGGCTGGTACCGCCGCGGCCGTCCGGAGCAGCCCGCCCCGCCGCTCCAGCCCGACCCGGTCTAGACCAGGGCGAGCTTCCTGGATATCTCCTTGAGATCGAATGGCTTCTGGATGCTGGAAACCCGGGAGTGGGCCAAAAGCAGGGGCGCCATGTCCCCGTCGCTGTAGCCGCTGGCCATGAGCACCCTCTGGTCCGGACGGAAGGCCTTCAGCCGGACCAGGGTCTGGGCCCCGTTGAGCCCGGGCATGTTCATGTCCAGGATCACCAGGTCCACCTCCAGCCCGGCCTCCATCTGCGCCAGGGCCCCCTGGCCGCTGTCCGCGGTCAGCACGTCGTGCCCGAGCATCCTGAGCATGGGGGCGACGGATTCCAGGATGAGTTCGTCGTCGTCCACCAGCAGCACGCGCAGCGGCCGGACCGGGAGCGGTTCCGGCTCGGCGGAGGCCGGGACTCCGGCCTCCCCGCCGGGGGGGAAGGTCAGGATCACCTCGGTGCCGGCGCCGGGGGCGCTGCGGAAGGCCAGTTCACCCTTGTGCGCCTTCACCGTGCCGAACACCATGGCCAGGCCCAGGCCGGTGCCCTTGCCCATGGGCTTGGTGGTGAAGAAGGGCTCCACGGCCTTGGCCAGGACCTCGGCGCTCATGCCCTGGCCGGTGTCGCGCACGCTCAGCTGGAGGCCGCCGGCGGGCAGGGTCCGGGTGGCGAGGGTGAGGTCGCCGCCTTCGGGCATGGCGTCGACCGCATTCACGAACAGGTTCATCAGCGCGTGGCCCAGCGCGGCCGCGTCCCCCTCCATGGCCGGCAGGGGTTCCTGCAGGTCGGTGATGATCCGGATGCGCTTCAGGGTGGTGTATTCCAGAAGCCGGACCATCTCCCGGGCGACCCCGTTCAGGTCGACCGGACCGAGCGTCGCCAGGTCCTTGCGGGCGAAGATCAGCAGCCGGTTCACCACGTCCCGGCCGCGGATGCAGGCGCTGGCGATGGTGTCCAGCGGCTTGGCCAGGGGGTCGCCGGCCGCCATGGCCTGCCGGTGCGCCGAGGCCAGGCTGAGGATCGCGGCCAGGACGTTGTTGATGTCATGGGCCATGCCCCCGGCCAGGCTGCCCAGGCTCTCCAGTTTCTGGGACTGGTTCAGCCGGGACTCCAGTTCCCGCCGTTCAGCCTCGAGCCGGCGGCGGATGCGCCGCTGGACCAGCAGGACGGCGATCAGCAGCGACTGCCCGAGCAGGAACAGGACCGTCACGATGACGGTCGTGCGGTACTGGTGCCACAGGGTCGCGGGCCGGTTGATGTAGAGGCTGCCGGCCGGCAGATGGCCGGGGCTGCCGTCCCAGCGCTCGATCTGGGCCCAGTCGAACTTCGGGCTGGCGGGGGAAGGCAGGGCCGTCACGGGTACGGTCAGCGCGGTCCGGCCGGCCATGAGGTCCAGGGCGAACTGCCCGGCCTGCCGGCCGACATCCCGGAAATTGGTCACCGAACCGCCCACGGCGCCACGGCCCACCACGTTGTCCCAGAGGGTGAACACCGGAGCCTGGGCCGAGGCCGCCACCAGGAACGCGACCTCCATCTGCACCGTGGTCTGGCCGGCGCCGTCGCGGTTGAAGGGCAGCACGACGATGACCGTGCCGGGGGCGGGTTCCGCGATCCGGGCCCGGACCTGCTCCAGGGTGAGTCCCCCGGTGTTCTCGCAGGCCACGGCGGAAGTCCAGGGATCCATGGCCTGGGCCGCCACCATCCGGTCGCTGGCGCTGCTGCCCGAAACGAACAGGATCCGCCGGGTCCGAGGGAACAGCTCCAGGGCCCGCCGGACCGTCCCCTCCACATCGTAGGTGACCAGCTGGCTGACGAAGCGGTGGCCGCTGAGTTCCGCCTGCGGCGGGAGGTTGGCCCGGACGGCGATGACCGGCGCCTCCCGGGCGAAGCCCCGCAGGTCCCCGAGCAGGAACTCCAGGGCCGGCTGCTCCAGCACGTAGAGGACATCGATCCGCCTGGCGGCGTACTTCATCCGGATCGTCTCCGCCAGATGGGCGCGGAACGCCGGATCCGGGGCGCGCTCAAGGTCCAGGTTCTCGGTGAACACCTGGTCGATGGATACGCCGCCGCGCTCCAGGGCCGCGGTGAACCCGTCCAGGAGCACCTCGACCCCGGGCCGCCCGGCGCCGTACGAGGTGAGGATCAGGACCCGCTTGCCGTCAAGGGCGCCGGCCGGCGCGGAGCGGGCCTGGAATCCGGCCAGGAGCCCCAGCAGCAGCAGCAGGACGAGCCCCGGCCGGCCCGGAAGGCGGAAAAGGCCGGTCGCGCGCGGCTGCTTCATCTCCATCATTCAACCCCAAGCCCTGGTCGAGCTTAGCTTGGGCGTGTTGGGATTTCCAATAGTCCATGGGCTCCGGCGGCGTTTCCGGTCACTGCCGTTCCAGCAGGATCAGGGCGTTGCCGGGCGCGGTCGTCTGGCCATGGGCGCGCCAGAGGGCCGGGTAGGCCTCCGGCTGGACCACGGCCTCGTTCCAGATGACCGCATTCTTGAACAGCAATCCGCCCGGCTGCGGGGCGCTGCTGATCTGGAACGCGAAGGGGCCCTGGCGGGTCGCGGCGGTGGGCGGCTGGTAGGCGACCCGGTAGCCTTCGGGCAGCTTCAGCGACAGGACCGCGTCCAGCCCGAAGCTGGCCGGCACCAGGAAGGGGTGCTTGACCTCCGGCAGGGCCGGCTGGACCGGCGTCTCGCCCAGGGGGATCAGATCCGCGGGCAGGTTCAGGATCATCATGTCCCCCTGGCGGCAGGCGAACTCCGGGATGCGGACGGTCATGGTCACCACCGGGGTGCGGGTGAGGTCGAGCAGGTCGGAGACGGTGAAGCCCTCCATGCTCGCGCCCTTCTTGATGTGGTCGGCGGCGGTCTGGAACAGCACCCGGCGGTCCTCCTCGTTGCGCCCGAACAGCATCCGCCGGATCTCGTGGTCGAACAGCCCGCCATATTCCAGGGTGATCCGGCCGGCCAGGCCGCCCGCGGCGTCCAGGGTCACGTCCCACCGGGCATGGATATACTGGTCCCGGCTGTCCGCAGCCGGGGTGGTGATGGCCTGGCCGCCGGCGGCGGTGACCAGGAGGCCGGGACGGCCGGCCGTGGCGGCCGTCGGCTCGCCCAGCCGCGCCAGGTTCTCGCTCAGGTTGTAGAACCGCACGCCCGAAGGCAGGCTCACCCGGGCCATGAGTTCCTGGTACTCGCTGAGGCAGGCCAGGCCCGAAAGCCTGGCCCTGAGTTCCTGGACGAACACCGGCTGGGCCGCCAGCCCCACGGCTTCCAGCAGCGACTGGAACAGGGCGAACTTGTCCCGGGAATCGGCATAGCGGTTGGCCAGGATGGTCCCGGCCGGGGTCGGCAGGTAGCCCACCCGGCCCAGGCCCAGGGGCACGGTCTGGATCTCCTTGACCACGAACAGCGCCAGCCGCTCGACCTTGGCTTCGGGTCCGGCCAGCCCCGCGGTCAGCTCCCGGGCCTTGGCCTGCACCGCGGCGTCGGGCCGGGTGGCGGCCTGGAATTTGCCATAGAGCCAGCGGCCGAGGCCGGCCCGGTCCTTGGCCACGGTCCACACCACCCTCGGCACGACCTCCTCTTCGGGCACCATCCCGTTCTCGCGCACCAGCTGGGGCTGGTCCCGGACCACCCAGGTGTATTCCACCCCGGTTCGGGTCTTCCGGATCCTGGGTTCGGGCGCCTTGTTGAACATCTGGTACTTCAGGCCGGCTTTGGCCGCGACCTTCAGGGTGAGGGTCTTCTTCAGCACGGGCTCATAGCCGGCCATCAGGGATTCGCCCATGAAAGGCTCCGACTCGACCTGCTTCGCGTCCGGCAGCGGCCGCACCCGGTATTTCAGTTCCATCACCGCGCCGGGCTGGACCCCGGGGAAGGAGACGACCTTCAGCCGCGCGGTGGAATAGAACGGCGCCGCGGCGGCCTCGGGGTCCGAGACCTCCATGACGCCATTGGCCTCGGGCGCCCGGGTCCCGCCATCGGGGAGGTGGGTGAGGGCGGTCAGCACCTCGCAGCTCTGGGAATCGCCCCGGAAGGGGATCTTCTGGTCGCTGAGCTGGCGCATGGCGCGGTCCTGCAGGACCTTGATGAGCAGGTGGCCCTCGGTGGTGGTCCGGCCCAGGGCGTCCAGGGTCACCACCTTCTCGTCCAGCAGCACCACGGCGCCCGCCTGGGGATAGCGGGCGGCATCGGCCGGCTGCTTCATGGCGGCGGCGACGGCGGCGGGATCCGCCGCCGCGAGGGTCAGCCCCGGAACCAGGGCCAGGATCGGCAACAGGCGGCTCATCTTCATTGGGCACCTCCCTGGCGGACCAGGATCACTTTGCCGTCCCGGAGCCGCCCACGCTGCTCCAGCAGCCGGCGCAGGCCCTGGTAGGCGCTCCCCGAGTAGTAGGTGGCCGATGCGGTGAACGCCTCGGTGTAGGCCAGTCCCCCGGGGGCCGGCACGCAGGTGCGGACCAGGGCGGCGCCGCCTTCCTTCAGGTCCACCGGCGCCGGCAGGGAGCGGACCGCGTATCCCGGGGGCAGCTTGACCGTCTCCCGGATGCGCGATTCGGCGGTGGCGTCCAGGGCCAGCGGGTAGCGCCGCTCCGGCGCGGTGGCTCCGGACAGCATGGAGCCCAGCAGCAGGTCCAGGCGCCCGCCCTGGCCCGGGGTGGTGAAGACCAGGTAGTCGCCGGCGCGGATGCCCTGGTCCGGGGCGGACAGGGTGAAGGACATGCGCACCGGGGTGTTCAGGTCGTCCAGGTCGGGCAGGACCAGGTCGGTGAGCTTCCCGCCCGGCAGGAGGCGGCCCGCCACGGTGCTGAAGAACATCTCCCGCCGGGCCGGCGGCATGCTGTTCAGGTAGTTCCGGAACACCAGGTCGTAGATGCCAGTGGGTTCCATCACCACCTTGGAGCCCAGGCTGCCGTCCGCGCCCAGGACGGTGTCCAGGCTGATGTCCATGCGGTTGTCGCTGGGCGGCGCCAGGGGCGTGGACTGGATGTCCTCGCCCTCCGGGGTGCAGACCAGGGCGTACTTGAACTGGTCCGAATACGGCAGGTACTGCCGGGAATCCTCGGCGGTGGGGTCCAGGAAGCTGAAGGACCGGTCGGGGCGGCGGATGGCGACGATGGCGTGGTTGAACTGGATGCCCGGGATGTCCACGTCCCGCCGGACCCCGGAGGTGATGAGGACGTTGTAGGCGTCCACCCCGATGGAGCGCAGCAGGGTCACCAGGAACTGGGCCTTGTCCCGGCACACGCCGTACTTCCGCTGGTAGGTCTGCTCGGCGGAGACCGGCTTGAAGCCGGCCTTCTCGCCGGTGAAGGCGGTCTCGACGTAGCGGATGTTCCGGGTTGACCAGAAGTACAGCGCCTGGATCTTGTCCTCCTGGGTGGTCTTGCCGGCCGTGACGTCAGCCACCAGCTTTTCCAGGTCCGGGGTCATCTTCTGACCGTCGGCGCTGAGGGCGGCGAACCAGCGCGACACATCCTTCCAGCTTGGAATGGTGGAAAGGGCGAGTACCGGGGTCACTTCCTGCTCGGGCGGCATGGACGGCTCGGGGATGAGTTGCGGCTGCTCAGCCACCTGCCACTGGTAGGTGACGCGGCCGTCCCGCTCCTTCCGGGTGAAGGCCGCTTCGCCGCGGTAGACCTTCCAGGCCAGGGGCATGGAGGCCGGCAGGGTCACGCTGACCTGCTGGCGCAGGATCGGATGGTCCTCCTGCAGCGACTCCAGCAGGGAAAAGGTGTGGTCCATGGGCGGCGCGTTGCGCTTGACCTCGGTATCCACCTCCACCGTGGAACCGACCTGCAATTGCGGGAAGGTGATCAGCACCAGCCGGACGTTCTGCAGGTAGAAGGGGCCGCGGGCGGGCATGGGCAGATCGGTGATGTTGTCCTTCCCGACCTCGGTCACCCGGCCGTCGGGACCGGTGACCAGCGCCCGCTTGACCACCACCTGGTCGTACTTCTCGTAATAGCTGTCGCCGTACTTGGAGAGCGGCTCGATGCCGGGCTCCTGCAGGATCGTGGCCCGGTAGTGGGTGGTGGACACGTACTTGCCGTCCGCGGCCACGTCGTAGGTCTCGCTGCTGTCCTCCACCACGGCCATGGCCTGGGGGAACCGGGCCGCCAGAGCCTTCCAGTCCGCGTCCGCCCTCAGGGACAGCGCGGTCAACCCAAACACCAGCCAGGAAAGGATTCGCTTCATCGGGGCTCCGGAACGGAAGGACTGCACTCGGGTCGGGTTCAATGGTTCAGGGCGGCGGACGGTTCAGGGGCGGCCCAGGCCGCCCGCAGCCGGGCCACGGCCTGGGCGGGCTCCGGAACGGACCACAGGCCCCGGATGAGGGCCACCCCGTCCAGGCGGGGGTGCCGGAGCCGGCCGGCGTTGGCCGGGCCGATCCCGCCCAGGGCGAGGATCCGGCCCGTCGCCGGGGGCAGGGCGTCCAGGACCGCGCGCAGCTTTCCGGGACCCCAGGCCGGCCCCTTGCCGGGGACCGGGAAGATCGGCGAAAGGATCAGCTGCCGGGCGCCGGACCGTTCCGCCACCTGGGCCGGGTCGTGGATGGGGCGGGACAGGGCCACCCGGCCCGGCGGCACCGGCGGATAGGCCTCGGGCGCATGCAGGCCGCAGCCGCCGGCCAGGGCCACGTCCAGCCGGCCGTTCAGCCACAGTTCCAGTCCGGGCGCGAGGGAGCGGACCCAGCGGACCGCCTCCAGGAGCTGGCGCACCTCCATTCCGGGTTCCCGGATCATGAAGGCATCGATGCCGGACCGCAGCACGCGTTCCCAATGTGCGGGGTCCATCCCTTCGCCTGGCGTGACGGCTAAAATATGCATGTTTTAATTATATTTGCTCCGGCCCGAAAAACCATACCGTTCCTGTCGCCTATTCAGGGTAGCAGGGCCCGGAGTTCTTCGGGGCCGGCCTTGGGCAATTGCAGGATTTCAACGTTCTCGGCCACGTGGGCCGGACGCCCCATGCCGCACAGGGCAGTGGTTACGCCGGGGCAGGAGCGGGCGAACTGCAGGGCCCCCTGGGCCGGGGTCCGGCAGCCGGGCAGGACCGCCCCTGCCCCTGCCGGCAGCTGCCCCAGGATCCGGGCCTGCATCAGGCTGGCGGAGACCTGCACCCGCAGCCCGGCGGCCATGGCCGCCTCCAGCGCGGTGAGCCGCTCGCCGCGGAACAGCTGGGTGGGCAGGGTGAAGGCCTCGGGCAGCGCCAGGTTCAGGGGCAGCTGGATCCAGCGGAAATGGTGGTCCTTGCCGCCGGCGGCGGCGGCGTCCTCCAGCAGTTCCTCCAGGCGCAGGTGGTCGGTCGCGCCGGGCGGCACCCGGAAGCCGTTCCAGGTGGCGCAGCCGTATGCGCCGATCAGCCCCCGGGCCACCAGCGCCTCGCAGGCTTCGAAGGCCCGGCGCATGACCTCCCGGAACCGCTCCGGCCCCAGGGCCGGCCGCTGGTGTTCGGGGTTGTGCAGATGGAAGAGGTCCACCCGCGACACCTGCAGGGCCTCCAGGGACACCCCGAGCTGGTGCGCCAGGTAGCGCGGGGTCAGGGCGTGGCAGCCGTCCACCACCTCCTCCGCGCTGAGCACCCCGGGTCCCGCCAGCACCCGCTGGAACCAGGCCCGGGGCCCCTCGGCAGTGACCCCGTCGGCCATGGGCAGATAGCCGGCCTTGGTGCTCACGAAGAAGGACTCCCGGTCCAGGTCGCGGAAGACCATGCCCAGGGCGCGCTCGGAACGGCCCATGCGGTAGTTGGCGGCGGTGTCGAACACCGTCCCCCCGGCCGCGGCGAAGGCCCGGGCCGAAGCGCCGTAGCCTTCGTCGGCGGCCGGGCCGGGATCGCCCAGGTAGGTGCCGAGGCCGATGCTGCTCAGTTCCATTGCCAGCCTCCTATGGCTGCTGGGCCAGGACCCGCTCCCGGTCCAGGGCCGGAATGATGTGCCAGTTGTCGCCGGCGGTGGGGGCCAGGGACGGGCGGGACAGGACGTATTCCAGGAGCTGGTTGCGGAACGGCTCGGGGCTCGGGAACTCGGGCCGACCGGTCCAGCCCATGGCCTCCAGGAAGCCGCCGGCGCCGTTGATCCGGCTGGAGGGGAGGCCGAGGGAGAAGGTCTGGTCGTCCTTGACCGGCTGGCCCTGGACCTTCAGCTCCACCACCCGCATGCCCGGCGGGCGGGAGAGGTCGAGGGTGTAGGCGCAGCCGTCCAGGGTGTCGAAATCGCCGGGGTCGGCGTTCTTGGCGAACAGGTCGGGATTGTGGCTGTAGTTGAAGAAGCGGGCGTCATGCTCGAGGTAGGCCTTCAGCTGCCGGCCGGTGATCCGGATCCGGCCGATCCGGTCGTCGTCCGGGAACAGGGCGTAGAACTGGCGGACCGAGGTGGCGCCCCTGGGGATGAAGATCCTGGCGCCGGGGGTGGGCAGGGCGGTGATCTGGGCCCCGCTGGCCTGGCGCGCCACGGTGTGCAGGAGGTGCATGAGCGCCGTGTCCTCCATGCGCGACCAGCGGCCGTCCAGATCCGTGCCGAGGCTGGTGGCGAAAGTGTTAAGGTAGGTCTCGGTGGCCGCCCTGAGCGGGGCGGTCAGTTCCAGCACCCCGGGGTCGGCTTCGGTTCCGGGCTGCAGCAGCCTGACCTGATGGGACTGCAGGTCCCACCGGCCCCGGCGGCCCGGGCGGAACACGAATTCGCCGGCCCCCAGGGCCTGGCCGTTGAACCCGGCCTGGAGGACGGGGACGCCGTTCACCTCGGCGCCCACCTGCTGGTGGCTGCGGCCCGCCAGGATCAGGTCGATGCCGGGAACCTGGGCGGCGAGGCACGCGGCCTGGTCCTCCCCGCCGGCGTCGCAGGGTTCCCTGCCCAGCCCCCCGTGCAGGGCCACGATCACCATGTCCACCTTCTCGTTCTCCCGCAGGAGCGGAATGAGGGCCTTGGCGGTCGCCACCGGGTCCTGGTACACCAGTTCCCCGGGCCCGTCCGCTTCGGCCCGGCGGGGCGGGATGGAGGCCAGGCCGAGGATGGCCACCTGCACTCCGCCCACGTCCAGCTTGACGTAGGGGGTGAACACCCGCCGGCCGTCGGCGGCGAACACCACGTTGGCCGCGAGCCACGGGAACTGGGCCTGCTCCTCCATGGCCCGCAGCCGGGTCAGGCCCTGGTCGAACTCGCGCCCGCCGACCACCATGGCGTTGTACCCCAGGGAATTCATGATGGCCATGGACGGCTCGGGCAGCTTGCTGTTCAGCCTTGACCATACATAGTTTATGGGCTCCCCCTGGGTGGCGTCGCCGCAGTCCACCAGCACCGTGTTGGCGTTGGCCGCCCGCTGGGCGCGGATGAGGGTCGCCAGCCTGGCCCAGCCCTGGTTCGCGGGCTGCAGGGTGAACGTGTCCTGGGGCAGGACCCGGCCGTGGACATCGGTGGTGGTGAGCACCTGGATCCGCACCTCCTGGGCGTTCAGAACGAGGGCGCACAGAAAGATTCCCAGCCAGCGGACCACTACTTCCTCCTCAAACAACCTGATCATTACCATATCCTGCCGGAACCGAAAAGGGCCCGCCCGGACGCACTTTGCTTGGACTCCCCGCACTCTACAGGTACACTGGCGGTTCACCCAGGAGCTCACATGCAAGAAGTCCAGATCAAGGCCCCCAAGCACGAGTTCACCCTGCTTTGCGATGACATCCGCCAGGAAATGGGCGGGAAGACCTCCCTCATGGGCCTGTACGACCATCACATCGTGGTGCCCCAGGTGCCCTTCGTCCTTCCCAAGGTCTGTTTCTACACCCGCTTCTCGCGCATGGACGGCACCTTCAAGTTCAGCTTCTCCATCGTCTCCCCCGGCGGCGAGCGCAAGGACATCATCCGCGACAGCGACGTGGAGATTCCCGACGGCGCCAAGGAAGGCACCTTCAACGTCATCGCCTCGCCTTTCGAAGTGGGCGCCGAAGGTGTTTATGAAGTTATCATCGGTCTCACCAAGGGTGCCGACCGCTTTGAATACGTCTACAAGTTCGCCATTTCCGACGGCAACCGGCTCCAGGCGGATTACGAGAAAGCCATGGCCGATGGCCAGAAGGGCACCGTCAACTAAAGGAAAAATAAACGACAAAGGAACGGGCTCCGGCCCGTTCCTTTGTCGTTTATCATTTGGGCATGATCGACCGCTACGCCAAGCAACGCATCTTCCTAGGCAGCCAGGCGGACGCCCGGCTGCGCTCCCGGAGGGTGGCCGTGGTGGGCGTGGGGGCGACCGGATCGGTCATCGCCTCCTGGCTGGTCCGGGCGGGCGTCGGCCATATCACCCTCATCGACCGCGATCTGGTGGAAACGTCAAACCTCCAGCGGCAGATCCTGTTCGATGAGGGCGACCTGTTCCGGGCCAAGGCGGAAACCGCCGTCCGGCACCTCAAGGCGGCCAATTCCCAGATCGACATCCAGGCCGTGGTCGCCGATCTGACCAGCGGCAACGCCCGGCAGCTGCTGGACGGTTCCGACCTGATCATGGACGGCACCGACAATTTCGAGGCCCGCTTTCTCATCAACGACTATTCCATCCTCACCGAGACCCCCTGGATCTATGCGGGAGCCATCGGCGGCGAAGGCATGGTCTGGCCCCTGGACCCGCCCCGGACCCCATGCCTGCGCTGCCTCATGGAGGAGCCGCCGGCGGGTGGGGATGTGGACACCTGCGACAGCCTGGGGGTCCTGGGGCCCGCGGTGGGCATCGTCGGCAGCTGGGCCGCCATGGAGGCCATCAAGCTGCTCACCGGGGGCCGCCCCCAGCCGGACCTGGCCCGCTTCGATTTCTGGCGCGACGAGCGGCAGTTCCTCCAGCCGCCCGCCACCCGTTGCCGGTTCTGCTCGGGCAAGATCACCGAATTCCTCAACGCCCGCTGGACCATGAAGGCATCCCGGCTGTGCGGCATGGACGGGGTGCAGATCCGGGTCAACCCCCCCGGCAACCTGGACCTGGAGGCGCTGCTGCCGCGGGTGCAGCAGCGCACCGGGCTGCCCTGGAAACTCACGCCGCTGGCCCTGTCCGGCAAGGACGGCGCCGTGCAGATCATGCTGTTCCGGGACGGCCGGGCGCTCATGCACGGGGATATCAGCCCCGAGCGGGCCCGCGGCTGGTACACCGAAGTCGTTGGCTGTTAGGCTCTTTGCATGATCACCCTGACCCACGTGGGCAAGCAGTACGGCCGGATCCACACCGCCCTGGCGGATGTGAGCTTCCAGATCGACCCGGGCGAGTTCATCTTCCTCACCGGGCCCAGCGGCGCCGGCAAATCGACCCTGCTCAAGCTGCTGTTCCGGGAGCAGGTGCCCACCACCGGGGAACTGCGGATCGCCGGCCACCGGCTGGCCTCCATGCCGCTCCGGGAGATCCCCGAGCTCCGGCGCAAGATGGGCATCGTGTTCCAGGATTTCAAGCTGATCCGGACCATGACGGTTTTCGAGAACGTCGCCTTCGTGCTCAAGATCCTCGGCGTGAGCCACGCGGAACAGAAGCAGCGCACCTTCCGGGCGCTCAAGATGGTCGGGCTCCAGCACAAGCTGGCCAGCTACCCGCTGCAGCTGTCCGGCGGCGAGCAGCAGCGGGTGGCCATCGCCCGGGCGCTGGTGAACGATCCGCTGGTGCTCATCGCCGACGAGCCCACCGGCAACCTGGACCCGGACCTGGCCCAGGAGATCATGGCCCTGTTCGAGCGGATCAACGGCCAGGGCACCACCGTCCTGGTGGCCACCCACGACCGCA
>Ga0316217_10004620_pt1 | contig 14718 bp, 20 predicted proteins | sample 1anoAmetaG_FD_203633 | JGI IMG/M metagenome (GOLD analysis project Ga0316217, IMG submission 203633) | Freshwater microbial communities from Trout Bog Lake, Wisconsin, USA - 1anoA | ecosystem: Environmental > Aquatic > Freshwater > Lake > Hypolimnion/Profundal zone | place: USA: Wisconsin... | reverse complement strand
CCTCGATCTAACCTATCCAACGATCTAACCTATCCAACGATCTAACCGATTCACCCTCAGCCTAGCAATCAAGCATCTACTCTCCAACCCAGCTAATACTGGCGCCTCCTGTTGATGCATAATGAAGAATGGGATAGGTTGGTTCGAAAATCAGGTCTGGGGCACAATCTCATGGATGATCATCTCGGAAACCCGCACATCCATCTCGCTCGCCTGCGCAATGTCCGCACTGTCGAAGTTGACCAACTTGCCCTTCAAGATCTACTCTGCCCGGTTGACCCCTGCGTTGTTCCTGACCTTGATCATCCGGTAGTGGATCTGCCTCACGTTGATCTCGTGCGCCACTTGGTCGGTGGTCTTGCCGCAGGTGCAGCCCTCCTTGAGTTCGTAGTTGTTGAACTCCTTGCCATGGGGGGGTGCGTCGAGGACGTGGAAGATGTATCGGAGCATGGGGGTGCCTGGGAGTTCAATCCAGTGCAGATTGGTGCAGGCGTCCAGCAGCCCGTCGTGAGCTGCCTCGGGCTCGTCACCTCCTCCATAGGCTGCCAGTTTCTTCACATACTCAATGGTCTCCTCAGCATCGGTGAAATCCTGGTGCTCGAGGAGGCTGGCGTCTCCGTGGTCTCGGTAGGCAACTACTGCGAACCGGAGGGTGACTCCCTCGGTGCGCACCTTGTTCTGGATGCGCTCGATGATGGCCTGGATGGTGGACTGCACCTGCGTCAGCTAGTTTGTCATTGAGCCTGTGGAGTCCACGCAGAAGCAGATATCGATGAATCCGAATGCCGACATGGGGAGGTGGTCTTTCGACTATGTCTTGAAAGTTGTTGCTTTGCCTGGCCTACCTGAGCTAGCGGCAGCATCTCTGAGGGTAGTTGGGGCTGTGGGAGGGGGCGCAGGCGGCGGCACAGCAGGGATAGTGGGCTACTTCCGAGGGTTGGCTTTACCAGCCGATTTGGATTTGATGGCCCTCCTCTTGATCTTAGTGGGTTTAGTTTAATTGGTTGGTGGTTTGCCGCTTTTCTTGGCGAGCATCTTCTTGCCCTCCTCCAGAGTCCTGGCCATGGTTTTGGTCTTGGCTATCTTCTTGAGTTTGTTGTTGTTCCTGAGGTAGTCTTCGGCCTCGACTAGACACTTCTCCATGGAGTTGGCCCTGCGTTTGACGGGCTGCTTCAAGCTGATTTTTTTGGCCATTTGGAGTACCCCATCTGATGTAGCTATCTATCATAGTACTTATAAATATCATTGTTCAGTATTCTGGCTGAAAGTACATACAGAATCACGCATAGTACGATTGCATAAGCAACAGCCATCCAGATTTATAAATGCTTGGATGAGGCACGAATTCGGATGAGCAATCGCTCGAGTGGGCAAATTTTGAGCCTTCTTGATATTGGCTATGGGTTACAGCATTTGTTTAAAATGGACTAACTTTCGCTGTTGGCGTTTCAGGCTGACATTTCGAATTTTGAGTGGCCTGTCGCTTAGGCACCGCAAAACTGTGCCGTTCCCTCCTTCAACTCACATACTCAAACCAACTAGCCCACCATTACAACTATATTACAACTAGGTCATTCCAGCACTTGTCATTTGTTTGCTTCTTTGGTCGAGCCAGCAGCTATCCAGCGGGTTATAGGCTGTAAGGGTTCAAACCCATGATAGCAATGGCTGGCTTTATTATGTAATGGGCTGGTTAATCAAGCAGTTGTCTCAACGTTGAGCGAACTTTAACTTTTCACTGTTACGCCGTCGGCCTGGAACTGCACGGTTGACCCTATGGTTCCAAACTTGACGTTCTCGAACTAGACGAACGAACTGCCGAACTCCCTTTCAACATCCGCGGGTTTGCCGGTCTCCCTCCCACAAGGTCCTCTCTTGACTCCTGGTGAGCTGGGGTCGAGGTTGAGGGGGTAGTCGCTGTCGAGCCAGAGCATGTTGGCCTCGTGGTCGTCCCACATGCTCAAGACCAACACCATGCCTCTCTTGAATGAGTCGCCCATAGCTTTGAGCCCTCCTCGCTCTGCGAATGTTTGAGGCTCTCCGAAGACCCTCTTCTGGTTTCCGCAGTTGGCGTTGGTGATGGAGTTGTAGTTGCCAAGGTTGGGCACCTTGGTGCTGGGGGTCTCGATCTTCTTGCCCCCCTGCACGTAGAACCTTCTGATTTCGGACAAGTCGCCATTGTCGGTTCCATCAGTGGTTATAAACTGAGTAACCACAGTGAAGGGCAGATTGGTGTTGACTGCGAAGTTGGAGCCTGCACCGTAGAACTCTTTGTTGCCGTTCCTGAAAGGGTTCAAATCGCAGCCGTCTTTGTCGCAGACTCCGTTCTGCCTCTGGCTGCCATCTCCGCACTCACTCTGCTCACATCTGTAGTAGCCTGGGGTTTTGCAGGGATGGGCAGTGTAGGCATTGGCTCTTTTGTTGGCCTCCCAGATATCGAATTCAGCACAGCAGCTGCCGTAGTAGCCCTGGTCGTTCTTCCAGTCTTTGGAGTTGGCCTCTCCCCAGATGAACTTGACGTCGTGTGGGCATTGGGCGTCACAGTAGCCAGTGCCATACTTGGCTCCAGCCTTGTTGGTGGGGTATTTGGCCTGGCCTCCGTCAGCCTCCATCTAGACGAAGTAGAGGGCTCCGTTGATGCCACACTCCAGGGTTGAGACGTCAACATCGAAGGTGAATTCTCTGTTGAGCAGTTTGAACATCTGGTACCGATTGTCGCTCTCAAGCAGGTAAACTCTTGCGCCCACGTTGTCTCCGTACTGGCCGTGGGTGACCAGCTTCATCCTCAGCCCATTGCTGATTTCTTGAGTGCCGTAGGGGTTGGCCCATTCTTCGACGGGGACTCCGTCGACTGCGCAGTTCTTGGTGCAGGTCTGGGGGTCAGGACAGTAGTTCCTGTCCCATTCAACCCCTGTGAAGCAGTTGGTGTAGTTGGTGGTGACATGGACCCATCTCCAGTTCTAGTCCAGAGTGACACTACCCTTCCTGGTTTGGCAGCCGGAGCCATCGCACTCCTTCCAAGGGTAGGGGAGATGGTACTCGTTTTTCTGAGTGCCGATGTTCTGGGCGGCAATGAGGGTCACAAGAAACAGAGCAAGATATGGCTTCATTGATAGGTTTATAATTAGGGACCTTAATCATTGGCTATTAAATAATCACATTATTGCCTAGAATTATTCAGTAACATAATTGGCGCTACAAAAGGACCAGAGGGAGCCAGATTCACTGGATGGAAGGAGAGAGGACAGGCTAGAAAAATGTTCGGAGGCTGGATCACTGCAATATATTAGAATTGAGTGGATGTATTTCACAAATGGTATCAGGTATCAGGTCATGGCGATGAACAGAGCCATGAAGGTGTAGAACAGGAACACTGGGTACAGAGTCAGCAGCTGTCTGTCCTCCACCACGAAAGACTTGAACAGCCCCTTGTTCGTCTTCATCACGAAGGCCAAGGCACCCCCCGCCAGCAGCAGGTTCACCAGGAAAGACCCCAGGACCCAGTTCATCAGGAACACTGCTACCGAGAGTAGCATGATTGGGGTTGAGCAGTAGATGATCAGGCACAGAGTTTGCATGATGCCGCTGAATAACGAAGGAAGTACAAGGAAGCGCCTAGTAGGTTTGCGTTTACTGTGATTATGAGGGGGCCCAGCCACATCCCCAGGAAGATTATGGTGAATGCCTATTACATGGAGCCGCCTGTGCCGAATGCGCCCATCGAGGCAGTTATTAGCGAGATCATGAGCGGGCCCCAGAGGTCCCACTGCTTGGTTATTTTCTAGAAGTCGCCCGTGCCGGTGAGGGTGGTGCTGACTTTCTGGTAGATGTCCCTGAAGTCTCTTTTCTAGATGGGTGGCGAATTACGATGGTCTAGATGACGGGTTCGTCGAGGGTGTCGGTCCTGGGAGCAACGTTGCTGGAGTAGCTCTCGTACTTCTTCGGGAGCTCCTCGTTGAGGATGACTGGGTCTACGTTCATTTAAATTATAGAATCCGATCACACCCTAAGCTCGGGGGACCATATAAAAAATACTAGAGGTGGTTGTTGTGACCATTACAGTCTGATTGATGCTAGATGGGATCCCAGCTTGTGCATTAGTTCATTCTAATGCTGATGCTTGAATGGATGCTAAATCCACCTCTTTGCCAATATAGGCATTAGTCCTAAAGTGTTGAGTTTGGCTATTCTATAGGACTGAATCAACCTTGAAACATTTGCTCCCGCTTTTCAAGAGGGTTGAGTGTATATCGGGAATAAATCATTTCTACTTCTTTTGAGGCTTTCCCTTTTTGGTGGCCTACTTGGTTTAGGCGGCGACTGGGGCAGCCTTTTCAACGACCTGGATGGGGGTGAACAGAGTCTGCCTGCTGTGCGATTCTACTGCTTTGATTGAGCCATTTTCGACACATCTTTTGAGGAGGATCCTGGCGATGGAGCCAACCACTTTGTATTTATCGATGAGGATGGAAGTGGAGATATGCTTTCCCAGTTTGGGGATGCCGGCAATGAGGCGGTCGTAGGCGGTCTGGTCGAGGAAGACGGCGTTGTCAGCTTTTTCTTTGACTTTGCCCTTGGTCCATTTCTGAATGAAGGTGAGGTTACTTTGGCGCCCGCCTTCTTCTGGGAGGCAGCCTTTGAGATGGCGTCTTTGCTCTTCTTCTGGCCCTGCACTGGTTGTTTGCCCATGGTCTTAAAATAATATTATTTTAATTAAAATATTCAAAGCGAACCCTCAATCACTGTCATCATCACTCTCGAACAATTTACGAGCCTGCTTCTTCTTTCCTACCAACATTTTTATCAAATTGTTGCCTGCAGCCAAGTCGCTGTTTTTCTAGCTCTCGCCAACAGGGATCGACTCTTCTCCGATGGGGATTGACTCCTCTCCGATGGGGATAGACTCCTCTCCAATGGGGATGGACTCTTCTCCAACTGAGATAGATTCCTCTCGAATGGCGATAGACACCTTCTCTAGAGGGGTTGACTATTCTTTAAAGGGGATAGACTATGCTCCAATTGGGATAGACAATTCCAAAGTGTTTTCTTGGGAAGTTGACAGATTGAGAACATTGCTCTAAGTGATTGAAACAGTTTATTGAGGCTGATACGAGAAAGTAGCTGAAAGAACATTTTGGCTGTTGTTCTGGCTTTGTATGGAAGGCTCCTCTGTTATTTCGCTTTAAGTTTGCTTTAGTTTTAACGTTTGGTGAGGCAACTGTTCTGCTTCTTTTTTCTATTTGGCCTACTGCTCAGCTTTCAGCTTTTGAGACTCCCGTGCTTAGAAAAATTGGTTGTATTTGTTTGTGCTTTCTTTTACGCTTTGCAGCTTTAAATCTGTTTAGATGACGGGGGCTTATTTTGGGGGTTACCTATGATCCGAATTAAGATTTATTTTTATGGGCGAAGACTCTTACCTTTTGAGGCCAATCAGCCTTCCTTCGAAAAGGAGTTTCATGGCATTTTGAGAAGGTAAAGATTCTTTATCTACCACAGCATTTTCAGTGATTTTCACCATTTTGTCGAGCGCGAACTTAGTGGCCTCTTAGGTCTTATTTGATGGTTTATTGTTGTTAGAATGCTAGTTCTCAGGTTTGTGCTTGACCCAAGCCGGAGTTCCGGTAGAATTCTGCTGTAGCCAAGGATTGTTAGTTGATCCAAGTTTTCCTGGAGAGCCATTCGAATTACCCGAGGAATGTAAGGATTGAAACTGGGTGGGTTTGACGATTGGCGGGGATTCAACTTCGCCGAATTTGTTAGAGGAATTATTGGCCTGAAAAGATGTGTTTGGAATGGGGTTCGTGGATTTGGCAATGGTTTACTTTTTTTGAGGAGGAGCTGGGGCTGATCCGCCAGTGAATTTCTCAAACATTGCAATTTTGTCTTTGAAACTAAGTGTGGTGTTTTAAGTAGCCATAACAAAGTTTTGTAAGAATTATAAAAAGCAAGGAACGTTTCCCAATATAAAAACAAGTGATGTAGCTGCAGAATGGAATTAGTTAAAGGATGAGATGCTTGGCTGCTATTTGAGCTGAAAAAAATCCGAACAATCTTTACAGAGTAGTTGATTACATACAAACTCTTTAGCTAAAACTCTATTAGCTTCTTCCAATAAAGTATTCCTCAAGCCCATTCGCTTCTGAGATCCTCATTCGAATCCTTTGACACCTCAAACTCAAATCGCCCAAATAGCCATTAGCCATATATCTATTTGGAACCATCATATATTAGATAAGGAGGGAGATTGAATATAAAAGTTGATAAGGTTATAGAGTCACTGTTGCTATGGAGATTTGCGAGCGTATTCTCTAAGCTGCTCTTGATAGCTAAGGTTGGGTTTGGCAATCGACCTTGCCTTCCTTATCAAACTCAAACTGTCTTCGTATCCCATTCCTTTGTACTTCATCAAATACATGATGATTGCCGACACTGACCGTGATTTCCCAAGGGCACAGTGCACAAACACACAGCCTCCGTCCTTGATGGATTGGTCTTGGTTAAGAACTGCTTACTTATGAACTATGCGGCCCTTTGAGCCTAGTCTAGCACGTTTTCACCCGGCTGGTCTTCCAGGTTGAGCTTTAGGTACTTTACTCCTTCATTTTAGAAGTAGTTGTCTAGTTCTACGGCTGCGTTGACGATGTGTGTGACTTTGTTTCTTTAGAACAGTTCTTTTTTGCTCTTGCTGCTGTTTTTGTCTCCCAGCAGCAGATTGTCGATAATGAGGGCAGCATGGAAGGTCATATGCACTTTCATTTCTGTTTTTTCTACCAAGTGTCCACATTTCTCACACTTCTAGCAGATCTCTAGATTTCGAAGCTGTTTCTCTCCGGCTGAGTTGTGCCTAAGTTACTTGATTCGGTTTATTGAGTGCACTTTTCGTTATTTTCCAACTTAGACTTCAACTTAGTGTCGACTTCTTCCTTCAGAGAACCTCAGTTAGCACAAAAATACCAAACTAGGCTTCGCCATTGATCATGGCGATGTGTTTTTTTTAGTAATGGAGACTATAGGCATGTTCTGTGAGTGTCGGAGGAGGCAGGTTTAGTAAGAAAAGAGGCGGAGGAGGTGGTGGCAGAAGGAGGTCTTTCTGGATTATAGTTTCTGACTCACTAATCTCCATTATATTTAATATATTAGTATTCAGGGAATCTAAAAAACAATTCAAGCCTTTTCAAACCTTTCACTCCGGTTGATGAACTAGTAATTCGCCTCTATTATGTCCTCAGGCGAGATTTCCTTCTTCTTGAAAGTCTTTATGCCAACGGCTAAGGCTATTTCCCAGCCTGTTATGCGGCCGAGTCTGAGCAAAGACTTACGCCACTGTACTAGCTTTTTGCAGGTGGTGATGTCGCCAGCTTCAAGCGCCCATTAAAGAGATGCTAAAAAGGCTTCTTCCCCCAGATTCTAGGTAGGTTGGGCTGGTAGCTCAGGCGGGCTCTATTTAACAGCAACTATCTTTTACTGATGCAGATTCACGATTTCCAGTTTGTTGATGATATCTTATAGTTTTCGTATTTTGCCTTACAACTCGGTGACTTTTTAGTTTTCCTTTTACTTTGTCTTTTCCTGCTCTGCTTTGAACTCTTTCCTGAATGTACTCAAGTTCAAATCAGACCTCATTCTCGTCATTGATTTGAGAGTTTAAATTCTTTTGAGTATTCTGACACTTTCGCCTTGTTTTTCTCCCTCCAGAAACTTTCTAAGGTCGCAGGGTCTGTTCGGAAACAGTTTGAAGTACAAAGTCTCTATCCTACTGACTAACTCAACTTTGGCCTTGATCTAGGTCGCTATTTCTTTGGACTTCTAGCTTAAAATCTTGACCAAAGAGATGATTTCTTCAATGATTAGCTTAGTTGTAGATTGCACTTTGCCTTCAATCAGGATATTCGGATACTTCTAGCACAACGAAAGAAATAGGTATACCGTTTCTAGGCAAATGGCCATCTTTTGATTGTCCACTAATTTCATCATCGACAGGTTCTTGAAAAATAGCTTGAAGGGCAGAATGCCACCTCCTTCGTACTTAATGAAGTATTCCACTATGCCTTCACATCTGATAGTTTTGTTTTGAGGCGAATCATAAAAATTTTTGGATCTTTTGTGCACCCCTAAAATCATACCGATGACAATTGCCATTTCGTAAGTTGCTTTGAAGAGTTACTCAGCTATGGGATTGGATTCAATCACATGGATGAACCTCTTCGAATTTTCCAGCAATTTGAAGTAGTACTCTATAGTATACATGAAAAGTTTGTTGATATGTACATCAAGCATCTTAATGATGGCTAGGGTTTAGAAGGGAGTGTTGAAAATGGTGTCAATGAAGATGAGCAGTTCGGTTCTGATGAAGGTTCTTATCTTTTCCTGAGTGTTGTCTTCAAGCCACTTTTACATGAGGAAGTAGAGAGTTAGTTTGCCGGAAATCTAGCTTATGTTTGTAGTACTTGCTTTATTTCATTGAGATTAACCCCGCGTCTGATGGTCTTGTTCTCAGGGGTTGTTAGACCCATTGTTTTGCTACGAATAGGCATTATCTTGCCACCGTGCTCACAATAGTGCTTACTCATTCAAGAAATACTGAGGTGTGGATCGGATGGAACCCGTCCAATGAAACTAACTTAAACTTAGGGTCGTTCTTTTGGCAGAAGCCCACCCTCCACACTCCGTTTTAGTCTTGGACATCGTACCAGAGTTAAGGAGCAGAGGATATTGTAGCAGCTCTTTTGTGCCTTTCGTTTTGTTCAGTATGATTCATTGTGAATATTATTTAAAAGCAAGCTATAAAAAAGAAAACAATAATCAAGAGAAGATATGAAAATATAGAATTATTTGAAAGATAATGGATATCAGAATTTCTTTACCAACAATCATTCATAAACTTTTATATCAACCTAATTAATTTTTTCTAATCTTCTATCCTCTTTTTCAACTTTTATCTTTCTTCATTATCTACTTAACTTATTTCCTCACAACTTCTTGTATCTCATAATCTTCTCTAACATAATTACTCGCCAAGTAATGTGTCACTGAGGATTAAGCTTGTTAGTAATGTGTCGCATAATAATATGTCTGAATAAGAAGACGGGTTTATTGGAAGTAAGCTCAAAGTGATACCCTCTTCAAGGCTAATCTACTCAACACCACAACAGCTCCTACTCTTAGCTAAAAGGCAACTCATACGTTTAGACACAGTGCAGCAAACATTGGCGTATGCTACCATCCAGGAGGAGAAGATTCAGCACGCGACCTACCACCATATCCTGGCAGTCTACCTCCTCCTCACTGACAAGCACATACTGGCCGTCAACGAAGCTGGCTAGCTCATCGCAACACTCTACATCTAGTCCCTCCAAGGCATCAAGTTCCTGTTCATGGTGTCTCTGGAAGACGGCTACAACGGAATGCCCAACAACAGGGAGGACCTGCTCATCTATGTCAAAGGAGACCATCTCTACGCATCCAAAGTCAATGTATTCAACTAGCGCCAGATGATCAAGAACAAGTCTATTTGCGATCTTAGCCTCACCCTCCGACCCCCCGCTCTCTTTGAGTCCCCAGAGTTCATAGAAAAGCAGAAGCATCTACCAGAGTCTTCCCTCCTCATCCTCTGGGACAACAATGAGACCTACATTTATAAGACGCCCCATCTGCAAACCGCCACTCTCTAAAGACTGTACATCTACAATAAGATATCAAAGAGGGAGAACCAGTCTCTGGACTACGCAGTATCTTTGAGCATCAAGCTGATGGCTGTGGCATTTGAGTCGGGAGTGGTGAAGGTGTTCTACTTGGACCACAGCAAGAAGTATCTGGCCGACTTGAAGGGCCATCAGGCTGCCTGCACTACCCTGCTGATCCCTCCCAAAAATCCTCACCTGCTGTACTCCTGTGGACTGGACAGCTCAGTGCGCGTGTGGAACCTTCGCGACTACTAGCAGGTCTACATGCTGCAGCTGGACCTGCTGACCAGGTAGTGCCATTTCATCGGAGAGAGCCTCATCTTCCTCCGCAGCGAGTAGCTTAAGGAGAAGAGCTACCTCTGCGAACTCAACACCAACTTGCTCGAGCCCATCGTCAACGACAACGTTTCGGGACATCTGCTCAAGATGAAGAGCGACCGGGACTGGTGCATCAGCATCTACAGCAACAATCTGGTGGAGTTCTTCTCTGCGACCAACCACAGTCTCTCCAACCAGAAGCTGGAGTACCCCCTGCAGTATGGCGCAGTGGTCGATGTGTTCAGCTTGGGGCAAGGCTGCTATGTGGTGTCTCTGCAGAAGGGCTTCTCCATCATCTAGTTCAACAAGCAGGAGATCAAGGCTGAGAACTTTGAGCTCAAGAAGCTGGTCTACAACTAGTCCATTGTGCGCAGGAAGGAGACCAACCACAACTTCATCGAACTCATCCATGAGAAACTGCTGGGGACTTACATCTTCAATGCTGTCTCTGATTGGAAGAACATACCCACCGCCATCAAGGTCTCATACATCTACTTCCACCAGAACTCACACCTGCCCCTTTGGGACGGCAGCACCTACAAGAAGAGTGAGAAGGGCACCGAAAGGACCTACTGCATGATAGGCACGGCCAAGGGCGAAATACTGTTCGTGGACATCGCCAACAGATCGCATTACTCTAGCAAGGTGCAGTTCCACACCGACGCAGTGTAGTTCATGCGAGAACTGGTGCTGGACAGCCACAAGACGCGTGTGTTCATCGTGTCGATGAGTGCGGACAGGCAGGTGTGCGTGTGGAGTCTGAGCCACAAGTAGCCCCCCACGGCACTCGTGAATCTGACCCACAATAAGGAGATAAGTTACTTGTAGGTGTATGTGAATTACCTGGTGGTTGGGGAGAAGGATGGGGAGTTGAGCATTGTCAAGTTGGAGAGGGCGCAGGACGCAGAGCTGAAGGCCTATAAGGCCAGCACACCGGGTGGGCATCTGCGCGCGGTCATTTCTGGGGACTACATGGCCTACAACCACCACGACTTGTTCCTCAGCGGGGGTGAGGACTCAGCCATCAAGATCTGGAGAGGGGTTGAGAAGGAGCTGCTGTTCCAGCTCAAGCTCTTCGGAATAGTGAGCACCATCAACTTCCTACACCACCGTCTCAACCTCATCGTCTGCCACAATGAGCAGATATCGGTCATCAACCAGTAGAAGCTGAAATCGCTCAAGAAGACGTAGAAGTTGCTTCATGAGGGCGCACCCAAGTCAGAGATGAACGTGGAGGAGCTGAATCTGAGGCAGTTCTTCTACAAGGAGCTGAGCACTGCATCCAGTCCACTCAGGAAGAACCAGCTCAAGAGGGCCAACACTAAGCATTTCCAGCTCACTCGCAAGCCCACCAGGGTTGAAGACATCGAGCACATCATGCTCAGCGCAGACAGGGAGCTCATTGAAGACAACAATAGGCTCATCATGGCCAAACCCATTTCCCAGCCCAGGCTGCAGTCCATGGAGAAACAGCTGCTCGATAAAAGGCTCAAGCACTTCCACCTCTACACCAATAACATGGTCGGTTCCAGCCCACCCCACTCCGACCGCACGCAACCTGAGGGTAGCAGGGTAGAGGGTAGTATGATGGAGGGTAGTAGGGTGGAGGGCAGCAGGGTGGAACTTAGTAAGGCGGAGAGTTAAATTGTAATAGTGCTGCCCAGGATCAACACAAAGCCAGTGCTGGGCAGGGTGAACAACCAAAGGTTAAACCACAATTAGTTGCTGAGCAGTGCGAGGCAGAACAAAATAAAATCGTTTTCGTCTGCAGCCAGGAACAGATTTTGACATATCAGACAATAATATTGATATACAATTCATCTTTTTGTGCTATTCAACTATTCGTATGATGTTAATGGTAAGACCAAATTGAAAGAAAGGTTGAGCATTAATAGTTACGGCAGACAGCCACTGATAGCTGATAAATAATGGGTACTCTTCCATGCTGCAAACACTCACAATAATCCATATATTAACACAGTTGCCCTGCTGGCTGTTCACATGCTTTTCACATACTCATCTCGTTCTGCATGATCCTCCTCATATCGAGGAAGGGCTGCTTCCTCGCACTCCTGCGCACGTGGGGCTGGACAGGCTCCCTCATGTCCGACAGGTACTTCTTGATCCTCTGCAGTTCCAGCCGCCGCTTGTTCTCGAACATCAGCTGCAGCTGGTAAGACGAATCATCCTTTTAGAGTCCCTGCTCAAGCTGCTCCAGGCAGAGGCTGCTCTTGCGGAACATGTTGGTGGAGGTAGCCGACTAGAACCTGTCGTAAAAGCCTTGACTGGGCTTGGGTTGGTCAGGTTTGATGAGCTAGTTGGAGAGGTTCACTCTGCCCTAGAATTTATCATGTTTGCTGAACTCTACCTCTTGCTGTGTGTCGTCTTCGGGGGGTTCAAAATTGAAATCTGCATTCTAGTCCTTTTTTTATCTGGACTCTCGGACATACTTGCTGTTCCTTTATGTCCTCTCGACAGTTTTGGGGCGAAAGAGGTCCTGCCTCTGCGTTTGGCTGAGTGCTTTGGGCTTTAAGGTGAAGGTCTGGGCTAGTGGTTTGTCCTTGGCAAGGGTGAGTCTGTTTTTGTCTGGGGTGAAGAGTCTCCTGGAGAAGATGTTGTTGTTTTTGGTGCGGTCCTTGAGGGTGGCCTTGACGAAGGTGGCCGTTTTGCTGAGGTGGATGGAAGTGGGGGGTGGCTATCTCTTGGGGTTGAGGGTGATGTTCTTCTGGACTGCCTTCAGCATCTTCCTGCGGTATGACAGCTGGTCGTTGCTGTCGTGGTGAGAATCAGACCCGGGCTATTTCTATTTGTGGCCATTTTTGTTGATTTCGGAGCTGACTCGGATGTTCTGTACATCAATTTGTGGCTAGCCGTTGCTTGTCTCATTTGGGTTGTTCTGGCTGTTGGCGAATTATGATTCATACTTTTTGTCAAATATAGTAGCTAGCTTGGTCTTGAAGTCGATCTAGTCTTCCTCAGGCTCTGATTCAGATCCTGACTCCTCCTCATTTTGGCTGTCGTAGCGCCTAAACTACTTGAAATTCCTGTGGATGCTTTTCTCGGCCTAGCCGTAGCTGGCTGACTGCTTATCCAGGAAGTAGCGAAGGGCAAGGCACAGGCTCTGGGCAAATTTGTAGAGGTCGATGGGGTGGAACTGCTTGGGCTTGCAGGAGTTGAGGGTGCCGAAGGTGGAAGTCTCGAGGGTGAGGACGTTCTCTGAGTTGATGATTTTGCTGATGACTGCCCTCGCGGTGGCCTCCTTGTCCCTGGAGAGGCCGAAGGTGCAGCTGGGGAGGTGGAAGAGCGGGGTCTGCTTCTCGATGAGGTAGGGCAGGAGGCGGCAGGTGTAGGGGTTGTGCTTGCAGGAGTAGCAGAAGATGTTGTACTTCTTGCTGTGCCCGTGGAAATCCATGCAGAGCTAGATCTTGTGTGTTCTGCTGTAGTTGGTCAGTCTCCGCTTGATGTCGTGGATGTGCGGGTGGAAGACGGGGGACGGCTGCTTCCACCGGCGGTTCAGGTCCACTCCCGTCACGTCGCACCGGAAGTTCCCGTAGACCACTCCGTCGATATTCACCATCGGGATCACCTTCACGATGTAGTGCTACAGGATGTATCTTACCTAGGGCGTGTCCTTCAACAGGGCGCGCATCAGGCCCTCGACCATGTAGGAGGACCAGACTTCCCCAGGGTGCTGCCTGGCCATCACCACGATCATCTTCTTCTACCCCCTCTTCTACTACCTATCTCTCTTCTACTGCTTGTCTCTCTTCTACTACTTGTCCTTCTTCTAGCTGCTGCCCGTGATGGTCACTTCTGGCACGTAGTTATGACATACTGTTTTGGCAATGTTGTCTATGGTGAGCTTGAGAGTGGGGTTGTGGAGAGCCTCCTGCTCGATGAGTTTGAGTTCCTGGAGTAGTTTGGAGTAGGAGTAGGGGATGGAGCTGGCCAAGGCCACGTAGTCATTGTCGTAGGGGAACTAGAGGGAGAAGGAGAGGGTGTAGAACTTCTTTTCGAGGGTGGACCTGAGGCAGGACTACTGGATGGAGTAGTTGTTGCCTGCCCTCCGCCACCCGTTCTTGTACTGCTCGGCGTCACTCCTGGAGAATAGCACGATCCTCTGCCCCTCTTCGAAAAACCTCAGCCTCTTCCTCTGCGTAGTGTGTGGTGTTACATAGTTGACGACGTGGAACTGGTACTTGACGTTGGTGCGGGCATTTCTGAGTGCGAAGTAGAACCATTGGTTGTAACCTAGCGTATTAGTGTCGTTCTCCATGAAGAGGTGGTACTCGTGGGTTCCCTTTTTGCGGAAGGCGCAGTGCAGGTTGCCGCTCTCGAAGTTGGACTAGAACACCAGCTCCTCTTCTTTAACACTACCGTTTTATTTACCACCATCCTCTTCATTCAGAACACCTTCATTCAGGCCAGCAAAGGGTTACTACTAGAAGGGTTTCAGTTATTTGAGGGCGGAGCAGCTGGGGTCTTCGAGGTTGAGCAGAGACACCTCGTTTTCTGAATCGCACCACACTTACTGATGAATTCGCTTTCGAGAGTCAAAGATTGGTCGGAGTGTTTAGAGTAGACGAGGACGAACTCCTGGCTGCAGCAGTACAGTTTGTAGGGGTGCTAGTACTAGAGCTGCTGCTTGTGCTTGCTGAGGACTGGAGGTTGGGCTGCGGATTCGTGGGTGAGGGTGAGGGGGGTGGCGAGGGAGAGG
>Ga0316217_10004619_pt1 | contig 14719 bp, 10 predicted proteins | sample 1anoAmetaG_FD_203633 | JGI IMG/M metagenome (GOLD analysis project Ga0316217, IMG submission 203633) | Freshwater microbial communities from Trout Bog Lake, Wisconsin, USA - 1anoA | ecosystem: Environmental > Aquatic > Freshwater > Lake > Hypolimnion/Profundal zone | place: USA: Wisconsin... | reverse complement strand
CTGGGCGGGGCGGAACGCTTGCGCGGCGCGGGGGTTGCGGTGGCGGCGCTGATGGCCTTCGCGGGGGATTAGGGCGCACCAAGAACTCCACAGCAACTCCCCCGCACCCGCCAGAAAACCTATTGCGGGCAACAGCAATCCGGCGCATTCGCAGACCCCGAGGGAGCACACTATGGCCGAAATCGCGCGGTTTGATTGGGAAGACGCCTTCGGCCTCGCCGGGCAACTGAGCGAGGAGGAGCGGCTCATCGCCGCCTCGGCGCGCAGCTTTGCGCAAGACGCGCTTCAGCCGCGCGTTATCGCCGCCTATGATGCCGAACATACCGACCCCGCGCTCTTCCCCGCGATGGGGGCACAGGGCCTGCTCGGCGTCACGCTGCCGGTGGAATATGGCGGGCTGGGCGCGGGTTATGTCGCCTATGGCCTGATCGCGCGCGAGGTGGAGCGGGTCGATTCGGGCTATCGCAGCATGATGAGCGTGCAGTCCAGCCTCGTCATCCACCCCATCCACGCCTATGGCTCCGAGGCGCAGCGGCGGCGCTATCTGCCCGGCCTGGCCAGCGGCGAGCTTATCGGCTGCTTTGGCCTTACCGAGCCCGACGCCGGCTCCGACCCCGGCGGTATGCGCACCCGCGCGGCGAAGGTGCCGGGCGGCTATCGGCTGAACGGCAGCAAGACGTGGATCTCCAACGCCCCCATCGCCGATGTCTTTGTGGTGTGGGCAAAGTCCGAGGCGCATGGCGGCGCGATCCGCGGCTTTGTGCTGGAAAAGGGCATGAGGGGGCTTTCGGCGCCCAAGATCGACGGCAAACTCTCCTTGCGCGCCTCGGTGACCGGCATGATCGTCATGGACGATGTGCTGCTGGGCGAGGATGCGCTGCTGCCCGATGTGGAGGGGCTGAAGGGGCCCTTCGGCTGCCTCAACCGCGCGCGCTATGGTATCGGCTGGGGGGTGATGGGCGCGGCGGAGTTCTGCTATGCGGCGGCGCGGGGCTATGGGCTGGGCCGCAAGCAGTTCGGCCGGCCGCTGGCCGCCACCCAGCTTTACCAGAAGAAGCTGGCCGATATGGCCACCGAAATCGCGCTGGGCCTGCAGGCCGCGCTGCGGGTGGGGCGGATTATGGAAGGGGGGGCCTTCGCGCCCGAGATCATCTCGCTGGTCAAGCGCAACAACGCCGGCAAGGCGCTGGAGATTGCCCGCATGGCGCGCGACATGCACGGCGGCAATGGCATCGCCGGCGATTATCAGGTGATGCGGCATATGATCAACCTCGAGACGGTGAACACCTATGAGGGCACGCATGATGTCCATGCGCTGATCCTGGGCCGCGCGATCACCGGCATCGCGGCGTTTTAATGGCTGGCGCGCCGCCGCCCCGCGCCGCGCCTTACGCCGGGCTGAAGGTGGTGGAATTCGCGCGTATCCTCGCCGGGCCGTGGGCGGGGCAGATCTTGGCGGACATGGGCGCCGAGGTGGTGAAGGTGGAAAGCCCGGCGGGCGACGACACCCGCCACTGGGGCCCACCCTTCGTGGCATATGCCGATGGCGGGCGCGATGCCGCCTATTTCCACGCCACCAACCGGGGCAAAACCTCGGTGGTGATCGATTTTGCCACCCCCCAGGGCCAGGCGCGGGCGCGCGCGCTGGCGGCGCGGGCCGATGTGCTGATCGAGAATTTCAAGCTGGGCGGCCTGGCGCAATATGGGCTGGATTACGCCGCGCTGGCGGCGCTCAACCCGCGGCTGGTCTATTGCTCGATCACCGGCTTTGGCCAGAGCGGGCCCTATGCGCCGCACCCCGGCTATGATTTCATCATCCAGGGGATGAGCGGCATCATGGACCTGACCGGCGACCCCGCCGGCCCGCCGCAGAAGATCGGCGTCGCCATGGCCGACATCCTCACCGGGCTCTATGCCACCATCGCCATCCAGGGGGCACTGGCGGAGCGCGAACGCTCGGGCCTGGGCCAGCATATCGATATGGCGCTGTATGATGTGATGGTGGCCAGCCTGGCGAACCAGGCGATGAACCACCTGGCCGCGGGCACAGGTGGGCATGGGGCGGCGCCCAGCCGCATGGGCAATGCCCACCCCAATATCGCGCCCTATGAGGTGTTCGCCACGGCGGATAGCTGGCTGATCATCGCGGTGGGCAATGATGCGCAGTTTGCCCGGCTGTGCGCGGTGCTGGGCCTGGCGCCGGGCGCGGACTATGCCACCAACCCCCAGCGGGTGGCGCGCCGGGCGGAGCTGACGCCGATGCTCACCGCCGCCACGCGCCAATGGCGGCGCGATGCCCTGCTGGCGGCGCTGCGCGATGCCGGGGTGCCGGCGGGGCCGGTGAACAGCGTGGCCGAGGCCTTCGCCGATCCGCAGATCGCCGCGCGCGGGCTGGCGTTGCGGATGATGGGTGCGGATGGCACCCGCATCCCCGGTGTGGCGCTGCCGATCCGCTATTCGCGTTCCGAACTGGCCCCGGCGCGGCCCTCGCCCCGGTTGGGGGAGGGAGAAATTGAGAGCGTTTTCCAGTCAGGTGGAACACCTGACGTTTTAGAAAACGCGGCAAACCAATAATCTAGCGCGCGCGATCTGATGCACGTCGATCGAAAAACCGCTCTAGCCGGGCGGCCAGCACCGGCGCGGCATGGCCGGCGGCCCGCGCGGTGGCGTCAGCCTCGGGTGCGCCAGCGCGGGTCAGCAGCGGCAGCACCCCGGCCCATACCGGCACATCCATATCCTCGGCATCATCCACCGGGCCGCCGGTGCGCAGCTTGGCGCTGGCCTCGTCGATCGGCATCATCAGCGTGGTGGTGGCTTTCAGCTCCTGCGCGGTGATGGGGCGCAGGGCTTCCCACCTGCCGGGGTAGAGCCCCTCGACAAAGGCGCGCAGATGCGCCGCCTGCGCCGCCTCCGCCACCTTGGCCGCCGTGCCGAACAGCATGACCGAGCGGTAATTGGCCGAATGGTGAAAGGCCGAGCGCGCGCAGACCAGCGCATCCAGATGCGTCACCGTCAGGCACACCTCGGCCCCCTCGGCGGCGCGCAACATGCGGCTGGCGGACGAGCCATGCCAATAGACATGGTCCCCCTCGCGCCAACAGAGCGTCGGCGTCACCACCGGATAGCCCTCGAACACGAAACCGACATGCGCGATCAGCCCGGCATCGAGGATGGCATCGATGGTGGCGCGATCATGCGCGCCGCGCTGGTGCAGGCGCTTCAGCCGGGTCTTGGCGGTGGGGGTGGTGCCGCTCATGGCGCGGGCGCGATCTGCTGGGCGACCAGCTTGATGTCGAGGTAGTCGTCCATGCCGTAAGACGACCCCTCGCGCCCCAGGCCCGATTCCTTGACCCCGCCAAACGGGGCGACCTCGGTGGAAACCAACCCGGTGTTGAGGCCGACCATGCCGTATTGCAAGGCCTCGGGCACGCGCCAGGCGCGGTCAATATCTTGTGTGAAGACATAGGCGGCGAGGCCGGCGTCGGTGTCATTGGCCATGGCGATGGCTTCTGCCTCAGTGGCGAAACGGATGAGGCCGGCGACCGGGGCAAAGGTTTCCTCATGCGCCAGCAGCGCATCGGCCGGCACATCGGCAATCACGGTGGGGGTGAAGAAATGCCCCGCGCCGGGAATGGCCGCGCCGCCGGCCAGCAATCTGCCGCCGCGCGCCAGCGCATCGGCGACATGCGCGCTGGCCTTGGCGATGGCGGCGGCGTTGATCAGCGGGCCCTGATCTGCTGGCCCACGCTCGGTCGGGCCGGCGAGGCCCGGGCCGACGACCAGGCTTTTGACCCGCTCGGTCAGCGCCGCCGCAAAGGCCTCGTAAATGCCCGCCTGCACCAGAATGCGGTTGGCGCAGACGCAGGTCTGCCCGGCATTGCGGAATTTGGAGGCCATGGCCCCTTCGACCGCCGCCGCCAGATCGGCATCGTCAAACACGATGAAGGGGGCATTGCCGCCCAGTTCCAACGACACGCGCTTCACCGTATCCATGGAGCGCGCGGCCAGCATTTTGCCGATTTTTGTGCTGCCGGTGAAGGTGAATTTGCGGATGCGCTTGTCGCCGGTCAACACATTGCCGATGGGGCCGGCGTCACCCGTCACCACATTCAGCACGCCGGCCGGCACCCCGGCCTTTTCGGCCAGCCGCGCCAGCGCCAGCGCCGAGAGCGGCGTCAGCTCCGACGGCTTGAGGATGATGCTGCACCCCGCCGCCAGCGCCGGGCCGGCCTTGCGGGTGATCATCGCCAGCGGGAAGTTCCATGGGGTGATCGCCGCCACCACCCCCACCGGGGTTTTGCGCACCAGCAGCCGGCGGCCGACGGCGGGCGGGGTCAGCACATCGCCCGTCACACGCAAGGCCTCGTCGGCGAACCAGTCGAGGAAGCTGGCGGCATAGCCGACCTCGCCCCGCGCCTCGGCCAGTGGCTTGCCCTGTTCGGCGGTCATCAGCCGCGCCAGGTCTTCGGTGTTGGCCAGCACCAGCGCCGCCCAGGCGCGCAGCACCGTGGCGCGCTGTTTGGCGGTGGTGGCGGCCCACAAGGGTTGCGCGCGGGTGGCGGCGCCCACCGCCAGCAATGTTTCGGCCTCGCCCAGATTGGGCACATGGCCCACCAGGCTGCCATCGGCGGGGTTGGTGACGGCCAGCGTGGCGGCGCCGGTCAGCCAGGTGCCATCGACAAAGGCGGCATCGCGCAGCAGATCGGGGTCGGCCAAAGACAGTGGAGTGCGGGTGAGGGTGGTGCTCATGCTTCGGCCCCTTCGCGGATCAGCGCCTGGCCCAGAATGGCCAGCCCTTCCGCCAGCACATCATCGGGCACGGTCAGCGGCACCAGAATGCGGATCGCCTGGCCGGCGGTGCCGCAACTCAGCAGCACCAGCCCCCTGGCCAGCGCGCGCTGCGTCACCCGCTTGGCCTCCGCCCCGTCGGGCCGGCCTTGGACATCGACAATGTCGAACGCGATCATAGCGCCGGGGCCGCGCAAGCCGCTGATGGGCACCGAATGGTTATGCGTGGCAAAACCCCGCACGGCGGCGCGGATCTTGGCGCCGATGATGTCGGCGCGCGCGCACAGCTTTTCCTCGGCGATGACTTCCAGCACCGCCAGCGCCGCCACACAGCCCAGGGGGGAGCCACCATAGGTGCCGCCCAGGCCGCCGGGCCCCACCGCGTCCATCACCTCGGCCCGGCCGATGACGCCCGCCAGCGGGAAGCCGCCGGCCAGCGATTTGGCCACGGTGATCATGTCGGGCCGCACCGGTTGGTGCTCTATGGCGAACATCTTGCCGGTGCGGGCAAAGCCGGTCTGCACCTCGTCGGCGATCAGCAGAATGCCATAATCGCGCCGCAACTGATCGAGCAGCGGGTAAAGCGCCGCATCGGCCATATGAAAGCCGCCCTCGCCCTGCACCGGCTCGACGATGAAGGCGGCGATCTGCTCGGGCTCGACATCGGCGGCGAACAGAAAGTCCAGCGCGCGGCGGGTGTCGTCCAGCGTCACCCCGGTGGTTTCGCTGGGCAGCGGCAGGTGGTAAATGCCGGCGGGGAAGGGGCCCAGCCCGCGCTTATAGGGGTTGACCTTGCCGGTCATCGCGGAGGCCAGCAGCGTGCGGCCATGAAAGCCGCCGGCAAAGGCGATGACACCGGGGCGGCCGGTGGCGGCGCGGGCGATTTTCACCGCGTTTTCGGTCGCCTCGGCCCCGGTGGTGAAGAAGATGGTCTTGGCCGGGCCGGCCATCGGGGCCAGCGCGTTCAGCTTTTCCGCCAGCGCGATATAGCTCTCATAGGGCATCACCTGAAAGGCGCTATGGGTGAAGGCTTCGCACTGCCGGGCGACGGCGGCCATCACCCTGGGGTGGCGGTGGCCGGTGTTGAGCACCGCGATGCCGCCGGCGAAATCGACATAGCGCTTGCCGTCCGCATCCCAGATCTCGGCATTCTCGGCGCGCGCGGCATAGGCCTGGGTGGCGCAGGCCACCCCGCGCGGCACCGCCTGGGCATGGCGGGCGGCGAGCGATTGGTTGTGCGCGGGGTGGGTGTGCGGGGCTGGGGCGTGCAGGGTTTGGCTGTTCATGGCGGCGGGGCCTTTGTGTGTGTGCGGGGGGGCTTAGCTTATGTGGATAGGCATAGCGGTTTTTGCCCGTGTTTGTCAGGCGACTTGCACGCTGCCCATGGTGCCTATAAGTTACCATAGATGACGCCACCCCTGCCGCCTTTTGCCGCGCTGCGCGCCTTTGATGCCGTGGGGCAGGCGGGCGGCATCCGCAAGGCGGCGGCGGCGCTGGGGGTCAGCCATGCGATCGTCAGCCGGCATATCACCGGGCTGGAAGGGCTGCTGGGCACAGGGCTGCTCAACCGGCGGACGGGGCAACTGACCGAGGCCGGGCGTGCCTATCACGCGCGGATTGGCGCCGCGCTGGCCGAGATCGCCAGCGCGACTCAGGCGGCCAAACCACTGCGCGGCGAGGGGCTGACCATCTGGTGTTCGCCCGGTTTCGCGCTGCATTGGCTGACCCGGCGCTTGCCTGGCTTCGCGGCGGCGGGGCGGCGGGTGATGATTGATTTGCGCTCCACCGATACCGCGCCAGACTTTGACCGTAACGAGGTCGATGGTGACATTCGCTATCAGTATGACGGCACCGCCACCCCGGCGAAGGGCGTGCGCGTGGAGGAACTGGCGCGGCCGCTGGTCTTCCCGGTGGCGGCGCCGGGGCTGTTGGCGCGGCTGGCGCGGCCGGTCGCCACGCTGGCCGATCTGCGCGCCCTGCCGCTGATTCAGGAAGCCTCGGACAGCGAGTGGCTGTTGTGGCTGCGCGCGCAGGGGGATGATAGCGGGCAATTGCCGCCGCGCGTCGCGCGCTATGGCCAGGCGCATCTGGCGCTGGCGGCGGCGCGCGCGGGGCAGGGGGTGGCGCTGGCCAACCATTTTCTGGTGGCGGAGGATCTGGCGGCGGGGCACCTGCTGCGGGTGCTGCCCACCGCGCAGCCGCTGCGGCCGGTGGCCTTGGGGGCCTATGTCTTCCGCTGTGCGCGGGCGCGCTGGCACGACCCGGCGATGGCGCGCTTTGCCGGCTGGCTGCGCGGTGCGGTGGCGCGGGAGGGTGCGGCGCAAGATGCGGGTGGCCAGCGATAAGGCCGTTCCAGACCTTTTGCCCAATGGGCCATGCCAAAGCTTGGTGAGGCCCAGATGTTGCCCACCAGCAAGGGCGATGGTCACTCTGACGGCAGGGCCGGGGCGTGGCGGGTGAACAGAAAGTTTGCGATCGTCATCGCCAGCGCGGCGGCGATGGTATCGGCCACCCAGTCGTGCCAGTCGCAATCGCGGTGCAGCGCGGGGATTGCCTGAAACACCTCGATCAGCGCGCCGAGGAACGACATCCGCTCCACCACCAGCCAGCGCCCCATGCGCGGGAAACTGGCGCGCGCCAGCACCGTCAGGGTGCCAAAGGCCAGCATATGCTCGAACTTGTCGCCAAACTGGTCGATCGGCATTGCGGGGGGTGCGGGGTTCAGCGCCATGAACAGCGTGAAGGCCAGCGCAACGGCAAAGAGAATACGTGCAGGCCAGACAAGCTTGTTACGGTCGATCGTCATGGAACACCAATGGCAGGGGGGCGGTCGGTCGCAGCGACGCCAGAAATGGCGACGCATTCCCCATGGACCAAATGCCGCCCGGCGCCAAGCCCTGCGCCATGGAGCTTGCCGCGCATTGCACCAAAATGGGGGCACCAAAATGGGGTGGGTTATGGGGCGGTGGGGGTATGCCCTGCCGCCGCCACCGCCCGCCAATCACCAGCCACGATGGCCGTGATAACCACCATGATAGCCGCCCCGGTAATAGCCATAGGGCCTATGATAGGTGCGCCAATACCAGTCGTGGTAAGGATAGGGGCGGAACACCCACGTACCACCGATAAACACCCAGGGCACATACCAGCTTGGCGCGGCATAATAATAGCCCGCCGGGGCCACATAGGGCGCCGCCCCCTGGCGCAGCACATAGCCTTGCGGGCAGCCGGGGCTGGTGCCGCCGCCAGAGCTGTCGGCCACGGCCGCGCCGGTACCAGCGCCCACCACACCGCCTACCAGCGCCCCGCCCGAATGGCGGCCGCCCAGCGCCCCGCCGAGAATAGCGCCGAAGATGCCGCCCACCACCGCGCCGGCGGCGGCATCGCCGTGCGACTTCACACAGTTCTGCTGCATCCAGTATTGCGCGCTCTGGGCATATTGCGCGTCGGTGGCCTGTTGCGCCGGGTTGGCCTGCGCCGGGTTATAGCCCGGCGGCGGCGGCGGGGCTTGCCCGGCGGCGTAGCCTTGCGGCGGAGCTGGCTCTGCCGGAGGCGCGCCTTGTGCCGGGTTATAGCCCTGCGGGGAGCCATATCCCTGGGGGGATGGGGCATTGGCGCCCTGCTCGGTCTGACCGTTATAGGCCGGCGGATTATCCTGCGCCATGACGACGGCTGAGAGCACCGGGCTGGCCGCCGAGATCAACGCGCCAGTGGCCAGAAGCGCCTTGGGCAAAAGCATTTGGGCAGAAGCACTAAAGGTAAAATAGCGTGGCATGGTGGCTCCTTCAGGGAAACCTCGTTGCATCGCCGCTATCACCTGGCAGCTTAACACAAGCTGACCCAGTTTCCCGCGCCCGCGAAGCAAGGAACTGGGCCCCGCCGCTGGGCGCGCGCGGTTCGCCAAAAGCGTAAATGCCCGCAACGAGGGGGGGCGCGCCAGCGAGCAGCCCTGGGCGCTATCGGCCTGTTATGCCGAAATATTGGCGGTTTGCGCCAGTTGGCTCATAAAAACGAAGGGCCTGAGAGGTGAAGGGAACCTAATTAGAAATTTATTTATTTGATAAATCAGCTACATAACAAACTTGTCTACCTGCGATGCCCCCAAATCAGCCCCCAAATATCATTGCCTCCCCTTCGCGATGACGGTCACCGGCACCTTGCCATCGACGTATTGCTGGAAGAGCGTCTGAACGTCGCGGGCAGTGACCGCCGTGATGCCCGAGGTGTGGTCCAGGATCGCGGCCTTCAAGCGCGGGTCGCGCAGTTCGAGGGCGAGGTTGCCGGCCCAGTATGCATTGGTCTCGGTTTCCTTGGTGCGTGCTTCGATCAGCGGATGCTTTGCGCGGTCAAGTTCATCCGGGTTGAGCGGCTTGGTCGCCAGGACCTTCAACTGTTCGCCGAGCAGGCTCCTGAACGTCTCAAAGTTTGCCTGCGGGGTCTCGAGGATCGCCCCGAAGTAGCCCATGCCCTCGATCTGCCAGGAGCTGACCGCCTGAACCTGCGGCGAGTAGGTCAGCCCGAGCTTCTCACGCACCGTATCGATGAGCCGCGATTGCAGCACTGCGGCAGCAACATCAGCGGTGTAGCTGAGCCTGGGATCGGCGAAGTAGTCTGGCAGCGCCCAGAACGTGCCGAGGAAGGCCTGATCGGGCCGGCCGCCATGGGCCACCACATAGGGCGCGTCGCGGCCTTGTGGCATGGTGATATGCGCGGGGGTGTTGGTGAGCGGCGCATGGTCTGCGCCAGAGGCGAAGGTCGCCAGCATGGCGGCAATAGCATCGTCGGGCTTGATGTCGCCCACCACCGTCACATCCGCTGGGCCTGCGAGGGCAGCGCGCAGCAGTGCCGGAACCTCCTGCGGGGCCGTGGCAACAAGATCGGCGCTGGCGGGCACCTCAACGAAGCGATTATCGCCACCGCCGGCAAGGCGCTGAGCCTCGCGCAGGAATACCGCGCCCGCATTGGCCTCAAGCTGGCCAGCAATCATCGGCACAACCGCCTTGAGCTTTTCGCCGAGCTCTGGGCGGAAGCCGGGATCGCGCGCATAGGCGGCCAGGGCCTGCATCTGGAAAGCAAAGTCGGCCGGGCGGGTGGCACCGGACAGCACAAAGGCGCCGGTGTCGGCCTTCAAGGTGGCGCTGGCGACCTTGCCATTGCTCTGGGTGTAGGCGCGCAGTTCCCCAGCCGAGAGCTTGCTGGTACCACCCAGCGGCATAAACGAGGTGGCCCACAAGGCATGGACCAGTTCGGCGGAAGCGCCCTTGCGCCCGGTACCCAGCGCGACGTTCACCAGAATGCGATCTTTCTCGAAGGCCGTAGGCTTGACGATCAGCCGGCTGCCATTGGCGAAAGTGACAGTGGTCGTGCCAAGCTCGCGATCCTCGGTACGCGCCACAACCCGCCCGGTGGGGCCGAAGCTGGTGTAGGGCCAGACCAGGGCCTGCGCATCAGCCCGTCCGGACAGCGCCCGGCTATAGGCCTCTACCAGTTGCTGCTTCAGCACGTCGGTGCCGACCGGCTTGGCCTGGGCCGAGCGGAACAACACCGGCCCCTTGCCAGCAAAGGCCTTGGCCAGTGCCATCGTCACATCCCCGGGCGTGAGCGCGGCGAGGACCGGATCGGCAAAGGCAAGGTCCTGCGCCGGGCTCGTGTAAAGCTGGTCATCGCTCGCTGCGCTCACCAGTGCGTCGGCAAGTTCGGGGCTCTTGCGCGTGGGGGCATTGGCAAGGCCAGCTTGAAGCGAAGTTCTCACCTGCGTCACGGCACGCTTGAGGTCGTCATTGCCCACGCCCTGGGTCAGTAGCTGACGTTGCTCTTCGACCACTGCGCCCAGTGCCTCGCGCCACTTGTCCGGGGCGGCAGCAATTTGCAACTGGGTGAGGCCCGCTACTCCGAAGAGAGCGCTGACCATTCCGGCCTGTCCCCCCAGAAACGAGCTCCCGGGCTTCGCGGCGCGATCGGCAAGGCGATTATTGAGGATGGTCATGGCCACTTGTTCCGCCAGCACTTCGCGGTCGACCGCTTCGGTCTCGGCGCGCTGGTCGAGCGGCCGGACCCACGACAGCGACATGAGGTCCTGAACGCCAGCCTCAACGAATTCCGTAATGGGTTGAGCGGGCACAGGCGCAACGACTGGAAGCGGATCGCCATTTCCCGCCGGCTGCCAATCAGCAAAGCGGGCCCGGATCTCGGCCTCGACCTGTTTGGGGTCGATCTTGCCGACCACCACAATGGTCGCATTGTCCGGACGGTAGTTGGCCGCATAGAAGCGCCGCAGCCGTTCGGGGGTGGCGGCCTTGATCGTCTCGGCCTGACCGATTGGCCAGCGCCGAGGCACGATGGTGCCCGCCAGCGCATTGCCAATGTTCGCCTTCAAGGCGCGGTAGGGCGGGACATCGCGCAGGCGCTCTTCGGAGAGCACCACCCCGCGTTCGGCATCAACAGCTGCCGGGGCCAGTGACAGGCGCTCACCTATCTCGCGAAACAGGGTGAGCCCGGTATCAAGCGCGCTGGCATCCGCCTTGGGGAAGTTGAACTGGTAGACGGTCTGGTTCTGAATGGTGAAGGCATTGGTATCGGGACCGAACCGAAGCCCTTGCCGCTCAAGCATATGGACCACCTCGCCATCGGCGATATGCGCGCTCCCCCTGAACGCCATATGCTCCAGGTAGTGGGCGAGACCCTGCTCCTCGTCGCGTTCCTCAAGCGAACCCGAGCCAATCCGCAATCGCATCGCAACGCCATCGGCCGGGGTCTCGTTGTGCATGATCGCATAGCGCAGGCCATTGGGCAGGGTGCCAAACAGCACCTGTGGATCAGCCGGGCGGTGCAGGTAATCCTGTGCCCAATGGCCCGGCTGCTTGAGCGGCACATCTTCCGCAAAAGCCGGCGCGGAAGCGAGGGCAATTGCGATCAGGCTAACGGCAGCGCTAAGTTTCATGGGGTCGAGGCTCCCTTGGTTAAGCTGGCAGATTGTAGGTGTGGCGCACACAGCGCACCAGATGGAAGTTCGTGGAGTGTTCCCTGCACCAGGACGAGAACGCGGCTTGCTGCCTGGATCGTCTCGCGGCGATGCGCAATGACGATCCGGGTGATGCCCATTGCGCTGATCGCCGCGTTGACCGCCTGCTCGTGCACAGTGTCAAGATGGGCGGTCCCTTCGTCCATGATGAGGATACGGGGCTGGCGATAGAGCGCGCGGGCCAGCAGCACCCGCTGTTTTTGCCCGCCGGAGAGCGCCGAGCCCATGTCGCCGACCAACGTCTCGTAGCGCATGGGCATCCGCGCAATGTCCTCGTGGATGGCGGCGGCTGCCGCAGCCGCCATCACCCGGTCCATGTCTACCGCGTCATCGAACAGGGCGATGTTGTCGGCCAGCGTGCCTGCAAAAAGGCTGTCCTCTTGAAGCACGGCGGCGATCTGGCTCTGGAAGCTGCGCAGGCCGAACCGGGCGAGCGGCAGGCCATCGATCAGTACCTCTCCGCTCTCGGGCTCCAGGAACCCCAGCAGCAGCTTGACCAAGGTCGATTTTTCGCCGCCCGATGGCCCGGTGATGGCGACATGCTCACCCGCCTCGATGGTCAGATTGAGGCCACTGAGGATCACCGGATCGCTGGGAGCGTAACGGTAGAAGACCTCCCGAAGCTCAATGCGGCCGACCAGCGGTGTTTCTGCATCTGCCCTGGCCGAGAACCCGCGATCCTCCGGCGACAGGGCGATGTCGGACAGCCGTTCTAGGTGCAGGCCGAGCATCCGAAACGCGATGCCCTGATCGATCAGCGAGGCGGCTTTGGTCACGAACTGGGTTTTGTAGGCCATGTAAGCGAACACCATGCCGACGCTGAACCCCGCCCCGTCCATCACCATGCGGATCGCCCACCAGATCGACAGGATGTTCTCCACCCCGAAGACGAGGGTATTGGCGCTGCTCTGCCAGATGCCGATCCGGGCAGTCCGCACGTCAGCATTTACCGCGTCGATGAGGCGGGTGTGCCAAAGGGCATGGCGCAGCGTCTCGCGCCCGAACAGGCGCAAGGTGGTGATGCCGCGCAAGCTCTCCATCAAAGTGCTCTGTTCCTTGCCGTGGGCAACGATTGCGGCTTCGCGCGCCTCGCGCTCGAACGAGAACGAGACCAGTCGCACCACCGCGTAGATCAGGAACGCGGCGAGCGCGATGAACGCCAGCGCCACTGAGTAATAGATCATCAAGGCCAGGGTCAGCAGCGCCATCACCCCGTCGACAACCCCGGCGACCGCCCCCTGGGTCAACATGGTCTGGATCGGCCCGACCGACTGGAACCGCGATAGTATGTCCCCTGTGTGCCGTTTCTCGAACCAGTCCACCGGCAGCCGCAGCAGGCGACGGGTGATGTTGGACGAAAGCGTCGTGCCGAGCGTCGTACCTGCGACCAGCAGCACAAAGGCCCTCAGCCAAGTGGCGGCAACGTTGATCAGTGTGAACAGTCCGAACCCCATGGCGAGGACGGCCAGCAGGTCATGATCGAGCGCTGGCAGTGCCCGATCGAGCGCCAGCTGCATGTAGTAGGGCGAGGCAAGGACGAAGGCCTGAAGCACCAGGCTGAGCACCAGCACTTGCGCCAGCGCCCGCTTCATGCCGGTCATGCGCCGCCACAACTGCGTAAGGTGCAAGCGTTCGCGCTGACTGCCGCGCTCGAAGTTGTCGCTGGGCCGCAATTCCAGCGCCGCCCCGGTGAAGTGGTCCGACACCTCCGCCATCGGCAGCCATGCCGATCTGCCGTCCGGGTTGTGGATCAGCGCCATGCCGCCGCTGACCCGTTCCAGTACGACAAAATGGTTCATGTCCCAATGCAGCACGGCGGGGACGTGGAGGTTGCCGAGCGCTTCCAGCGGTAGCTTCACCGCGCGCGGGGTGAGGCCGATCTTGTCGGCCAGCCCCATGAGCGATTTGAGGGCGACCCCGCGCAGCGACGGCGCGAAGCGGCGGCGCATCGTGCCAAGATCGATGTCGAGCCCGTGAAAGCCCGCCACCATGGTCAGGCAGGCGAGGCCACATTCGGCGATCTCGGTCTGGCGCACCAGGCGCACCCGCGAGCGGGTCAGAAAGCCAAGGTCCAGCATGGTCAGCGCCGCCGCACCGCCAGCAGTGGCTCGAACAGCCAGGCCAGCAGCGATTGCCGCTCGGTCACAATCCGGGCGGTAAGTGTCATCCCCGAGACCAGCGGCTCCTGCCGCCCAAAGCCGTAGATTGACTTCTGCCCGAGGGAGACGGTGACGAGATAGACCGGCAACACGGTGCCGGTAGCGGTCTGGCGGTTGACCGCGCTGGTGGCGACGGTCAGCACCCTGCCGGGAACGGTCCCGAAGCGCTCATAAGGGAAAGCATCAACGGCGAGACGCACATCCTGGCCAGGCTTCACGAAGCCAATCGCAGCGCTAGGCACCGCCAGTTCGGCGCGTAGCTCGGAGCCGGTCGGCACGATGGTCATCAGCGACGTCTGCGCACTCGCCGGCTGCCCGACGCGGGCGGTGAGCGCGGCGACCCGCCCTGAGATTGGCGCGCGCAGGACATAGGCGCGGGAATTGGCGGCGCTGGCCGCCTGCTGGGCCACTTCGGCGCGTGTGGCCGCCAGGCCGGCGCTTTGCGCCCGCCCCTGCGAAGCCACCTGGGCGGCGCTGCGCTCGGCCTCGACGATGGCGGACCGCTTGGCTGATAGGGCTTGCTGCAATTGGGCCAGGCCCTGCCGCCGCGTCAACAGGGTATCCTCGCGCTGCTGGATGTCGTGAGCGCTGATAAAGCCCCGCTCGGCGACGGGCCGAATACGGTCCAGTTCCTTCTGGGCGGACGACACAAGGTCCTGCTGAAACTGAAGCTGGGATTCAAGCTGGGCGGCCTCTGCGGCGAGCCCCTCGCGCTGGGCGGCAAGCTGGCGAACCTGGGCCTGGGCGGCGG
>Ga0316217_10004618_pt1 | contig 14722 bp, 11 predicted proteins | sample 1anoAmetaG_FD_203633 | JGI IMG/M metagenome (GOLD analysis project Ga0316217, IMG submission 203633) | Freshwater microbial communities from Trout Bog Lake, Wisconsin, USA - 1anoA | ecosystem: Environmental > Aquatic > Freshwater > Lake > Hypolimnion/Profundal zone | place: USA: Wisconsin... | reverse complement strand
TGAGAAGAGCAACGACTCGGAAGAAAGGACAGAAAAGGCAACAATTCATTCAGGCAATTCAGGCAGATCCAGTCCTAACTACAACGTCGATGACAATAACGTCAACTTCAAAAACCACCTAAATGATAAACTATCAAAAATACAGAACTCACTTCAAGCCTTCGTTACTTAGACCTAGTTCTCAAGATTCAAGGCCTAGACCAGAGATAAATTGCAAGAGCAATAAAGGAAGCATGAGAAACTGGTGAATGAGTATGAGTAGGAAATTAAGAAGATTTACGACATGTTTATCAATAAGGACCTTGACATAAACAGATTGGGAGAACTTATTAGCTCAACTTCAGATGTCATCAAGTAGAACAACGCTCAGGCTGATAGAAAGCATAATATTGCGATTGCTAGGATCTAGGAGATTAAAAAAGGTCTTCAAAATTTGAGAGAAGATGTGGAATTCTACCAATCCATGAATGCCTAGAAAGAGAAAAAGACTACTTAGACTTAGAAGACAGAAGGAAAGGAGGCTGAATCGACTCCAAAGGAAAAGATGATTGATACTAAGGCCATAGAGGATCTCAAGAGATACTTTAATAATAAGTTGCATGACCAAAGAGCCTACTTGGTTGGCTTGGTCAGAGATCTTGAGAAGAAGCAAAACGCAGCCAACAGTGTGAACCAAGAGATCGCTAACATTTGGTAGAAAGTCAATGAATTCAATATCTTCTTGGCTAAAAAGGCTGATTCCGAAGATATTAAGAAGAACTTGGTCTACCTTGAGAAGAAAATCAATCGTCTCGGAGCTCATTTGGTTAAGGCCGAAGACAACACTGAAGACGCCAGAATCGCCAAGACGAATTGGTTCTGCTTGAGTTGTGACAAGAACTTGTTGGGCTACCAAGGCAAGATAGGTAGACATGTGGTTTGGGATCAAATGCCTCTGAAAGGACTAGTAAAAACGACCATTGAGAAAAAAGGACTGCCTTCTCTGAAAAACAAGTGAGCTCGGTTTTGATTATTTCTTTACTTGATTATATCTCACTATAAACCTCTTCAAACTAGATACAGCATAATAATATCTTACAAAGATAATAAAAAGATGATATTATGTAGTTTGTTTATTTTTTGTTTATTGTTTATTGTTCATTAAGTTATATTTGATCTTTATTATTTGCCTGATAGCAATTAGACTTTACCTTAATCTGCTCAACGCTTCGCCTTTACTCGCCCTATCCGTAAACATTTCAATTGCTTTCTGGCCTAAAAAGCCCTTAGTTATCAGTAGTTGGTTATGTTCCCTGCTTCTGTGACTGTTGGAACCTTCTAGCCGCCAGATCAATAATTATGGAACTTAGTTACCGAACTTAGTTTACTTTGGTGGATTAGCACTTTATACATCATGATAAATTTGTTTCATGAAGAAAATCTTTTAACTCAAGTGTATAATAAATGGTTAGACATCAAAAATTTTATTAAGAATGTAATTGTGAGTGCTTCTAGGGACACGAATAGATTTCTTTAGCGAAGATCTGATGTGGATCAACTTTTTTACCTTGGCTGATTTAGCTAACCGAGGATATAGGGAGACGGCTAGTGCATTTTGAGGCAAAATCATTAATTTAAATAAGTATAGATTGAGTTTTAAATTGACCTTCTTCTTTATTCCGTAAGTCTTGTAGGTGATGTACGTTATCTTCTGTCCAAATTGTATGGAAATTACAAAATCAATTTGAGTCTGTTTTGTATATAGTTTATTGAACTGGGTTTGAAAGATAAATTATTACATTATATCGATAGTTATTTAAATGCAAATTAAAGCATATTTTTTGAGACTCAAAGAATGTGGTGAGTTCTGATCATCGTTCTCATCTAAAACTACCTCCCTTTTATCGCTTTTTATTAATAGAATAGAAAAATTAGATAGAAATACCGAGAAAAAACTCAAAAAATAATCAACTTAATAGAAACCTAGAAAGGATAATAGACAAAAATAAGCATTAAATAAAGGAACACCATCAAAATGATAGGTGAATGTGAATTTTCTTTAATAGGCCAAGAACTGATTGGCTTGCAGTTCTTTCATGTAGAGAAAAGATCGAAAGAAAAGCATTATGCTTATGTACACTGCAAAATATTCATGATTCAAGAAAAAGAAAAAGAAAATGAACTTTGTATTCCGCTACCCTCAATCCTTGAACAGATTTTTTTTAGCCAATACTCAACTAATTTGTTCACATTGAACAGATTTGTTGAAGAGTTCGATTTTTGATCTTCTTTATTCCACTTTTTACTTCTTGCTTGAATTTGTTTAATTTTAAATTCCTTTCTCATTTTGGTCCTGATACATGCAAGGCTAGTTTTCATAGATTTCCTGTGAAAGGTATGTATATAGCAATTTTAACATTCTGGAAGCCATCTATACCCAAGTCCCTGCCCTAATTTTAAAAATAGATACAGACTTTCATCTTTGAATTTTGCCTAGCCTTGGGTAATAAATAGGAATTAGTTTATAAAAATAAATTCTTGGTCAGCATATCCTTCGATTTCATCAATATCATAGTATAAGTAAACAAAGATGTTGCATCATCTAGTAGCTGATCAAACTGTTGATGCCTTGCCATCAGATCAAAACTTGGAGGCTTAGATACAGCTAAGATCTCGATTTGAACGAAATTGAAATCAAAGATTATAGAGGACTTATTAATCCAGGCTGCATATGCTATATGAACTCACTTCTCCAGCAGTTATTCATGATAAGTTAGTTCAGATTTGCCATTCTAAAGGTCAAAAAACAAGCCAAGTTTTAGTAATCATAAAGCGAAGAAGAGGATAAAGTGATACAGAGGAAAAATGCAGTTCAAGTAGAAATCTATTGTTCAAATCAAGTAAACATGTTATAAAACTTAAGGAATCTCTTTTTGGATCTGATGTTTTCCTAGGAAAGTAGCATTGATCCCAGGAGATTTGCTAAAAGCATTAAGACAGAAGACAATAAAAACATCATCAAGATCTAAGAACAAGTGGACATTGATGAGTTTAAAGGGATTCTTTTTGATCAAATATAAAAAGGTCTGGAATAGCTTAAGTCTACAAACGCTATCAAAGAGCTCTTTGGAGGGATTATTGCCCATGAGATTATTTCAAAAGAATGTCCACACACGTCTTCGAAGGAAGAGTAATTTATCTCAATTACGCTGTAAGTTTAGCCGCATTTAAAGCAATCCTTCTAATCTATGGTAAAAGCCTAACTACTGAAAGGAGATAACAAATACCACTGCGAGAAATGCAACAAAAAGGTGGATGCCTAAAAGATACAAACATTTAAGCAGCTTCCACCTTTCTTGATTATTTGCTTGAAGAGGTTTGAGTTCAACTATGAGGAAAACAGGAAAGAAAAAATCAATGATTACTGCGAGTTTCCTCAAGATTTATCATTACTGCCCTATTTACAATAGTAGATTCGCAAAGAAGCAACTAAAATGATCAATTAGGACGATCGTTAGAAGAACTATCCGGCTGAATATTTTGAGTATGAACTACGAGGCGTTGTAATCCATTCAGGGTCTGCAGACATTGGTCATTACTATTCACTGATTAAAAAACACCCGAGATATCCGAATTAGGCATAGTTGATTGAAATTCAAATAAGAATTCAAATTTGAGCTGACCATCAAAAATACGGCTCAACGCAGCTCTTGGTGACGCCTTTAGTTTTTGGAGCACAATGTGAGATGTATTGGAGGTAAACATAATACGATATCCTTCCAACAAACCCAAGTAATGAGATTAGTTAAGTAAAATTTGGATCAGCTATACCTCAAGTATTTATGAGGGTGATACGGATGCAATACAGCAAAAACTGTAAGACTCATAAAATTCGGCTGAAGTCCAAGCGTCTTGCAGATCACGGCATTTTTTTTAAATTTTAAAGCCTAGATATAGCGACTCAAATCTCAATACACCCGGCACAACGCAAGTTGCCCGATAAACATTCGTGCAAATAGTTAGTAGAGAGTGCCCAATCGTGATATCTCACAATTAATGTCAACATATCTTCATGTTCAAAAGATTTTCAAACTTCTCATCCTTGAATTTCAAAATTGAGTTGGTTTGGCTGTTAATATTGGAATTCACTCAGTAAGGAGGGTAATCAGACTTTTTCCTCCCTCTCATTGCACTCATAATCAGTAAGGAGAGTAAGGAAACTTTTTTTGTTCTCACAGAAAAACATCACATTTAGAATAACAATCATGGGTAATCTAATCAGTAATTTAAATGATCTTTCTAAGATCTCATTATCTGAACCTGGCTAATTAAGTTAATTTTAACTGATCCTGTATAGTAATTAAGGATTAAGAATTAAGCATAAAGATGTTATTATCTGTTCCCAAATGTCCTTTAAAGCAGTCATAGTTAGTTCTCTCAAAAATAAGAATGAATTATGCTAAAAACAGCTGTAATGGCTGAGGTGATATTATCTTATTATACTATTAGAAACTCGAGAGGATCAAAGGATAGCCGCTGGAAAACGGCTAGACTGACGTCCTCTATGAAGAGACACAGCCTTAGGGCTAGTGAAAGATCTTAATTTCCTATCGTATTAGAAGAAGGCTTTAGGTCCTAAGGTTGCCCCTAGGGCCTAAACGGATAGTTCTAAGTTATTTGTGACATTTTGTATGAGCAGGCTATCGTTCTTGTTAGTTCTCTCGAGAGATCATTCGAGTTCTTTTTAGACTGTTTTCACTATCCAAAGTGAAGCCCAACTCAAAACTTGGGTCAATTGAATTTCTTGGTATGGGATACCTATATTAATATTATAATCTCACAATAATATTTATAGAAACAACATAACTCACCTGAAATCTATTAAAGCTAGCTGAAAAGGTCACAAAAGATGGAAAAAGTCAAGAACTGAGTAAAAAGCAGCTGTAGCCTATACCGAGTTTAGGTGGAACTTTAACAAGCTTAGATCCAAGCATCCACCCTGAATTTGCATTTGATTGAGGCATTCTTAAGATGCATTAGTCTGCTCCAGCTTTAAGCAAATGATGTGAATTTAGGTGCCAATTAGCCTTTAAAATCAGGATAAGCGTATCTTCATCATTCAAACACCATTTGATACTTGTTCTTTAAGGGTCTTTGTATCTACAGAGGCATGCCGTTACTTTGGAAGTAATTTGTGATATACTAATCATCGGTCAACTCTAAACTTCCAATCAATTTGTTACACTTTTCGAGGATCTTCTCTTTTTCCGTGCTGGTGTTTTATTCCTAGCCCAGTCGGCCCATCATCCTCTCAACCTCTATGTTTTTTTATAGCAGCTCACTTTAGAACTCAGCTATCTTCTCTTAGCATAAGACTAGCTTCGCTTTGACTATGTTTGACTATTGGGTTAGCTAATCGTTACTTTTTTTCAATGATTTTAGCTACTATTATTTGGAGTTTATTGAGTACTACAGCTTCTTCATTTTTTAGAGTTGCTATGAAGAAGAAACAACTAAAGATTCGCATTTCGCGTGCCTTTTTTCCAGCTATTTGTGTACCTTCCTCCTCTACTAATTCTAATGACTGATCTCTTGAATCTTCTTACTCAACTGCCTAAGAATATCAGCTTCCTTCTCGGTGATTTTGAGCATCTAGTTGTTTTTGGAGAAGAGCTCAGCCAAAGTATCCTTGCCTTCCATCCCCACAGTTCCCTTGCTTACTTGGTATGCTGTGAAATTGAGGTTGAGTTGCTTGCCCAAATCGCAAAGAAACATGTTATTATTGCTCAGGTTTTCAATTATTTTGGAGCTCGATTCGCCGAGCTGGGTGAGTTGGGCTGTTATTTGCTCATATTTCACTATCTTTGACTTATTCCTTGCCAGCTCCACCCTCAGCTTTATTATTTCCTCGGTTTCTTCAGTGGTTTCAAATCCCAGTTTCATCCCCTTTATTATTATAAATAAGAGAGGCAAAGGGGTAGGTATGAGTTTGGCACAAAAATAGGGGGCGATCCGGGAATTGAACCCGGGACCTCTTGCACCCGAAACAAGAATCATACCACTAGACCAATCGCCCAAACCAAACAACTTCCACCATATAACCTTAAACTAATATTCATTTGTGCTTGCCCTCTGCCTCCTTCCTTCCCAACCCACAACAAACTTGGCCCGTCCTCTGCAATCTGCTGCTCCTGGTTCTCACCATTGCTGGCAGTGCAGCAGTGCTAGGTTCTTCAAAGGTATAGCCAAGCAAATAGTTTACTCATATACCCTATTTATGTTGTTTGACTTCTGCTAATCTGCATATAACTAAATGAGTTCAGAGGACCCAATCGCTTCTTGCTAGTTGGTCGGTTTTGCAGGCATCCTCATCCAGATCATTCTGGGCGGCCTCTCTTTCAGCGTCCTGATCTACAAGAGATACACATAGAAGCCCAAGCGAGCCTGGAAGATCTGGTCACTGGACACCTCCAAGCAAGGCGTCTCGCAGATGCTGGCCCACATAATAAATGTCCTTATTTCGATGCAGTTATCCACCAGTCTGGACAGTGATGCCTGCATCTGGTACCTGACGACCAATATACTTGACAATACGGTGGGAGTGTTTTTGTGCATTGGGGTGCTGAGTATGGTTGAAAGGTATGTGTTTGGGTAGAGGTACCATCGCTTTCAGTCGGGCAACTACTACACCGTTTTGAATGAGTACGAGGAGGAGAAAACTTTCGGAGGGGTGCTCAATTTGTAGGGGTAGAATCCCTATCTCGCCCTTGAAATCACCCAAAGGAAGTCCAGATACGCGTAAGTTTTATCTCACTTAGTATAAGCTACTTCGACTGGTTGGTGCAGTTCATTGTGTGGAACATCGTGGTGGTGCTTTCCAAAACCTTCCTCTTCTACACTGAACTGCTGCTCAGCACTCCCCTCACCTCGATCGCTGTGTTTCTGATTGGGTGGATCCAGCCTTACCAAACTCTGGAGCTCATTTTGGTGATAATCATCGTGCCGGTCATTATGAATGGGTTGGCTTTTTGGATGCAGGACAATTTCTTGAAAAAGAAGGATCTGGTTCTTCCGAGCCAGTTCAAGGAAATCGACACTGAAAAACATGGCGGCAAGATGAAGCAAGTCTAATCAACAGCGGGGGAGACGGATTTCCCTTTTATTTTAAAAAAATGATTTTGTGTACACACATTTTACCTTATGGGATATTGAGAAAGAGAAGTAGTGAGCAACTTCGAATGAATAGATCCCGCTTTAGATGAAATACCTATTAGAATGAAAAGTATAATACCTGTTGAATCTAATAGATGTATACGAATTATGCTATATTTATTTAGTCCAAATCATTTCATAAATTTTGCAGGCTCCTTTTCTAGGTCTCAATCAGCTTCTCAAGTTTCATAAGCTAAGCAGGGGTCAACATTATTGGTATTTGGAAAGAGCAGAATGAACTCGCCACCTTCTATTCATCTTCCTTCACCTACGATTACTTACGATCGATTGCTGAGATACTATGAAACAGTGGACTTGCGGAAGGCGTGGCTTTGTTTATTTCTGACATTTTGCTCAGCAAACTGCCTTCATTGGTTTTGGTGGATAAATTCTAAGTAAAGGTACTATTTGTTAACTGATCTGTGTGTCCTAGCAACGCAAAATGCGGTGCAATATCTATCAAAAACCTTCCCATGCGGTCCAAAAGAGGAGCTAGTTGACTGGCTTTCATTTTCCTCTTGAGCTCCTTTTTGCGGATGAGGCTGGATTACTAAAACTATTGTTCGTTGTACTGGGAATCTTACTAGACTATGTACTCCTGCTAGTAGTAATGTAGGTTTTTGTTAGATTTCTTGTGCTTAACTGACCTGACGCTTTGGGCCTAGAGGTTGTGGTCGAAGAAGACTTTGTTCTGCCGTTTCCTGGACTCGTCTATAATCAAGGATTTCATTGAGGCTGTATCCACAAGGCCTTAGGATCTCTTGCTTTTCACGCTCTTGTTGCTGATGTCGTCATTGTCGTTTTTATTGCTTCTGTCGTCTTAGCATTTGTTGGAGATGTTGTCTCCGACCACTGTGATGTTTTCTTTGTTGGGGGTCTAAAACTCCTCCTTCCGCTCCTCTTCAATCTATTCGTTGCAGTCTTCATGTAAGGTTTGGTTGATGAGAGAAGGAGGGATGGACAAATTAGACACATTTTTCAAAGACTCATCATTTTCGTATTCCGCTCCTGTAAACTCAAGTTCTTTCATAAGACTATTCAAGTTATCAAGTGTATTAGTCAGCTCATAAACTAGGTTTTCGATGTTGGTTTTGAACTTGGGACTATTCTTGGTGGTAATCTGTCTCTAGAACGTAGGAAAGGGGCTCATGTAAGGCGATTTGCTCATCATCTGGACTGTGTGAGATCGAAAAGGCATGATTCTGTCAGAATTGACCGAAATCCATTCATTCCATCTATTGTCCCAGCCATTAAAGTGGACATACACGTATTCACCATAGTGGTTGATGATCTGTCCTTAGATCCACTGACCGGAAGCATCTCGGACATCCACCCATTCTCCGATCTACATCTTTCTGCGGTCCATTTTGAAGGGAGCCACGCTTTGCATGAAGTTCGTGTTGAGGCACTAAATTAATTGGTCGATAGTGTGTTTATTTTGCGCAAGGACTTCGAGAGACTCTTCCTTCTTGAACCTAAACCCATTGATTCTTTCCTGGAGCTGCCTGAACTTTTTAGTCTTATTGTGCTCTCGATTGTAGTTGTTGGCTTTATTGATTTCTGTGCGTTTGAGTGAGGACTTGTAGGATTGTTCGGAGGGGATCTTGTTGGCGATAAGTTGGATAATGTTGCCCTCCTCGATACGGTAGTCATACAGTGTCTTTTCGGGGTCCAAGACGAACCCTCGGTACAACAGCCTCTGCGCTTCCTGCGGAACGTTGGTTTTCTAAATCGGATCAAAGCGACATGTTCGATTTGCGGTTGTAAAAATTTGATGGGCTTGAGGGGGTTGGCGATCAGTTCGTATAGACTGTGGTTGAGGGTTTTGATTTTGATATTGATAAAGGATTACTCCTGCCGCACTTATGTTTACTTCATTAATATTATACGATTGGGCACAACACAACACATCATCACTAACCTATCACAGAGTTCTAAGCTATCTTATGTCTGTGTAAAGTTTTTGGCTGTTGGGCTGTGCTCTTTGGCTTGGTTAAAGAAGGGGAATGGATGTCAAAAGATTTTATGATGGAAAGTTGGGAATTTTGTTATTTGGGCTTTAGTTGAGCAAAAAAGGCATTTTTTAATATCTTAGATTCTTCAAGGACTCTTTCCTTTTGGAGCTTCTATCAACATAAAGGGGATTGCTATTCTTTCTTGAGCCCTGTTTAAGAGCCCAAGGAAATTGAATAACCTAGGACATCATAAGAAAATGAATCGATTTCACCAAATCCATATTTCAGAAATTCGGATCAGAAAATTTTCGAGGGTTGGAGAAATACGAATATGATTCCAGCTCTTACAGTCAAAGACAATGGTAGCTAATTAAAAAAGGTCGAAAATCCTTTTGATCCTCATTTGATTGAACTGCAACATATTCCTAACAATAAATAACTTCCCAATAACCTCTGCCAAGCGCACATCTGAAAGCTTTACGGCAAAATAAGCTAAGCAAATTGCAGTTGTATTATTTTTGAAGTAGTATAATAAGCTTCAAAGAAGCAGGCAATAAAAAATCAAGAAGCACAAATAAATGGAGCAACAAAAAAACAAGCTCTGAGTAGACTCTACCAAATCAAGACACCAAAATGGGTAGCCCTTCATCAATAATTGTCCCAATTTTGGTTAATCACAGAGGTTTCAAAATGGTTGTTGATTCTGGAAGTATCTCGAAATATATTATCATCAGATGCAGACTGTCAGGCACTTGCCGAACCTTCTGCTGATTATGCCGTTGCCCTAATTTTCGATTTTATGGCTTGATAGGCAAATCTATCTTTTCTTGGACTAGGTAGGCTAGAAATGTATACTTTCAGGGTTTCCTAGCTAGATGTTTTTCTCGGCGAACCAGCTCATTATTTCTTCCTAAATTTTGCTCTAGTCGAGGGCCGAAGAATGGATGTTGTTCAACCTGGCCAAAGAGGTCAGCTAAAGGCTGAGGTTTTGGTAGCTGGAAGTTTATTAGAATGTGGACTTAGTGTAGAGCTTGCAGGCAGTTTGTTGTAGGTCATATTAGCCCATGAATTGGTTCATTCCTCCTAAATTTTATAATATCATTGGCCTCAATAAAGGGCTTATGATACGGAAGTACCTAACAATATACTGATCATTATTAAATTTATATCTGAGGCTTACTTGCCTTTTGTTTGATTTATTTGTCTCAATTACAGTCTTTCCTTTCAGTATTAACAGGCAATCGGGCTTATCTTTTACCAGCCCAATTTTTCTGGCTATTCTTTTTTAAGGACTTTGGGATGTTGGGAAAAATGGAGGGTGCTGATTTTGTGGGGTAATTTGGATTTTTTAGTCTCAATAAGGAGTGTAGAGTCCGATCTAAACGCTTACAAGTGCTGCTACTACTGCTGCAAATATTAGATTATAAATAAGGATTATCTCTATTTCAGAAACCATTTCAGTAATGTAAATAATAGTTTCTTGTTCCCTGAGCTTAGAGTTCAATCCTTTCTCCACCCTCTGACATGATCGTCATTTTTTTTAATGAGGTTGCGTTGGATCTTTCTTTCTTGGTTTTCTCATATCATCTAGGCACTTTGTGAAAAGAATAATTTAGCCTTCGAACTAATCTAATTCTTCTTTGGCATTTAAGGCACTCGAATCAAACAAGTAAAGCTGCTTCGAAAAATGCATTCAAAGCGATTGTTTTTGCATGGTTTCCTACGAGGGTTGATGTTGTTAGGTTCAGGAGCCATAAAAAGATATGAATATTGTTCAACTAAAATGAGATTACTTTAGGCCACATCCGCATAGATGGAGATAAAGCTTGTCCTCGATTGTGTTCAAAACCAACACCCTTTAGATGCAGAAGATGATAGGTCAAATGAATGAAGTAAATTAGCTGGTTACGTCAGATTTGGCCTAAATCACCCTAATTGAGTAAGATTTGGCCATTCTCCTGCAAGTATTCTTGGGTCCGAGATTTATAGCTTCAAATAATGTGTGTTAATTAACTCTGTGGTTTGAGATTGTAATAAAATGGATAAAGGTAAAAGAAGTAAGCTTTTCTTAACGCAGGGCCTCAGTTTCAAATCCGGAAGGTGCCTCTCCGGCGCAACCCTCCATAAAAATCTCCATAACTCTACGCCCTCGACGTCCACAGCATATGCCTGCCCTCCCGAAGCCGCAAAGCGATAAACTGGGGCAGCGTGCACTCCGAGAACCAATACCAGTAGTAGATAAACCCGCAGATCATATACTCTCCGGTCTACCAGAGACTCTACTCTCAGTTTCTGGCACTCCGCGAGCAGCACTCCCAGCACAAAGGTGTGATCCAGCAAGTAATTCTTACTAACCAAGGAAATTTAAAATATCAATGCTAGTCTATCGAAGGAAGAGGAGAATAAGAGGAGACTGCAGATTTTGAGGGACGGGCTTTATGGGGAAATTGAACGTTTGAGGGAGAATCTCAATGAGGTCAGAGATAAGAATTATAACTTGCGGTGGGAGATTTACCATCAGAGAGGAGCGCACTATATGAACGTTAATGGTCTTTCATTCGCCCAAGCAGGAGAAATGAGCTATGAGGAGCTTCTGCAGATGGAGGAGCAAATGGGCAGTGTGTCCAAGGGTCTCACCGAATAATAAATAGCACTCATCCCGACTTCCCTGTATACAAACACAGAAAACAGTCAAGAAATGTAAAGTTTTTTTAACCTAGCTGCTGTATTTGCTTTGACTAAATGCAATAAAAAGACGAAGTGTTTCAAATTTAATGCAAGCATATGCACCACAAAGATTGTCTCAAAGATTGGCTAAGGAAGCAGAGGGTCTGTCCGATTTGTAAGCAGGAGATTACTGTGGCTTAACATTGATCATTGTAATGAGTTGCCAATATTTATAAGGTTCAAGTATCAATAAAAAGTTTTCTAACGATTTTGCCTACTTTATTCAGATAGCTACTAAGAACCCAAAATCTTCTCTTCCCAGTTTCACCAACTGCATTAAACTTTGCGCCAAAGCTTCATTATGGACCACGCAATTATAGTATTTATTTGAAGTAGCAAGTTATCATGTATGGCTATAGCAGTAGCTTTGGGACTTCGAGAGGTCTGTAGATCAAGATGCGAGAAAAAGATCAGCCTTTAGACACAGTCAGTTGCTTGATTTGGGATCCCTACCGTCAATAACCTTCCTTTTTCGCCTGTTCATGGGACGGCTATGTTCGCTACTATCAACTAAGAACGGGGATGAACGGATCGGGTGGAGAAGGGTAAAGAGTGTGGCAAATGTTTCTGCAGCATCCTGTGCTCTGCTGCGACATCAACGAGAACAGCATCTTGTTCGTAGGCATGGCAACGGGGGATATTGCCGCCATTAATCTTCCCAGCAACGAAGTAGCAAGAATCGGCTTTCATGATGCTCCTATCTGCGGCATCTTTTGGATCAAGTAGAAGGGGTGCTTGATGACTCTTGGTTTTGATAACTTTATTCGGTTCTGGGATATCAGCAGCAGCAAAAATACTCATTAGTTTGAGGTGCAGCTGCCTCTGAAGACGCACACTGCAAGTTTCGACTACCCCTATCTTTTGATCGGATCTTGCTAAAGCACCATCGCAATAGTCAATCTCAAAAATTTGCCCAACACAAAATTCCCCAAACATTCGAATGAATACATCAAAACAAACATTTAGAAGTTTTCTAAATTCAACTGTTCAAGGGTTTTGGCATAGGCTCACAAGATAGCTTTGGGAACAGTAGATGGTCGAACAATCACCTCAACATTCAAGGAAGGCTACGATACTTATACCTTGGATCCCATGGTGAGTCGCTCTCAGAAGAAGACGGACTCGAGAACTTCTTTGTTCGGACAGGTCAATTGTGTTGATCTTGGCTGTCACAACAATTAAAGTTTTTGTTTGATCGGAGGTAGTGACGATTTAAGCAGTTACAATATCGTAAAGAGGAGCAAAGGCAACACTTACAGTAACTGCTCTACAGCGGTGGGAGCCACTACTGCAGTGAGGCTAAGTCCGAAATTAGACTATATTGTCTTCGCAACAGGCACTGACTGGACCAAAGGCATCCATGAGCTTTAGAACATGAAGAAGCCCAAAATATGCGTAGCAAAGCTTTCCATTTCAGATCTTAAGGACCTCACATCCAAATGATTCACTTAACATCCTATGCCTCATTTATTGGCAATAATGCTAAACATAATCATCTGCATCATCTGCCCATCTGGGCTTGAGCTTGCATCATCATCATTATCTGCTCGTAGGCTTGGGGATCAGCCAATCTTAGCTGCTAAAGTTGCTGCATCATCACTTCTTCGTTCATGCCTCCCATTTGGTCATATTCTCCATAGCCTTGGCCTCCTTGATACATGTCAGGGGCTGCGCCGTACCCTCCAAAGCCACCCATTCCTCCCATTTGGTCACCTACCAAGGCAGTTTGCAGCTTGCCCATAAGTGGCATGATAACACTCTCTAACTTATTGAGTTCTGGAGCTATTTGGGCCTTGTATTTTTCTAAATTATTGCAAATTTACCATAAGCCATATCAAACTCCTCTTTATCGAGCTATGGTTCATTCTAAAAGGCCTAGTCAGAAAGGATAATGTTCAAAAACAGGGGGATATGCTGCTTTTCTTGCAGACTCAAAGAAGTAGACAACTCAATCAGAGCTTCAACCACTCTTTCCCCGTGGTCTTACAGATACTCTGTTTTCATTTCTAGCGACTTTTTCAATTGGGGCAGAGAGATGTCTGTGTTGCCGAAAACCAGCTACTGCATGAATGGGCCTAGCTGGGCAGCAAACTGTGCGAACTTAGCTTGGTTGATACCAACTAGAGCCAGTAATTTAGTCTGCTATCCTTGCAATTCCATGATGTTTTTTTGCAAAGTGATTAAACCCTCGCTCGTGAATCTGAAGTAATCTGCAATCTCAGTAAATCGTCGATCTTTGGGGAATCTTTTTCTTCGTTCATTTTTGAATTGGTCAGATACTTCCAGCGTTTTCGAGCGGACATGGTTGGCCAAAAGGGTGAACAGGCGCTTTACATCATCAAGGGTAGGGTTGTTTACGTCGATTTAGGTTTTTAGTTTTAGTATTTACTCTTGTATGTTGGTTGCCTTTTGCTTAGATGATGGCGCAGATTATGGTACTTCAGGGAGGGGTTGGTCCTAAGGCTGCTCCTCTTTGTACTTTTTGTAAGCCCTAATTTAGGATCACTATTACCAAAAAGTGAGACCTAGTAGTCCTGTTGCGACTACTGCTGAAGTAGCTGCCTTGTTCTCGGAGATTGTGTTGCCCATAATATATCAACTTTTGATTATTTTTATACTCAATTAAATAATAAGTAAAAGTTAGGTTCAAGTAAGCTGAAAGTTGGAATCGCTCGTATTGTGGATGTGGGTAAGATAGTTTTGATTGAAGTTTAGAGAAAGCCTATGCATACCTTTGGAGTATACTTGCAGTTTCATGTCTGTGTTGGTAGTTTTTACTTTTCTAGCCCTTTTAGAGTTTTGAATCTATGAAAAGCAAACTAACAACGTCTGATAGACTACATTAACAC
>Ga0316217_10004617_pt1 | contig 14723 bp, 20 predicted proteins | sample 1anoAmetaG_FD_203633 | JGI IMG/M metagenome (GOLD analysis project Ga0316217, IMG submission 203633) | Freshwater microbial communities from Trout Bog Lake, Wisconsin, USA - 1anoA | ecosystem: Environmental > Aquatic > Freshwater > Lake > Hypolimnion/Profundal zone | place: USA: Wisconsin... | reverse complement strand
CGGAGGGCTCGCCGCCTCCGAGACGCTCACGAAGGCGGTCCGAAACCGCCTCCCCGGCGGACCTCGGAGACCCCTTGATTTGTAGGGTCTCCGGGAGCGGATCTCGTGGCCCGAATCCGGTCGGTTGCGGGCCGCCCCGGTTCATCCCCGCCAGCGGGTGCGGCCACCCCCTCTCCGTGATCCTGGGCGCCGCCCCTTGCCCCGCGCTCACGTTCGCTGCTCCTCGTACCAGACAGGGTCGCCGCACTCGATGAGCATCCCTCCCGGCTTCGATGAGAGAACGCCTGCCTTGAGGTGCGTCTCGATCCACCCGTAAATGTTGTGGTTGCGGCGCTGGTTCCGATGCAGCGCCACCTCCACGATGGCATGGGCGAAGGTCACGTCCTGGGGCGCGTCGGGGAGCCATGCGTCGCGATCCCCTAGAACCACCACGAACTCGTCACCGCCAACGCGGTACACGTCGTCCTTGCCGTAGTGATTTTGCAGATCGTGACCGAGTCCTCGCAGAACGACGTCCGCGACCTGCATCCCGTGAACGTCCAGGTACCTCTTGAACTTGTCGAGGTCGATGCAGAGGAACCGCTCGCTGTAGATGCTCCGGTCCTGCCACGACGCTCCATGGGTCGCCTTGGTCACCCGGTCGCGCAGCCGTTGGCGGGTCAACGCTCCCGTGAGGCCATCACGGTCGAAGCCGGGGGCGCACACGTCGGCCAGGTAGCCGCGCACGATCTGCATGAGAAGACCGGACGGATCGTCGGTCAGCAGCGTGGCCTTCGCCTGGACGCGCAGGGCCTCAAGAACGTCGTCTGGGATCTCCACCGTCGCCATCTGCAACCTCGATCGGAGCAGGCTACCTCTTCATCCGCCAGATCACCCGGATGCGGCAGCAGGCGTGCGGTTCCTCGGGATATCCTGCCCCCCGTGAACCTCCTCGTCACCGTCACCGACGACCTCGTTCTCGACGCGGGCTCCACGGAGCCCGTCGGGGCCGAGCTGCTCATCCGCCCGCCGAAGGTCACGCTCTTTCACCAGGTGCTCGCATACGTCAAGCGGAAGCCGAGGCCGCCTGGGCGTCGGGCGGGCTCCTTCACCGACCACGAGGGAGCTGCTGCTGCCGCCGTCGTTCTCCGGTGGGGCTCGTACCTGGCCGTCCTCGCCGACCGGACCAAGCCCATCTGGTCGGAGACGCGCTCGCCGGGGACGAGCAGGATCGCGGATTCAGAGATGCGTCGCATCAACATCGAGGCGTCCGCCGCCCTGGCCGAGTGGATCGACATCAGCCGGGAGGAGCCCGTCCTCTACGAGAAGCTCGTCGTCAGGGCCGTGGCCGACCTCCCCATGCCGAAGTGGAAGGCAAGGACGACGGGGACGGACTTCGCCATGCTCGCGCTCGCCGAGGTCAGGGAGAAGATGGCTCGGGCCGTCCCCGAGGATCGCCTGGCCACGGTCAGGGCCGACGCCGAGGCCCACTCCAGCAGGATCTTCTCGAACGCCCTCATCAACTCGGCCTGGCGGAACGGCCCGGTCGAGGAGGTCCACGCGGGCGCGTCGAAGGGCTACCCGCTCGACAAGAGACGGGTGACCGTCGCGGAGGAGCGCTCCGTCGTGGGTTCCGCGATCGACCGGCTCACGGTCGGGATGGAGGTCTGCCGCCAGCTCGGGAAGGAGAGACCTCCGCGTCAGTGGGCCGAGCAGGTCGTCCCGTACGGGCTCGCGGGGGCGATGCTCATCACGCCATCGGGCTGGACGTTGACGGAGGAGACACGGGAGGTGAGGCTGCCGAGGGGCTCAGGATGAACCAGGGTTCCAAGACGCGGGAGCAGCTCCTCGCCGAGCTTCCCTGGAAGCCCGTCCGGGGTTGCCCCGGTCGGCTCGTGCTCGACGGCCTGAGCGAGCGGTCCGTCGAGGACTTGGCGGGGCTGGCGTCCCCCGCGTCGGTCCGCACGAGCAACGTCGCCCGCGATCTCGTCGTGGTCGTGCAGCTCCCGGACGGCGGCATCATCTCGTACGTCAAGCCGGACGGGCTCTACCCGCACACGCTGGCCACGCCCGAGACGTTTGAGAGGAAGCTCCGGCAGCTCGTCGTCCCCCACGGGAGATGAAGAGGGGAGCGTCGTCCTCAAGAGACTTTGCCCGCCACTCAAGGCCGCTGACGACGGCGCACGTGGGCCCACATCGTACCCTTCGGGGACTGCGAGGGACGGCGTAGCTTCCGAGCCGACTTTGGCGGTAGCCTCGAACGGTCCGTTCGCGAAGGGGTCACACGATGCCGCTGTTCATCCCGATACTGATTTTCACGGGCGTCGCCTCCGCGATGGGGTGGGGTGTCAAGAAGGGAGCCGACGGCGTCGGTGACATCAAGGAGAGCAAGCGTATCGCTGAAGCCGCCAAACGACGCTACGACCGCAACATGCGCGTGCTCGAAGAAGCCCGGCAAGACGTCAACACGGCGGCCAACGATTACGGAGTCTTCAAGTTGGAGGTCGCCCGCGACACGCTGGGTGACATGGTGCGCCTGCTCGAAGAACTACAACGACGAGGCAAGGTCTCGGCATTTCAAAATCTCGCAGGGGTCGAGTTTGCGCCGGACGCCTTCATCGCCGAGCTGAAGGAGGCTTCCGGTACCGCAACCGCCGTGCTGGGGGGCGTTGTCCTCGGTGCCGTCAAGGGGACGCTTACCGGCGCGGGGCTCTACGGCCTCGCAGGATCGATCGGGGTCGCGAGCACGGGGGCGGTTATCGGCGGTCTTAGCGGGGCCGCAGCCGAGAGCGCGACGCTGGCCTGGCTCGGTGGCGGCGCATTGGCCGCAGGTGGCTGGGGCATGGCCGGTGGCATGGTCGTCCTCGGTGGCGTCGTTGCGGCGCCGGTGTTTTTGATCACGGGCTACGCGATTGCTTCAGCCGGTGCGAAGGCCATGGTGGGGGCTCAGAAGTTCGATGGCGAGGTTGATGTTGCCGTCGCGGGCATGGACGCGATGAACGGGGCTTTGAAGCAGGTCAAGAACCGCATCAGTGAGCTGAGGACGGTTATCGGTTCACTCCAGCAGCGTGCTCAGGAGAAGCTCGCCGAGCTGTGGCCAATGATCGACTCGTACGACGAGCACCACAGCGCCCACTCGGGCAGGCTCGCGGCAGCGATGAACCTTTGCAAAGCGATTTCCGACTTACTCAAAGCGCCGGTGATCGTCGGTGACAAGGGGGCGCTGAACCCGGACATCCCTGGGCTGCTCGCTCAGTACGCGGACTACAACCCATGAGCGGTCGCAAGCATCCAGGCCCCACCGGAACGCGGGCTGCAAACGTCAAGGCTCCTGCCGGCGGAGCTGGTTCACCGGGTTCACCGGCGGCGTCTCTCTCTAACCTCGCGCCAGACTTGCTCGCCCAAGTCGTCGACGTCGTAAAGGTCTGCGTCGAGTGCCATAAGGAGATCGAGCGCTGCAAGACCGAGCGCGTACGCTTTTCCGAAACCGCACGGGTTCAGGTTGAGCAGATCCGGTCGCGGCGGGACATCCTGGTCCAGTTCATGGACCATACGTTCAAGGAGCGGAAGGAGAACTTCGAGGCACTCTTCGCCAGGCTCGACACGACATTGGAGCAGGGCAACACCGACGGTGCTCGGGCTGTGTTGGACACAATAGTCACGATCGCGAAGTCCTCTCCATTTGAGGCACTGCGGGATGCTGCGAGCGCGCACAATGCGCTTCTTGACAAGAACGTCACCTGGGAGTTCTAGCCATGCTGGAGTCGTACCTTCGCCTTCTCGCGTGCGTGGCGAGAGCTGACGGCGTAATTGCCAAAGAGGAGACATCCATACTCGAAGCTGCCGTTCATAAGGCTGCCATCACTCCCAAGCTCGCTGAGGAGTTGGGGCTCATCATGGATCCGGGACGCCCAGTGGACACCGACAGTATCATCGACGCGGCGGTCGCGGAGATGAGGGGGGCGGCGTGGTCTGCATCGGGTGCTGCGCTGCTCGCAGAGACCGTTCGTGACTGTTACGTGATGGCAGCGATCGATGGCGAGGTCAGTCCCTCCGAGGTATCGGTCATCGCCCGAATGCTTCATGTGGCGGGCGTGCCCGAACAGCGACGTGCGACCCTGCACCACTGGGCCGAGTCAGCCGCAAGGGCCAGTTTGGACGGGGCGGCGTTGTTCATGGAGACGCTCGTCGCGCCCGGACTGGCGTAGCGAGCCCATGGTTGCCCGCTCGACAAAAGATGGGTCGTCCCCTACGGGTTCGCGGAGACCAGCTCATCACGCCCTCCGGCTGGAGCATGACGCAAGAGTCGCGGGAGGTCCGGCTGCGGAGGGGGTGAGGGCCAACCCAGGCTGCCGGCAGCCATCCCGACGACCTACCACCTGCCTGGCGCCGCGCGTCCCAAGTCTGCCAAGTTACCCCGCATCTCCTTGACACGGCCAGCCAGCCGGCGGTGAGCAAGCGAGAGCTGAAGCCGTGCTGGGAGAAGACGCCACCGGAACCGTGGGGGCCACGCCATCCAGGATCGGGGCCAATCGAACCACCGCAGGTTCAGCAGGTGCTCCGTGAAGGCCAACGGTAGAGTGCGGTTCGCCCAGGGGTTCTCGAACACGACAGTCCTTCGAGGGAACCCCAGCACGACCGCGCTCCATGACGCATGCTGCGCGAACATGCCGTCGAACGGCATACCGATGGGCTTCTTCCACGGAAGACTCGTGGCGTGGCCCTCAAGCATCGAAGTCCCCTTGAGCCCGTAGAATGCGTGCCACAGGCCCGACGTGAAGAACTGCCCGTCGGCGCCGACCCATGCGGGCTGTGCGTCTTGCCCTCCCACCGACCACCAATCGGCATCCTGAACGTCGACCCACAGTACCGTCGGATGTTCGCGTGCCGCCTGCTCACCCCTTGGCTTGATGCCAGCAAATTTCTGCGCAAGGTTCTCGACGGTCGTCTCGCCCTGCTTCGGTGCCCCGGCTGGGCGGACAACGTGCTCTCGAATGACCGCCCCACCCGCGCTTGGCTTGGGTGACGGCTGGCGCAGGAAGTCTTTCAGCGCCTTGGCTTCGTCACCGTGCATGTTCTTCGTGAAGACCTCGACGAACACCGGAGTTGGAAAGCCGTTGAGTCTGAAGTCGGGGGTCTTCGACCTTGCGGTGCGAACATTCTCTACGTCGAAGCCGCTCTGGGCCAGGAAGCCCGCGCTCCGCACTTCGCCCAAGGCAGCGGTTACGTTCTCGTAGTCGCGGACAGCGCAAGCGTCGTTCACTCGACCGGCGATCCATTGTTTCAGCCCCGACGAGCCACGCCCGAGAATACCTCGTACGGCCCAGTCAGTATTCGCCAAGACCTGCCTCGCATGCTCGTTGCCCGTCGCGTCCACCGGGGCCATGCGGATGAGCCCGGCGAGGGGCTGCGGCTTGTGGGTGGTCGGAGCAGCAAGCACCGCGTCGATCTGACCGTCCGTGAGCAACTGGTTGAGCCCAGAGAAGCTCGCAGCCAGGCTCGCCCGGATCTCGGTCGCAGTCGGCATGTCCTCGCTCCCCGTCCCCCGCCCTCTACACCACCGCGTCCTTGATCGCCTTCACGGGGCGCGCCCTCACGGACTTGCTCGCGGGCTTCGCTGCGAAGGTCTGCTCCAGCTTCGTGAACGGGTTGATCCCCTTCCGTGCCGGCTTGGCGGGCTTCTTGACGACGACGAACTTCGCGAAGCCGGGAAGGACGAACGTCCCGGTCTTCTTCAGCTCCTTGTGACCGACGGCGACGAGATGCTCGACGATCTCCTTCACGTGCTTCTTCGTGACCTGTTCACCGACCGCGTCGGAGACGGCGGTCAGGATCTCGCTCTTCGAGAGGGGCTTCGTCTTCTTCGGGGCTGCGGGCTTCGCCATGATCGTCGGGCTCCTTGTGAGGGCCGAAGGAGAGCGCGGAGGGGAGGGATCGGTCAACGGCGAACCGAGCCCGGAGAAGCCCGACACCGGAGCTGCTCTGCTCGGCCTCATCGTGGAGACCGTCGTCTCGGGGGCGTGTAGGCTGCTTGAGCTTCTCCTTGAGGGCGACGTGCTTCGGGTCGGTCTTGCGCAGCTCCTTGGCCTTGGCGCTCGCTTCACGTCTCGCGACCTTCACCCTCGCCTTCAGCTCGGCCATGCGAAGGTCGTTCTTACGGCGTTCCTTGGCGGCCACGTAAGCTTCATGTCGAGCCAGCTTCGCTCGCTCCTTCATCGTCAGCGGACGGTCTTCGGCGGGGGCTCGGTCGGAGCTGCGCAGTCCCATGCCTCACGAGTAGCTGCGCGTCTGTTCAGCGTCAAGAGAGGCCCGTCTCCAGGACCAGGTGGCGAAGGCCGGCGGGGACGACGTACTCGATGCCGTGCTCGACCACCCGGTCGCGGAGGGAGCCTCGGACGGCCTCTCGGACGACCGGCGGCAGCTCCGCCAGCTCCCGCGTGAACCGCTGGACGCCCAGCTCGCAGCACGAGGCGGGGAAGATCTTCGTCGTGATGAACCCGTGCGGGAAGTCCTGCTCGATCTCGGTATCGAAGCCGAAGAAGTGGCGGAAGGTGACGCTGTCGAGCTGAACCCAGTAGGGGACGCGGACGACCCGCAAGCCCTCGCTCGCTGCGACGCCGTCCTTCTCTCGGTCGGCCTTGATCTTCATGGTGTTCCGGTAGTGCTCGTCGCCGTCGAACTCCACGACAACGCGACGGTCTCCGTCAACGAAGCCCATGTCCCACCGTCGCCGGGTTCCCGAAACCTTCAGCTCGGTCCCGGTCCAGCGGTCACCGACGATCTCTCGCAGCGCAGCGGCGAGCTTCCCTTCGACGAGGTACCCTTCGATACGAACTGCCACGGATCGGGAGCTGAGCAGAAGTTCTGCTTGGCGTCATCCGCGCTGCCCGTGGGGGGACTCGCTCGTGTAGCTCCAGCTCACGAGGTTGCCCGCCCCGGTCACGGCGGGCACACGGTCGTCCGTGAAGTCGACGGCGGTGCTCGCGACCCTCCACGTCTCGGGGCCGGTCGGGACGGTGTCGGTCGTAGAGTTCGGCGCGTAGACTCCTGGCGGTGTTGTGGTACGTCGAGAGCCCGTGGGTCGGACAGGTGCGCCGGATGCAGCGGTCCGACCCGGTCTACAAGCCCGCGCTGCTGCTGGCCGCCATCGACATCATCGACGAGGGACTCGGGTCCGCCGAGTACGTGCCGCTCGAACTCGCGCTCAAGCGGTTCACGTGGGTTCTTCAGCTCGCCCAGGTCGCTCGCGGGAACGGGATGCGGCAGGGGCACCAACCCGCGTACCACCTCTCGACGGCATCGACTACGAGGGCTCCGTTCTGGGACCTGATCCGAGGCGGGGCGGTCGTTGACACGATGAAGCCCCCCGGAACCGATCACGCCCTCCTCGGCCTCGCCGACGGCATCCGCTTCGACGAGGCGTTCCGCGATGACCTCGGTTCCGCCGACGGAAGAGAAGCCGTTCGGGCCGAGATCTACCGTCTGCTCGAAGACGACGCCCGGCCCGACTGCCTCGCCCTCCTCAGCGCCCATGACCGGGACAAGGTCGTCATCGACGCGGGCGTGGATCTGCTCGTCGAGGGCGAGGTGAACGAGTTCGTCCTCGATGACCCGAGCGCGAGAAAGGTCCGGTCCGTGCGGGAGCACGTCATCCGAGACCGCACGCTCAGGCTCGCCGTCCTGCCGGTCTACAACTTCGAGTGCGTGCTCTGCACGACGCGCATCATCTGGAACAACCTGTCCGAGGTCGAGGTGGCCCACATCAAGCCGAGGAGTCTCTGCGGGGCCGACGACCCTCGGAACGCCCTCTCCCTCTGTCAGACGCACCACTGGGCGTTCGACCTCGGCCTTTGGACGGCGGATGAGGATCTCCGCGTGCATGTCGGCAAGCCAGACGACCGCCGTGGAGATGACCTCGGTGCGATCCGCCAGTTCGACGGGCGTCGCCTCCTCGCCCCGACCAGAGCCTCGGCCCATCCGCATCCCGATGCTCTTCGTTGGCACCGGAAGTACCGCTTCGACCGGACAGGCTAGCGATCTGAGGCCACCCGCTGGCTCGGTGACCGGGCGTAAGCTGGCTCCCCCATGCGCTTCACGTTCACCATCAAGACGAGGAGCGGCGCCGTCATGAAGATCGTGGTCGAGGCCCCGGACCAGAAGGACGCCGAGGACAAGGTGAAGCGGGAGAACCCTGCACGGTCGTGAAGGTCGAGAGGAAGTAGCCGGTCGCGAACCTCGTTGGGGCACGAGGACGCGCCCGAGCTTCTTCCATCATTTGCGAACAAGGCCCTTGCCATGGTGCTTCGGGAACATTAGAAGTAGCTCGTGGCCTCGAAACTCGAACTCCACGCCGAGCAGCTCAGCGCGCTCGGCCACCCCGTCCGGCTGAAGATCCTCCGGTTCGTGGTGCAGGCCGGACCCGATGGCGCAGCGGCTGGGGACATCCAGGCCCACGTAGACCTCCCCGCTTCGACCCTGAGCCACCACCTCAAGCGATTCCTCGACGCTGGCCTGTTCACGAGCCGAGGCGAGGGGACGTTCCACTACTACACCGCCAAGTACGACTCGTTGCGCGTCCTGACCGAGTACCTCTGGGAGGACTGCTGCAAGCGGGGTGGCAAGAGTAGCTGCTGCTGACCGCAGCCCTTTTTTTGCCCGCAATATTCGATTGTTTTGGAAGTAATCCGCCCACCGAGGAGATCACCATGGCGAACCCCACCGTCGAATCCGAGAAATCCTGCTGCGGCCCGAGCTGCTGCGAAGGCACGAGCACCAAGAAGGCGTCCGTCGACACCGTGAACGAGGCCGTCCGGGAGAGGGTCAAGGAGCGGTACGGCCAGGCGGTGAAGGCCGTGATGAAGGGCTCGAAGCCGTCTTGCTGCGGCTCCTCTGCGTCACCAGGCATCGTGGGAACCGACCCGATCACGCGCGACCTCTACGACGCGGAGCAGGCAGGCGGGATACCCGAGGACGCTCTCTTGGCCTCCTTCGGCTGCGGCAACCCGACCGCCCTGGCGGAACTCAAGCCCGGAGAGACAGTCCTTGACCTCGGGTCGGGCGGTGGGATCGACGTGCTCCTCTCCGCGAAGAGGGTCGGCCCCACGGGCAAGGCGTACGGGCTCGACATGACCGACGAGATGCTCCACGTGGCCATGAAGAACAAGGCCAAGGCGGGCGCCACGAACGTCGAGTTCTTGAAGGGGCACATCGAGGCGATCCCGCTGCCCGCGTCCTCGGTGGACGTGATCATCTCGAACTGCGTCATCAACCTCTCTACCGACAAGGACAAGGTGCTCCGCGAAGCCTTCCGCGTCCTCCGGCCGGGCGGGAGGATGGCCGTGTCCGACATCGTCGTCCGACGAGAGCTACCCGAAGGCGTGAAGCGGTCGATGGAGCTGTGGAGCGGCTGCATCGCCGGGGCGCTCCTCGAATCCGAGTACGTCGGGAAGCTCCAGGCTGCCGGGTTCGCCGACATCGAGATCGAGCCCACGCGGGTCTACACGAAGGAGGACGCTTCCGAGATGGCCTCCGGGTGCTGCGGGGGAGAGGCGGAGGCCACCATCAAGGCGCTCGATGGGGCAGTGATGAGCGCGTTCATCCGAGCGAAGAAGCCCTCTCGCTCGTGACGAAGCCATCTCTCGCACGTCGAGCGACCGCTGAGGCGCTGGGGACGGCCTTCCTCCTCGCCACCGTGGTCGGCTCGGGGATCATGGGCGAGAAGCTCTCGGGCGGGAACGTCGCCATCGCGCTCCTGGCGAACACGATGGCCACGGGTGCTGGGCTTGTCGCCCTCATCCTGACGTTCGGCCCCATCTCCGGCGCCCACATGAACCCTGCCGTCAGCCGTAGCCACGGCGGCGTTCCGATGGCTGGTTCCGACCGGCTCCCCAGAGACCGAGATGGAGACCCTGTGAAGGCGGTTCTCTTCGCGTGCGTCCACAACGCCGGTCGGTCCCAGATGGCCGCCGCGTGGTTCAACTGCCTGGCAGACTCCTCCAAGGCGAGGGCCATCTCCGCTGGGACGCAGCCCGGCACGGAGGTTCACCCGGTCGTGCTCGGCTCGATGGCGGAGGTGGGCATCGACCTCTCGGGCGTGTCCCCGAGACTGCTGACGGATGACCTCGCAGCAGGGGCGACCATCCTGGTCACGATGGGCTGCGGAGAAGCCTGCCCTGTCGTTCCTGGGCTCCGGCGCGAGGACTGGCCCCTGGAAGACCCGAAGGGCAAGACTCTGGAGCGCGTCCGAGAGATCCGAGACGACGTTCGGCAGCGAGTCGTCGGCCTGATCGACCGTGAGGGCTGGGGGTGAAGGGTCGAAGCGAGTCGGTCAAGAGGACGTCGGGGCCTCGCCGCTCCCCCTCGTCGGCCTACTTCCACCCCACCCACTTCCGCTTGGTGAGCCAGGCCACGGCGGCGTCGATGGAGCCTGCCTCGCTCGGCCTCACGGTGTAGCAGCCCCACTTGCCGTCGATGCGAGCGTAGAGGCAGGTGCCGCCGAACGAGCCGAACATCCCGAACGACTCGAAGCCGACGAGCGCCCTCTCGGGGGCGGTCTCGATGATCGAGGGCGTCCGGTGCATCAGGTACCAGCGCCGGGGCTCGGCCAGCACGGGGACGGGGACGCCCATGTCACGGAGCTTGGCCTGGGGGCTTTCTCTGTCGGCCTTCCCCTTGCCAACCAGCGCCCCGAGCCCGTGGAAAGTCCCGCGCTTGTCTCGGTTGAGGGCGTTCAGCACGGTCTGCCACGACCCCCTCTTCGCCGCGCTCCGGGCGTCACCTCGGGGAGCCTCCAGGAGGATGTTCTCCCCGGCCAGAGGCGTGATCCGCGCCATCACGTAGCCGTGGTTGTCGAAGACGTAGAAGCGACCCCTCTGGAGGGAGACCTTCGCGACCAGCTCCGAGAGGACCGGCGACTTCGAGACGAACCGCGTGGCCATCCCGTGGAGCCTGGCCAGCTCCTCGGAGGAGACCTTCTCGACCTTCGGTCGAGGCACGTAGGCTTCCCGGTGACGATGGCGCCACTGCATGGGCGGTCATCATGCACGGGTCACGGGGCGGGCGGCCAGCGTGACGACGTGCTCGCCTGTGGGCGAGCAACGCCGCCTCCTGCACCTGAGCCCATCCGTTCGCCTTCGGGGAAAGACGCACGGCGAAGGGGGCTGGCACTCGGTCTCGATGTTCGGCACCTCGCCGTCCTCCGTCGCGGGTCGAGAACCCGGACTTGCCGTCCGTACCGTTTTCGGTACACTCCTCCGGTGTGCCGAGTCCCACGCCCAAGCTCGCGTGCGCCTTCTACCAGGGGGACGGCGGTGAGGAACCCGTGCGCGCCTGGCTTCGGGCGCTCGACGACGAGACCTGCACGATCATCGGGAAGGACATCCTCAAGATCCAGTGGCGCTGGCCTATCTCCAAGCCCCTCGTTGGGTCCTTCGGCGATGGGCTCTACGAGGTTCGCTCGTCCCACGACGGCAACATCTACCGCGTGTTCTTCTCCATCGAGGGGAGCCACCTGGTCCTGCTCCACGGGTTCATGAAGAAGACGCAGGCGACGCCCAAGCGGGAGATCGAGATCGCCCGCGCACGGCAGCGGACGCTTCGGAGGAAGTCATGAAGAAGCACATCGGGTCGTCGTTCGAGTCGTTCCTCGAAGAGAAGGGCATCAAGGATGATGTCGAACTCTTGGCCCAGAAGGAGATCCTCGCCGACCAGATTCGCGAGGCGATGGATCGGAAGGGCGTGACGTTCTCGGCGCTCGCCTTGTCGATGGGCACGAGCCGGACCGTCGTCTATCGGCTTCTCGACCCGAAGGACACCGGGGTGACGCTCGAAACCCTCTCCCGCGTCGCTCGTGCGCTTGGGCTTGGGCTCAAGGTCTCTCTGGCCCGTGGCCCAGGCGGTGGAACCCGCCCCCTGCGGAAAACGGCGTGAAGCCATGCCCCACATCGATCAGACCGACAAGTACACCTTTCGCGTTCTCTGGTCCGACGAGGACAGCGAGTTCGTGGGCCTCTGCGCCGAGTTCCCCAGCCTGAGCTGGCTGGCGGCATCCCGAGCGGCTGCCCTCACGGGGGTCGTGAAGGTCGCTCGCCAGGCCGTCGCGGGCATGGTGACGGACGGGGAGGAACTCCCTGCGCAGAACCGTCCTCCGCGTCGAGCGTCCCGGTCGCCGAGTACCTGGCGGCCGCGCGCAGGGAAGGCATGAACTACGCGGATCTGCTGGGTTCCCCGGCCGAGCCGCAGATGCTTCCTCCGTGACGCAGCGTGCCATCGGCACGGGGCAGGATCGTCCACGTTGATCCTGCCGTCCGCCAGGGCTTGCTCCCACCGTGGGAGCGGCTATAGTGAATGAAATAGCGAACCTGAGCCTCGGCATGTGGATCGTCAAAGAGACGCAGCTCAAGGATTTCTGGAAGCGGTGCCCCGACGCGAAGGGTCCGCTGGCCGCATGGATACGAGAGATCGAGGCTGCTAGGTACGAGAACCCCGCTCAACTCAAAGCGAGGCATGGCTCAGCCGACTTCGTGAAGGACAAGGTCATTTTCGACATTGGCGGCAACAAGTACAGGCTCATCGTTCGCTTCAGGTACGCCCGATCTTCAGCCGTACCGCCGCTCAACGGCATCGCATACATCCTCTTCGTTGGAACCCACGCGGACTACAATAACGTGGACGTGCCGAACCTGTAAGTGGTCGTAAGTACAGGAAGTAGAGACAGGTTGGTCAAACATGGAAATTCGGTTGATTGGAACGGACGCGGACTACAAGGAAGCCCTGACGGAGATCGATCGTCTCTGGGACGCTCAGCCTGGCACGCCTGACGAAGCTCGGCTGGAACTGCTCGCCATGCTCGTTCACAACTACGAGCGTTCGCTGGAGCCTCTTCCACCGTTCGACGCAATCGAGGCCATCAAGTTTCGGCTGAGTCAGCAGGGGCTCTCACGAAAGGCGCTGCTCCCCGTGTTCAAGACGACGGCTCGCATCTCGGAAGTGTTGACCGGCCGGCGAGGTCTGACGCTCGACATGATCCGCAAGCTTCACGCGACGTTCGCCATCCCCTTGGAGACGCTGATCTTCCCGTCCGCCGTACCGAAGAGGAAGAAGAAGCATGACAGCCGCCCCGAAGTCTCGGGGCGTGCGCGTCGGTCGGGACGGGCTCACGCCGCGCACCGACCCCCGTAGACGCAGAACAATCGTCCGCGAATCGTCCGAATCGTCCGCAAAGAGGCCCGATTCGACCCATGATCCTGCGGTAACTACCGGAAATCGCTAGGACTGGCCTTACACGCAGAATTTAGGTTCCACCGCCGCGAGGCGTAGGGGTTCAAGTCCCCTCCCGTGCACTTAAGCGGACTTAGGTCACTTCGGGGGCGTCGAGTTTCTCTCGACTTCCCCCAGAATTTCCCCCAGGCGGTGAGGAGACGGATGAGCTGTCCCCGACGCAACGGGGTCGCGGGAGGTGTCTGCACGGGGCTCGGGCCGCCGTCCGGGAAACAGGAGCGACCGGCTCAGCGGCCGTCCCCGAACTCGGATACGTCCAGGCAGAGCGCGTCCGGCTGAGCGTCACGAATCCCCGTCCGGCTCGGGGGGCGTGACGGCGACGATGGTCTTCGAGATGAACGGGGCGAACTCTGAGATGGCCAGATGCAGCGGCGCGAGGGTCGTCATCTTCGCCTCAGCTACCGTTCTTGCTGCTCGGCGGTACCGCTGCAACATGGCGCTGGTCGTGTGGCCGGAACGATCCATGACCCACTGCTCGGACTTCCCCTGCGCGAGCGCCAACGTGATGAAGGTCGCCCGGAGGTCATGGGCACGAATGGGGCGGCGGATCTCGCTCTTCTCGAACAGCTCGGGGCGCAGGACCCCGGCAAGTCGCAGGTGCTCGCGGAACTTCTTGGCGAGGTGCCCGTTGTCCTCGGGCGGCTCGCTCGTCGCCGGGTCCAGGAAGAGCAAGGACTCGGGCTCCGGCTTCGGATGGAAGTGCTCGACCCAAATCTGAAGAGCTTGAGCAACGTCGGCACCCAGAACCCACCCGCGAGGATCGTCCGTCTTGTTGTCGCCAAGCCCGTACGTCCCATGGGCAAAGTCGATCCGGTGGACGGGGATCGCCAGCGCCTCGGACGGCCCTCGCGTTCCTTCCCGTGCCAGAAGCCCGTACAGGACGCGGTTGACCAGAGGCACGTCCTTGCACGCCAGCAACCTGGCGTCCTCATCCGGGTACAGGAACGGGTAGCGGGGGGGCTTGCCGACACGTGGGAGCCACCCCCTCGGAATCGGGCTCACCGGGATGTACCGGCAGGGGTACGCCGCGAGCGTCAGCATCCTTCGTACGATCTGCGCGACGTGCCTTCGCGTCGCTCGGGACATCGGGCGTCCGCCTTTGTAGTGGGTCGGGAGCTGGCTCATCACGGCATCGCAGGCTTCGAGCCTGATGGCCAACAGGGGGACGTTGCGAAGGTGGGGAAGCACGTAGAGCTTCAGCCGGGCTTCGTCGTCTTCAACCGTACCGGGGTCGCGAGTCGGCACGTGGTCGGGAAAGCGGAGCGACAGCTCACCGGAGAGGTACTCGGCGGCGAAGTCGCCGAAGGTGATGGCTCCCTTTGGCGCGCTCACCGTCTTGCCTGGAAGCGAGCGCCAGGAAGCGCGGCGTTTCGGTCGCGCACAGCGCGACCGCGTGAGGGCGTGACAATGACGCCCGGCGTCGCGAGACCGACTCGGGCGTCGTCGTTGAGTGGGGGTTGGCCGCT
>Ga0316217_10004616_pt1 | contig 14728 bp, 12 predicted proteins | sample 1anoAmetaG_FD_203633 | JGI IMG/M metagenome (GOLD analysis project Ga0316217, IMG submission 203633) | Freshwater microbial communities from Trout Bog Lake, Wisconsin, USA - 1anoA | ecosystem: Environmental > Aquatic > Freshwater > Lake > Hypolimnion/Profundal zone | place: USA: Wisconsin... | reverse complement strand
AAATATTATTGATCCTTTTTTTTATTAGCCATATCTAGAATAGCTATTTATAATGACCTTTTCTTTTATTCAGCTGAGATTTTGCTTTCTTCAAGTTATTTTCTCATATTTTCAATCAGGGTTTCAGCTGCTTTTAATCTTAAATCTTTTTGTTGGATGGTATATTGAATCTATTGATCTTTGTTTTGGAGATGATGAAGTTATTTTTGATGGCTGTTTTGTATAAATTATTGCAGCTACTTCAATCTTTCTTAAAGCTCTTTTTTATGTTATTTATTCAAAATAGACTTTTCTGTTTCCCAATCCTAAAACTGAAGTTTTATGTATCTGTTTAGTTCCTAATTTTGACTGCTTAAGCCTATCACTTCTTTTTAAATCTTCCTACAAATGAACTCTTTACTCTTTTCGACTTAAAACTAGGTTAAGCTTATAGCTTATTTGTTTTAAGAAGACGATGATTCAATCCTTTTCCTAATTAAGGAGAAATCATCGTCGTTTTGGCACCTCATTTCTTAATTTTCAGATTTGGAGATTTCCTATTTTTAAGACTCTTCAAATTATGAACTTGGGTCATTTTCTTCGTTTGGAACTTTTCTGTAGTAAAGAATGAGTGGCTCTTACCCAGCTTTTCTTTAAAATTTAACTTACTTATCCATATTTTTTCCTATAAGAATGATTTATATGTTATAAGTAAGATTATCATATTCAAAAACCAACTAATAACTAATCTTTTTTTAGTAAAAGTTAGGCAAGATCTACTAAGGTGTAGTCCTTATACTGAATAAATAATTCAAAAATCAAAAGCGTCTATTAGGTAGTTGCTGCATCATATTTAAAAATCCCGTTCTCTAAGTAACTCCATTGCCAATACTTGTAATGAAAGGGTGAGACAGAAGTTATTTTGTTGTTGCCCTCTAAAGTGGATCTTTCTGTAGACATTTAGCCAAGAAACTTTGTAACAGCAAAGACCTATCTGTAACTGTTTATGGTGATTTTGTTGCGATCATTATCATAGCCATAAAGGGGTTGAACTTCAAGTATTTTGGCTCACCTTCGCAAAGCTCAACCACTATAATCCCCAAAGACCAAATGTCTACACTCTCAGTGTATTATTCTTTCTTTATGAGTTCAGGCGCCATCCAGGCAGGGGTTCCAGCAATTTCTCTTGAGCTTTGTGAGTCTTTAGTTAGCTGAATGGCATAGCCAAAGTCAGCAATCTTAATGTCTCCACTCCTATTAATCAGAATATTATCACTCTTAAGGTCCCTATGAACTTGGCGTCTTTTATGGATTGAGTTAAGTCCTTTCAAAATTTCTCTAACGATGTAGGCAATGATGTTTTCAGGAATGGATCTGCCGAAATGCCCTATAAAGTGATTCAGAGAACCATGGTCCATGTACTCAATAAACATAAATAAGGTCTTCTCGTAATAATAGCTAAAGTAATACTTGATAATGTTCCAAGATTGACACAACGTCATTACTGCGATTTCTTCTTTTAGCTTTTCAAGAACTTTTTCATGCTATATCAGAATGATTCTAACTGCATAAGTTTTTAAAGGGTCATTGTGGCTGATTGCTTTGTAGACTTTACACATACTGCCCTTTCCTAATTAGCAAACAAACTTGAATTATTTGGCGGGTTGCTATTCTATCAGCCTTATTCTTTAAAGCTTTGCCTTGAACTCACTTGTACTAAGGAGTTATCTTTAAAATTTGCTTTAGTAAATTTTGCTCCCATCATTTGGTAAAAGCTCTAAGACTTCCTCTTACTCCTATAACAGTTAGGTCATCAACGAAGCAGTGAGATTTTGACTGTGTTCAGAGAAATCCGAAATATAGCTACTTTTGATGAAAAAGGAGCCAATTGAATTACTATCTCTGAGGCTTTCATTGTCTTTTATTTCTCTCTTCATCGTAACAAATTTACTAATATTGATCTTTTTTGACTGTTTCCGATAAACTACACAATCTCTTTGGGAAGCTAATACTCTGCAAGAGATTATTGAGGTCGATATTGAATGTTTAATACATTTTGTTGGCCAAGTTGCAACCTCTAATTCTTATCTTTGGTCCTTGAACTTGAAACTTCATGCAGTTCACCATTTTGCATGTTTTTTCGCATTCTGATACCTTTTTCAGTGATAATGTATTATTCGACTTAACTGAGTTAGCTCGCTCTTTCAGGACAAGGTGGAGAAGGAGGTTTATTTTGTATTTTTTAACTATTTGCTATTATATTTACACAGTCATGCAGGTCCCCATCGTCTAATAATAAAGTAAAAGTTACGAATAATAAAAACATGAAAGAGCTTATCGTATTCATTAACTTTGTATTTAGACAGAATTACATCTCTATATTTGCCTACTTTTCATAGAACTTCACAAACTTTCAGGTAACTTACTCCTCTAAGTTCGAATGCAAGACTTACAAATTTGAGGTAAATAATCACTTTTGATCAAAGGCAAATTCCTCGAATATAAACTTTTATCAACTCAACAAAAATCAACTCTATTCAGGAAGCTATCAGCTGATTTTCCTTTTAAGATTACTACTATACCTTTTTTGCTCAAAGTTCATTAAAATCTAGTATATATTCTTAGTGACGTGTTATATTTTTTAATATTCAAAGAATGAAAAAAGGCTTATTCCTCTTAGCTTTGCTATCTTTAATAGTTATCTGCTATTCCCAAAGATAAACTTACCTCTATTAATTGCTCGAAGTTGACGAGAAGGCAACCAGTGACGAGATAAAAAAAGCTTTCAGGAAGCTATCAATCAAATACCATCCGGATAGGAATGCAGGAAATTAAGATATTCAAAAAAAGTATGTATAAATCAAAAGAGCTTACTAAACTCTGATTGATGTCTCAAAAAGAATAACCTATGACTTGCATGGTGAAGCAGGGCTCAAAGAACTCGAGAAAACTCCACTCAGGAAAGGAGGAGATTTTAGAACATAAATGTGGATTCCTTTGTAAAAGTTCTACAATGGAGGATCTTAGGTTTATAGTTTCAGAAGAGGCTAAATTTGCAAGCACTGCAAAGGCACTGGGGATTTGAGTGGAGCCAAACAGGCTTGTCCAGTTTGTGGAGGAACAGGCAAAATGATTAGAGAAGTGAAGGTAAAGGATACTGTCAAGGCCATGTAAATGAAGTGTAAAGAGTGTGGAGGCTCCGGCTTTGGGGCAAAAGAAAAGTGTCCTGTTTGCAATGGTCAAAAAATAATAATTGCTCCAAGAGATTTGAAATTTGAACTCTAAAAAGGAATGAGAGCAGGTGATGTTGTACTATTCAAAGGATAATCCTAACAAGGCTTTGATTTCTACCCTGGGGATGTCTATGTCAAACTCCATTAAGTACCCCACCCTACTCTCAAAAGAGAAGGAAACAGCCTAAAGACAAACATTGACATCTCATTGAAAGAAGCAATCCTTGGGTTTTAGCGAAGGATACAACATTTGGATGGACACACAGTTTACATCTAGGAGAACTAGGATATACAAGATGGAAAAGTGCTCTAAATATAGAATGAAGGAATGCCGATAAGAGGAGATTCGGACAGTTACGGCAGTTTGTTAGCCACCATTAACATTAAGTATAAAAAATTCACTGAAGAAGAACTGGCCAAAATCAAAAACATATTCTAAGCGGCCAAAACTCGTTCATAAGATGAACTTTGATAGATAGCATTGTTAGATTATTTACTCAAATTGCATTTCTATTTTTTTTCTAGCATCTTTCTGATTGTGAGACAAATTTTAGTTTTTAGGGAGAAATTATTAATGAATTCACATAAATTCTATGTTTCAATCAGTTAGGCATAAAATTTTCTTGAAATCGGTTGATCACTCCTTAAAAACAAATTTTAAAGTTTATGATTATTTATAGTCTATTAGGCTAAACTCTATATTTTTGCCAAATCTAAATTTAATAGATTCAACCGATGCAGATAGAAAAAATTAGAGATTTCATCCAACACAACTCCCTTGAAATCGCTTGTATTGCGGTTTCGACTGCTGCCTATCAAATTTACTAGCATTTCAAGCAAAAAGAATAGCCTAAAAGTCCTTAAAAAACTAAGAAATTCGGCACAGTCCTATCTGGCACTTAATGTCTACCTTTGAGTACGATTCATTCAAGTTAGAAAGATCTTAAAGCATCCACAGAATTCCCAATAGCATAATACAATCCTAAAATTCCCTTCTTGACTAGGTCCAACACCTGTATAATCCCGCTTGTAAGATATAAAAAGTCTCTCACCTTGTGATTGAGCTGGTAAATCTCTTGATAAAAAGGGTTTTAAGAACATTCCTTCGATCAAATCCCCTTTGCTGAGTGACAACAAGGTAAAAAGTAAGTTCGGAGGTCAAGGATTCATTCCTGAAAGATCATTCATTTACCGTGGCTCATTTGTCTTGGAGAAAAATTTATATCGCTAAAGTGAAGATCTTGCCAATCCAACAAGTTGGCTACTTGCAGGTCCCAGGAAATTTCTACATTTTAAGCCAGCTTAAGTCAAAGCAGCGATTGTGACCTGTGGAGGGTTGTGTCCCGGCTTGAATGTCGTCATAAGAGAAATTTACACTACTCTGACACAATATGGCTGCCAATAGATATATGGTGTGAAATATGGCTTCATGGGCTTCTACTCAGGAGAATAGCATTCGATCAAGCTCTATGAGAAGTTCGTTAGAGAATTGCAGTATCAAGGTGGAACTATTTTGGGAAGTTCAAGAGGAGGATTCGATGCTGATAAAATAATCACAGGTTTTGTAACCAAAGGTATTAATCATGTTTATGTCATTGGTGGAGATGGGACCCATAGAGGGATTGCGACCCTTGCCGAATAGCTTAAGAAAAGAAAACTGGAGATTTCCATCGTTGGAGTCCCGAAAACAATTGACAACGATATCCCAATCATTGATAAATCATTTGGGTTTTAAACAGCCGTTGCTGAAAGCATTCGAGCCATTCGTTCAGCTTATGTTGAGTCTATCGGAGTTGAGTACGGAATTGGACTTGTAAGATTGATGGGCAGAGATGCAGGCTTCATAGCTATGGAGGCAACAAATGCCAGCAGAGATGTCAACATTTGCTTGGTTCCTTAGTTCGAATTCGGTAATCAAAGTTTTAACTAGATCTTTACGGACCTTGTGGGATTTTCTAGTACATTTACGAACAATTGAAAATCAGAAGACATTTGGTCATCGTTGTGGCTGAAGGTGCAGGAAAAGGAGTCAGAGACCTAGCAAGACTTAGTACCATACTGTAGAGAGACTTATCCGGAAACATTAAACTGCCAGTAAAACCTCCACTACTTAGGATATCGGAGTCTATTTGAAAACTTAGATCATCGCCTACCTCAAATAGAAGAAGCTGGACGCTAGTTTGAAGTACATTGATCCAGCCTACATGATAAGGACAGTTCCTGCGAATAGTTATGATCGAAAGCTGTGTACTGACCTAGCTACCAGTGCAGTTCACGGAGCTATGGCAGGCTTTACCTCTTTCACTGTTGGCCACATCAACCAAAATGTCGCAATGATACCTATTGCCAGCTTGAACAGGCCCAACAGAATCACAACGTCCAACAGGGCTTGGCAGAGGCTTTTGGCTTATACTGGGCAGCCTTCATTCCAAAACTAGTCGCAAAAATGATCCCATTCAACTCATAATCATGACCAGAAAAAGGGAGTATAAATTACTAAAATTTGTCTCAAGTGATAGATAATGTGAAATCTGGATAACAAGATTTAAGGCTTTAAGTTGATTATAATTTTGGTAAATTTATTGAGAATGAGCCTAAGCCGAAACTCTATGTTCTTCAAGTAGTACGCAAAAAGTGGTTATCTGCACAAAATGAATCCCTAATTCGAAGGAATCGCCAAAAAATATTACAACTAGAAGCATTAGCATTAAAAGGTGCACCTCATCAAGAAAAAGCTGGATCAAGAAGTCGCCTACGTCGAAAGACTCTAAAAGAAAATGAGCCAGCAGCTGCAGAAGAAGAAACTGTAGCTCAAGTATGCAAAGGAGGTCAACAATCGTTTCCATAACGACATTCAAAGGGTATCACTTGTCTGATTTAGAGAGAATGGCTGGACTAGTATAAGAGCCAAATGGTCAAAAACAACCAGCAAAAGGCACAATTTATCAAAACGGAGACTTCCAGAAAAATCCAGGAGGGCAAGATGTTTATGTCTGATAGCAAAAAGTCGCTTGCTGATATAAACAGGAGTGAGAACAAGCGTATCAAGGAGCTCAAAACAATCAAACTGGCCCAGGAGTGGGACTCCAGCAGGGTACTTCCATGTTTATTCAGAGCCGCGCTTCTCAAATCTATCAGTTCAAACAAGATCTAAAGTAACACACCAACAAGTTTTACAAAAGCAGAAATGACTCTTCCCTGTCCAGCTACCAGAAGAGAATCAAAAGCTATAAGCAGTTCTCAGAAGTCGACAGCCAAAAGATCAAGTAGCTCTAGAACTTGAAAAACAGTCTGCAGGGCAATTTAAGCAAAAACAAGCAGAAGGCTGAGGAAATAGGGGAATAGATAAAAAGGATCCAAAGATAGACAAAGCTGTAAAACAACCTACTTAGGTCGAGAATGAAGTCAAGATCTTCCTCTTCCCTGAGCAACTCAAGCGCAGTAAAGGTACAACATGTTCGGCAGAAGAGCGACTTCCTGCCCTTGAACCACTCTTGATTTAACAAACAATCAGCCGAATAGGCATTATTTCACCTATCAGTATTACATCATAACTACATCACTTACACAGTTTGATCGCAGCTTACAATCTTTACATCGCCAATCAATTGTGAAGTTTACAGTGCTTATTTACTATTTACTGTAGGTGGCATTAAGTCTATATGATAAGATAAATCACTGGAGATAGGCATATTCAAGTATATAAGCTGATCAGATGAGTTCTTCCTCTTCAAGCCTGATAACTCGCTGCAACTTGATGGGCAGGCTAGATATTTCCTCCTAGAAGCGTTTGCTCCTGCCTGCGTCCTTCTTCTCCAGCTTGATAATGTAGAGTTCCTTGAGGGCGATCATCTTCTCGATGCCTTTGAGAGACTGCACATCATAGATCTAGGAAATCACTATCTTTTCTATCTGTCTGGCCTCCTTCAAAAACTAGAAATTGGCTATCTCCAGCCCTTTTATCTATTCTGAGTTAGAGCATGGTTACTTAGCTCCAAGTACTTCAGCTACTGGAATTTGGAAGAGAAGGGAGGCTTGTCGATGTTTCTCAGACTGGTACCTGTCAGGTTCAAGTGGTAGACCTTGGGACAGCTTTTGAGGAACTCCAGCGACATCAGGTAAGGGTTGTAGCCTGCATTATGCCATACATACTTAGAATCAGAGTCTACAGGTTAACGCACTTTTTGATGTGCGAGAAATGGTTGTTGTTCAGGTTCTAGTTTTTGGAGCAAGTCAGAGTCACCAGATTGGGCAGCGACTCCAGAAAGTACAGCGTTTTGAGGTGCTTGTTTTGGCCTGCGTAAACTCATGCCTACTGATGTTGAGGATCTAGAGCTCCAGGCAGCGGGCAAGCAGGTTGAACTACTACCCGCCCAGGCTGGGATTCTAGTTTACGTAGAGCTATTTGAGCTAGCGGCAGAACTATAGGTTGGTAAGCTTTTTGAGGTTGAGGCACTTGTCAGCGCAGAGGATGGACAGTGAGCTGCAGGATATCCTGGAGAGGTCGAACTGCGTGATGCCACTGCACTCGCCTGCATAGATAGGTCAGTACCGATATCCAGGTAGTTGAGGCCGATGATCTGCAGGTCAGATACTGTCGCAATTTTGGTATTGGCGCACACCAGCTTTTCCAGGTTGGTGCACTTGTTCAGCAAGTTGAGCTCGCTGATGTTGGTGTGGCCCTTCTTATCACATGCGTACTGAAGTCAATCGATTTGAGACTGGCTAGGTTTTCGATGCCTCTCAGGCTGTCTATCTTGTTGCGGCTGAACGACAGGTGCTTGAGCTTGACCAGGGACTCCACTGGCTCAAGTGATTTCAGGCTGTTGAAACCTGGGTTAGGAAATAGCGACCTATCTAGAGGTACTCGAGGTTTTTGCAGCCTTGAATGGGCTCGATGGAGGAGATTTTGTTCCAGTAGCAGCTTAGCTCTTTGAGGTTGGAACACTCTGAATGGCCATGCACGTACTTTAGAGACCTTCCAAATTGGTCAGGTTGTTTTGGTTGATGGATAGTTCCTCCAGCAGCTGCAGCCCACTCAGCTCCCTCACACTCGTCACCTTGCACTCGTTGCAGTACAGTATTTTAAGGTTCTTGCAATTCTCAATCCCGCTGAGACTAGTCAGCTCACTGTTATACCCTGAATTAGCCACTGCTTACGGATGTAGAGGTCACTGAGATTGACCATCTTGGAGGTGAACTTGATATTGGTAAGCTAGCTGCCCTCGGCCTAGATCATGTTGATGCTTTTGCAGGCGCTCTCGTACCTCTTCTCGTTGAGGACTACCTAATTTATCATGTTTCCTAGATAGGGAGTGAGGTACCGAGGGAGGTTTTGCTGAGATAAATGACGTTCTTCTCCTATTCGAAGATGCGTTTGATTATTTGTTTGTTGATGGTCTACTTGAAGTCCTACCATTAGAGAGCTTGGCCCAGTAAAACAGGCTCGTGGCAGCATTAAATACGACAGAGACCCACCACATACTCTCCCTACTTGCCATAATTAAGAATGGAGCCATCCTCAATGGTGACGTTTTAGTCAAACTTGAACACAAAATACTTATTAGTGAGACTGGTAATCTCCGCCAGACACTCATCTTCAGATATTATCTTGCTTATCTTGCTGATCACAGTATTCTTGCCGTTGATCTTGGTGGCGAAGTAGATGAAGTTGTCATCCACGAACATCCTGAAGTAGTTGAAACTGATCAGCTTGCTGTTTTTGGCCAGCAGGAACCCTTCCGAAGGCAGAAACTTGTAGAACTACTCTTTCCTGAATCTAAATGGTATTGACTTGAGCCCCCAACTTACCAAGTGCTTGTAAAACAGGTCCCAATTGTCCTTCTTGCCCTTGAAAATCCTATTCAGCAAGTAGTGGATGCGACTGTTCTCCTCCAGCTATTACAATTTGGCCAAGAAACACTACTTACACTCTTTAGGTCGAACAGCTTTCTCTGTTTCTGTTGAAGTGTCTTCTTCGTCGTTTTTCAAAGTCCTTTTATCAGGTATCAGGTCGAAGTTGATATTTTTCTTCAGCTGTCCGCAGCTCTCACACAGGAAGAAGATCTAGCTGATTTGGTTCAATAACTTCTTTACTTCTTTCCCTGTGTTCTTCTGGGCCAAGATTTTGTCAGAAGAGTACTCACGCTAGGGCTGGTTTTCATGCAGCTGCAACTCAACTTCTCTTTTTAAGTCGTTTTTGCTTTTATACTTTAGAGCAGCTTCATTCATTAGGGCTTTGTTTTTATCAGTCAGCACATATTGGCTGACTACAGGATCATGTTCACCTAAGATACAGGCGAATTAGCCGATGGGTCCAAGCAAACTTCTTCTTATTTCATACAAAAAATGGTTAAACTACCTGTAGTGTCTTTTCTTTTGCGCACCTTCAAGATCGATTGTCCTATCAAAAGACAGCTGGATCTCACAGATAATCTTGTTAGCGAAAAAGACGTTGAGAAGAATATCGTTATCCTTTTGGTCAAGTCTATTCTTGATGCGAATGCACTTCATAATCTCAGGACGGTTTTCATGTATTTCTGAGATATTTTTGTATATCCTCAAAAAGTCCGCCTAAGAGCAGCTATACTTGGCTCGAATCAAGTCTCCAACTTTGAATGTGACCAAATCAACTTGCTTGAGTATCTCATAGTTCACCTTTAGCTACTCTTCAGGCAGCTAGTTTTGATATCTATCGATATAGGCTTCACTGGCCTCTCTTGGTACCTTTTTGAGAGAGTGAATGAGTCTGCAAAGAAGCTTGAAGAGGTATTGACTGTAGATCTCCCTAATGCGCAGCGCATATACTTCGATGTCGTAATCTTCATTTTCATAGACATTAGTGCTTCTTTCCTCTGCGAAAACAGTCTGCAGTAAAATATATTACTTTTTCAATTAAATGATGTATTACTCAATCTTTTCTCTTTCTCTGTTTATTGCTTCGTAGAGGATTATTTTCTGGTTATTTTCCAGTGAATACAGCTTTTTGTTTGTCAGCTTGAATTTTTCAGCTCTGTGTAGAATCAGGTCTTTGGATTATCTGAACTTTTACAGCAGCTAATAGGTCCATTTTCCTATGACTCGCAAAACTGAAGAGTTCCTAATTTTAAACTAGCCACTATGAATCTCTTCTTCACTAAACAAAGGTGCTTCTAGTGGTATCTTGTGGTTGATTTTGAGCTTAGCTCGGTGGTTTTCTTAGAAGAATTAATCTGTGTCATTAGGATACTGCTATTCTCTCTACTATCTTTACTTTTTCCTCAAATCTTCTTAGTTTGCACTATTCTGGAAAAACGGAGGAAGAACTTTATACTCCTAATAGCTGTAAATTGTATCAAAACCATCAAAAAACTTCTTTTGGTTCTTCTTTGCATCATTGAGGATTATATACTCGACCAGTTAAGACCATATCTCAAAGTAAGTGTCTTGTGTATCATTAATCCCTTTTTCAGGGATGAAAAAGTCGCCTGCGAAAGAGATCATTTTGTTTAGGGCCATCATAAGCTAAGAAGTGTAATGTCCATCAGCCCGGTAATTGAAGACAATCTAGTTTCTGAGAAGGAAATCGTATTAGTCGTTAGCCCTGTTATCTATCTTTTTTATGACGTTTCTAATTCTTTTGCTGGCCCCTCTAAAACTGTTTTGTGGATACTTCAACATAACCTCCCCAAGTATATCGCCTTCAATCAATCCAATTTTGGTCATTAGGTCCTGCTTTTGCTCTTCTTTAATGTTCGTAAATGAATTGATGAAGTCTTTAAGGTTTAACAGAATATTTTTGCTGGTGTAAGCTTTGCATTAGTTTTAAGTCAGATTTCCGTCTACTAGATGTCTGAACCCTCTTGAACTTATAGTGTAGTTAACCTTCACCATCCACTGCACTATCTCTTCGATAAGAGCATCAGTTATTGCAGTAACTTTCTCATTCCTTTACCTTTAAAAAGGAATGATTATCTTCTCGTCCCTCTGGTCCAAAAAGTCATTAAGAATGATAGCTGTATTTTTGGGGATGATTTCTCCAACAGAAGGGTTGACGTTTTTGTTTTATTTCTAACCTTTTGGAAAAACACTGTATCTTATTTATTGTTTGAATGTGGGCTTTGGCTTTATCTAACTCTTTCCGAAACAACTCATATTATCATATTAGTGTGCTGCGTTGAAAATATGCTTTAAATGGTTAGATAAATAATTTCAGAATAGATTTGCTGATCAAAACGTAGTTAAGGTAACTTTCCAGAGTGAGGAAAAAAAAGACAGTGGGTCAAAAACAAAATAAACTTCGAGATTAGGCCAATCCCTTATTTTCTTGATTTTTCCCGTAACAAAGAGAAGATTAGCTCTCAATTGTGTTCAAGTTATAAACAACTTGGATGCACAGATGTTCGATCCGTATCTGTCCTCATACCCATCTTATGGTATCAGGTCAACATAGATCATTGATCTTCCCCGAATGCTGATCTAACAAAAATACCCGTTGTTAGATATTTTAGTTTTTTCGGGTTGGTTTCATCAACTTATAAAGGATGATACTTTTAAAAGAGTTTATATTATAATGAGCTTTTATAAGGGAATCAAAGCTTTCTAAGCTTAGATATCATTTGGGTCTGATTCGCGTGTTTTTAAATGCACTCAGTTGAAAATTTCTAAATTTTAGCAAAATTTTTAGATGTAATGAAAAAAGCCACTGCAATTAATTCCTTCTTTATTGATGATGTTTGATTTTTTCTTTGTATTCATTAGGAATTTTTTGGCTAGCTTCTTTATCGAATGTATCTTTATATCAAATCTAAGTTGAATCTTTTGCAGAAACCTTTTTTTCCGAGGCTTCAGGCCTTGCTGGTTCAAGTAACAGCTCAAATACACTGATATTACATATGTTCTTTCTCTTTGTTAAACCTTCTAGAGACATTTAACTATCAAAGAAAATAGAGCATTCATTATAGAGCATTGCTTGGTTATATTACATAGGAGCAATAGATAAAAGGCAGACCTTAATTACTTTCTCCTCTTTTTTTCGAGAAAGTAAAAGATATCCTCTATTAAGGAATCACATTTTAGAGGTAACTGAGTTTTCCTGTGGATTTCAAACTATGCCAAAAAAATATAAATAAACTTGAAAACTTAATTGAAGCTAGCTTCTTTTTCCTTCAAGTACTGATCAATCTCAATAATGAAATCAGCTATACTAAAAGCATCCCTTTAAGTGAGTTGGTAAACAAGAACGAATCTAAGCCATTCAAACTAAAAAGCTTTAAATTCGAGTTTATTGTGGATTACTTCTTGGATATAAAAGTGAAAATTTTTATAGTTTTATGGTTACATCTGTACAAGAGAAAATAATAAAGGGAACCTATAGGCGCGAACCTGAGGGTCTTTGAGAGCGAAACATAACTGAGAGAGCATGAACTCAGTTTTTAAATGATTGCTAATTTAGCAGTCCTCATATTGGCTCAGAGCCAAGCTCACTGTTTTTTACATACTCAAATACCATAAATACATGAGCTTTTCAGAATGGTTTGATAGTTTTCTTATTTCTGTTTCGATCTTTGCTTAGTAAGCTTTTAAAATCCTCTTTTCCTAGGTTGTGCACATTTGAACATTTTTGCCACAAAGTAAAGGAAAAATCAAGATGCAAAAGTGTGATAAAATTCTATTGAAATTGGTAAACCTTGTGTATTAATCTTGGTTATCGTTTTAGCTCTAAGCTAATGAGATCAAATTGGGAGAGAGAGTTGGCAAAAAAATCTGGCGTTCCTCATAGTAAATGTGAGTAATGAGCTACAAAATTGCTACCTTTTTGCCATTGCATATTTATAGGATTTTGTTAAGCAATTCAGTATTTATAACTTTATCTTAGAGCTTTATCAAGCAATCCAGGCGTTTTTTTTGATTTTCTATGGGGGTATGGTAAAAGATTTATTAAATCTAATGCCGAAGATAAATCTAATAATTTTTGACTTAGAGCACATTTTACAGTAATGAACTAAAGCACCAATATACTCCCAGAGCTTTCTCAAAAGATTTTAGATGAATGAGTAATTTGTAATATGCAAAATGAAAGTACTAAAACTAAAGAAAACCTCTTAAACTTTGCTTTTGAAGCAACCTATTTTATAAAAAGGTTAAGAAGTAGGTTATTTTAGTTTCATAGATATGGTTCGTATCGTAAACTTCTAAATACAAAACACTAAAAGTGTATTATTTTACTTATACTAAAAGTTCAGCTTATTAAATGACCATTTTCTCCATATTTTTGGCACTTACTTTCATGATTTATTCTACAAGTTGGCAATATGCATAATTCATTTTGATTATTGAGTTGCTGTTGCAATAGAGGCACAATTTTTCTAAGATACAAAACAGCTGAGGAAAACAGTTGAGCTTAGCTTAAGGCTGAATCAAAATACTATTCAAAAGTGATAATGTAGACTGCTTTAGCTTATAAAAGTCTTGATTTCTCTTAATTTTCTGTCTCGTCCAGGCCACTCCAAAGAGCATTTTCATAAAAATTTTTAACTTTATTAAAGTATTCCTCTAATAATCGATTACTTTACCTACTATCTATAAAAAAGTATTTTGTGGTTAAATTTCATGAATGATGGCTTGAAGAATTATCCTTTAGAAAACTGAAACTTTTGTAGAAGTCAAAGGAGACTCAGTACTCCATTCCAATACGAGTTTTATTGGTTATTGTATAAAATTGCATGGGCTTTATCCAAATTTTAGGCACTACATTAGCTAAATTATTTGCTCTTTTCTCTCTTAGAATGAGAATTAGCTAGTTGTAAAAATCAAATATTTACTTAACTCTATCATAATACATTATTTTTACTTTTCATTGAACTTGCTTTCTTAAAAAGGCTTTTTTCGAAGCTTATTTTTGGATTATTTCAGATCAGATAAGAGATGATTGTATTCAGCATTTTAAACTTTTAAAAATGTATTTTAACTATATTCGTATTAAGTCTTTTCTATTTTGAAATGATTGAAAATTGCCAGGCAGAAATTTTGTGTGTTTTGGTCTAATTCTAGAACAAAATTGATAATTTGGTTTTTAAAAAAGCATTTGTAAAGCATTTGGCAACTGTATATTTGAAGGATTGGAATAAATTGTAAGAAGCTAGCAAAGATATTAAATAAATAGCCTCGGAAACTAACAAGCTCGCTATAAAGACTAAGTTCCTAGCAGATTCCTTCTTAGACTTAAATGATACTTTCTTAACTTTGAACTTTTTTCTTCCTAACTGCAAGGACAAAGTCACAAATGTCTTTTAAGTATGGATTGAATTCTTAAAATTTGCCTCGGTTAGAAGTATAAACAACTTTACTATGTTCGAAATCACTAAAAACAAATACCTTTTACTTTATTGAAAAGTTGAAAGTTTCAGTGTTTATATTTTGATGCACAACATTAACTAGATGCAAATGAAACAAAAATTAAAGGCTTTCGATGTAGTAATCCTTCGTCAATCTCTAACCAAAATAGCTTCCTTAGATGACTAGAAAGCTTATGTCAT
>Ga0316217_10004615_pt1 | contig 14731 bp, 10 predicted proteins | sample 1anoAmetaG_FD_203633 | JGI IMG/M metagenome (GOLD analysis project Ga0316217, IMG submission 203633) | Freshwater microbial communities from Trout Bog Lake, Wisconsin, USA - 1anoA | ecosystem: Environmental > Aquatic > Freshwater > Lake > Hypolimnion/Profundal zone | place: USA: Wisconsin... | reverse complement strand
CATCGGGTTCGGAAGCCAAGTTGCATGGCCATAATTTAGGCGAAAAAAAAGAAAAGGCAAGGGACGACCACCTAACCCCCACCTGAAGGAAGGGGATTGCGGCGGCAGCCTTGTTCAGAGTTCAGGCCTCCTTTCCGGGCACACCAGGAAGTAGTGCAGGAGCTCCAGGAATGCGACGGGGCGGGTGCGGGCGGCCGCGCTGGTGCTCGCCCCGGTGCCCGCCGGAGCAGGTTCCTGTATGAGGATGCCGGTCCAGGTCACGAGGCCCCGCTCCCCGGTGCTGGACACCGGGCTGGACGCCGTACTACCGGTCGAGCTCGGCGGCGCGGCGGGGGCGGTGGAGTGCGCAGACGGCGCGGCGGGGGCGACCGCTCCAGGCAGGTCGTCGGGTCCTTCCGGCTGGCCGCTGGAACTCGACTCCGGGGCGCCAGGCACCTCGCTCCCGGTGCTCGACCCGCGTCCGGCCGCGGGTTCCCGGTGCGCCTTGACCGTCAGTTCGCTCCGGGTCTCCCGGTTGAACGCCTTGGTGGCTTCCGCCCGCCAGCGCCGGGACAGCGCCGCGATCCGCTGCAGCTCGAAGGAGTCGGCGAACACCGCCGTCCCCAGGGCGATCAGGCCGCTGCTGGCCGCATACAGGGCGGCCCCGCCAGCTTGGTTGCCGGCATGGCTGGCAGCGTTGCCGGCGGCCGTCAGGCTCCGGGCGGCCGAGATGGCCCCATCGCCGAAGCCCCCCGCGGCGGCGGAAGCCGCCCCGACCTCCCCGTAATACTCATCCAGCAGCGTGAAGGTATCGCTCCGGTGCCGGGCATCGGCCAAAGGCGCGGAGGGACAGGGCGCCCCCCTGCCCTCCAGGAGGCCCCCTGCAAGGCAGTAGATGCTGCGCCGGTACAGGTTGCTGAGGGTGCTGTTGCGGGCGCCGAAGTCCTCCAGGGTCGCCTCGCTGCACACCGGCAGCGCCAGGGCCTGCCGCGCCGCCAGAGCGCAGCCCTCGGCCATCTTCTCCAGGGCGTCCGCCATGGCGCCTTCGGGGGAAGCCAGGTCCGTGGCGGTGCTCCCCGGCCCCGGAGCCGCGGGGGCCGTGGTCACGGTGCAGTTGAGGAGGGCGTCGCTCTGCGTATTGGCCCAGCGCTGGTAGCTCGCCCGGGCGGCGACGGCCTGGTTGGCGATCACGCCGAAGATGCTCCCCACCGCCTGAAGTCCGAACCCACCGGCGGAGAGGCTTTCACCCACCTGGCCCAGGGCGAAGGCCGCCTCCGTGGCGGCGGTCGCCCCACCGGCCGCCGCCAAGGTCGCCTGCTGCCCGGTGAGCAGCCCCGCCCCGGTGGCTTCGATCCGGTAGCCGTCACGGGTCAGCTGGGACTCCAGCACGGTGGCATCGGCCGTGAGGATATCGAAATCGGACAGGATATCGCTCTGCTCGGTGGCGATCCGGACCTTGGCCTCGTGCTGGGCCTCGCCCACCTGGCACGATCCCGCCCCCAGGGTCGCGGGTGGTGCGAACAGCCGGGCCATTTGCACCCGGATGGACTGCACCTGCGCGAGCACCCCGGCCCGGTAGGCGGAGGCGCAGGCTGGAACGGGATGCCCCTCCAGCAGCGCTTCCGCGCACAGCGGTTCCAGGGCGTCCAGGCGGGCGGTGGCGTCCGCCACGTAGCGCTCGCCCGCGGCGGCCGCGTCGAAAGCCGGGGGGGGCGGGGCGGCCGGGGCCGGCTGGGCGTGGGCCGCGAAGAGCGCCGGGTCGGACAGGGTGCCCAGGCTCAGGAGGGTCAGGCAGAACAGCCCGCCCAGGCTGGCGCAGGCATTGGGCCGGGAGCCCCGGTAGGCCCCCTCCGCATCATATGCCGCCTGCAACTTCGCCAGCTCGACCCGGATCCGCTCGGCCTCCGCCCGGTCCCGCGCCGCCTGGAGCCTCTCGGCGCGCAGCTGCTGCTTGTGCTTGCGGATCGCCAGCTGCACCGAACGGAAGTGCGCCAGGCTCCGCTGCCGCGGGGTGGGCCCGGCGGCCGTCCCACCGGTGGCGTGCGCCAGAACCCCCACCAGGCCTATGCCTACTACCATCCGACCCCAACCGGCCTTGAACATGGCAACTCCCTTCGCTCGCCCTGCTGGTGAAGGTATGCGGACTACGCCCGGTTGGTTTCCAAATACGCGGTCCGGCGTGTGGCTATACGGCACGCGGAGGGAAGTCCAGGGGGCCTCCCGGTCACCGGGGAGCGGTGGCCCCGGGCCGGTACGAAGGCACGGCGGGCGGTGGCAGCGCCGGGAGCGCGAGCGGGGGATCGGCTTCGAGCCTCGGCACCTTGCCGTTGAACGTGAGCCGGGGTCGGGTGGCCGCCACGGGGGTGCCGGCCGCAGCCGGAGTGGGGGCATCCGGGGCGGGTTCGGAAGAGGCCTTCCGTTTTTTCCCGGCGGGGGCTTCACCCCCCGTGCGCCCGGGCTCCGGTGGGGCCGGTGCCGCCGGTACCATGGCCCTCGCGTCCGTGGGGAGGTCGGGAGACTCGGTTCCGGCCTGCTCCCAGGACCTTCGCGTGAAGGTCAGGACGTTGCCGGTGATGAGGTAGGGCGGCGTGGACAGGCCTGCGCGGCGGCAGTGGACCTCGACCCTGCTGTCGGCCCCCTGGAAGGTCAGGTCCAGGCTCGCCTTGAACGGATTCATGACACCCCCTTTGCATCTGGAATAGACCATGATCCGTTTCAAGTCCCTCAGGCCTCCGGTGGGCCTCAGCGTCACCCGGTGACCGGGTGGCAGCGGGATTTCGCGGGTTTTCCTATTCCTGTTGGGGGTACGGGTGGGCAGGGCCGAGCCTCGCTCCGAAAACACGACCCCGGGGCCCTCCCCCGCGTCGCCCTCCCACCTCAGCCACCAGGTGGACGCGTTGGCTTCCGGGTTTACGAGCACGACCTCACCCTCAAGGCGGCTTGCATGGGCCGCTGATCCGGGCGAAGCCTCTCCCCCTGTTCCCGCCAGTAGAGCAAGCAGCCTGGCAGCAGCCGCAGGCTCCGCCCTCGAGGCCGCCCAGGCCCTGGCACGTTTCGTTCGCCGTTCAGCTTCGGATTCCACGCGAAGCCAGGCTCCGTTGAGGGTGAGCACGTTGCCTTCGAGCTGGTAGGGCAGGACGGCGGGACGGCCTTCCGTGAGGTGGACGGCCGGAGCGAAGCGGCCCGCCCCATCGTAGAGGGCCAGACCCGCCCGATGGGGGTTGTAGATGATCTCCCGTTCGGAATCGTATGAATACAGGCCGAGTCTTTTCACATCGGCCACCGCGCCTGTCCGGGTCAGCGCGACCCGTTCTCCGGGCTTGATCCCGAGGGCGTATTCCCGTTTGCCCCTTTTACTGATCTTCCCGGACGCACCCGTGATCCGGAGGCCGGGTTCACAGCCCGCGGTGGCAGACCACCTCAGGTACCAGGTCACGCCGGGATCTTTCGAGGCATTGAGAATTTCGAAGGCTTCGGCCCCGGCCGCCGGCGCCGAGGCCTGGGGGTGGGAGCTTCCGGCCGTTGCCGCTGGCGCAGGGGCCGCCGGGGACGGCAGGTGGACCCTGCGGCCCGGGCCTTGGCTCGCCTCGGTTCCGGCCGGTGTCGCTGGCGCGGGGGCCGCCGGGGACGACGCGTGGACCGGGCCGCCCCGGCCGATGGTCAAGGTGGCGTCCTGGCTCTGGAGCGGTTCCGCGGGCAGGCAGCGGACGTGGACCGCGCTACGCTCAGGCGAAAAGGAAAAGGTGACCAGGGCGTTCGGCACGGCCGCAGGTTCCAGTCCCCGGTGCAGCCTGAGACTGACGTCCCGCGGCCCGGACGGTGGCAGCAGATGGAGCGTCGCCTCGGCACCCGGGGGGATCGGGATCGGGCCCTCCAGGCACCCGGACCGCCTCGAAACGGGCTCGCCCGGGGCCTCGATGCGGATTTCCAGAGCATCGATGCTGGCCTCGGTCCCCAGCAGCCACGGCTGGTCGGAGGTGTTCCGGATGAAGATGGGAGGCAGGGCGAAACCGGCGCTGCCGGCAAGGCAGAGCAGACCGAGGAGAGTCCTGGCGAAGCGTGAGCGCATGGGGTGAGTCCTATCGGGGCCCCCCCCGCGCCGGCAAGGGGAGCCCATTACCCTTACATGACCAGATTAAACAAAAGGTTCATCTAAATCCGCATCGGACCTCGGAGGCCCTCCCGGTTCCTGCCCGCCTTCTTGAAAATCTCCGGGGAACGCCCTGGCCTTCAGACCGCATCCAGGCGCCTGAAGGAGGTTCAACGACAATGGATATATCATTAATGAAATGGTGCCTGACCGCTCTGCTGGGCCTTCTGGCCTTCACAGGCGCCGCGGTGGCCATGGACGGACCCGCCGAGGCTCCCGCAGCCCCCGCCGGGCCGCCTTCCCGATCCGCCTCCGGCCCCGCGCGAGCCGAGGCCTGCGGGAGCTATGGCCGGGTGTGCGTCCTGGTGGAGGCCCGCACCTTCCTGGGCCCGGCGCCAGGGCAGGAGCAGCGGCAGCGGCCGCTCCGGTCCAAGGACCTGACCATCTTCGGTTCGGACCGGGAGGGGAACCTCCTGCTCCGCAGCCTGACCGAGGATCCGCGGACCCTCAGCCCGTCGCTGGGGCTATTCAGGCTGGAACTGGCCACCCTCACCCTGGCCCCGTACGAGGTGCCCAGGCTCCCCGGAGCCCCGCCCGTCCCAGGCCAGCAGCTGGCCCATGGCTACTGCGCGCTGGAGAATGGCTCGGAGCTGTTCGCGGAATCGCACAGGGTGGTGCGCCGGGATGCCCACGGCGTGGTCAGCCCCTTCGCCGGCACCGGCCGCGCCGGGGGGGCCCTGGATCCCGATCCCCTGCGGACCGACCTGAACGACCCGCGGAGCCTGATCCAGCTTCAGGACGGTTCCGTGCTCTTCGCGGACCTCGGCTACCGCCAGGATGGCAAGGTGTTTCGCATCAGCAGGGACGGCGTCCTTTCGGTCTTCGCGGGCTCCGGCGGCACCTCCGTCTGGCGGCGGAAGATCTCTTCCAACAGCGTCCTGCAGCTTCGCAATGGGACGATCCTGCTGGGCGACCACCCGCCGAACGCCTGCCCCATGGAGGGCCGCCTGCGTGGCTTTACACCCGATGGCGCGGTGGCTTCCTTCAACCCTCCGGGTGAACCGCACGCGCCCTGGTCCCTTCCGGTCCTCATGCCCTACCATCTCGCCGAGCTGCCCGATGGCTCGGTGCTGTATTCCTATGGGTGCGGAGGCTCCATCATGCGGGTGGGCGGGAAGGGGGAGCAGACCGTATTCGCCGGCACGGCCCGCCGGGACGGAGCCTTCGACCCCCACGAACCGACGCGGACGGACCTGGGGCACGCCATCCGCTTCGTGGCGCTGGGGGACGGCACCGTGGTGGTCGCCGACGGCACCCGCCACCGCCTGGTGGTCATCAGCCCCCGGGATGAGCTCCAGGACCGCCTCGAAGCCCTGGTCGGGCGGGGACTGGCAGCGGCCCGGAACGGGCAGGACCTGGAGGCCGTGAAGGCCGAACTGCGCCACCTCCAGGGCCCGGAGCCCCGGACCCTGGCGATGGCCTCGCCCGACCTGGCCCGGCTGCCTTCCGTCCTGATCCCCATCATCCACAGCTACCTGCCGCCCCCGACCCCGGCCCGGCAGATGCGCGTCCGCCTGGCGATGCGGAGCCTGGAGGCGCAGCTGGGCAGCGAGGGTCCCGGAGCCCAACCGGGACCGGCGACCGCTCAATCCCTGGCGGGGGGTGCCGCAGGCCCGGGAGGTGGCGCCGCAGGCCCGGGAGGTGGCGCGGCAGGCCCCGGAGGCGGGGCGGAAGCACCGAAGGCGCCAGCGGGAAAGTCCAGCTGAACCACGGAGGAACCATCCACATAGAGGGCGGCCCCCTCCCCGGCCAGGACCAGGGGGCCGTCGTCGCAGGCCAGGACGGCGGTTTCCGAGGCCAGGAGGTCCGGGTAGAAGGTCCGCAGCGGGCCGTACCGACGCACAAGCGACCGGTTCCCGCGATCCACCAGCTGGAACAGCCTCCTGGAAGCGGTGTTGAAGGCCAGGATGGCGCCCCTGCCACGATCCACGATGAAGACCACGCCATTCTGGACCTGCAGTGCGGCAGGCTGGGCCAGACAGGCCTGGCCGGGCGGGATCGGAACCCCCCCGGGCAGGATCTTCTCGAAGGTGCGGTCTAGATTCATGACCCCGGCCGGCGTGCCGAGGATCGTCGTCACCTCCCCCGCGGGGCTGATCCGCCGGATGCAACCGGCATCGGAGGCATAGAGCTCGTCGGTCGCGGGGTCCAGGGTGAGGCCGCGAAGCTGGGTGAACACGGCGGCCGACCCATGGCCATCCACCGCCTCCTCAGCGGGCAGGTAGTATGGCCAACGGTAGGACCCTGCGACGTGGATCAGCTCCCCTCCCGGGCCGACCCGGCTGAGGGTGGACGGGGTCGCCAGGAACAGGTCGCCATGCCGGTTCATGGCCATGGCGGTGACCTGTTCGAGCGGCGCGGTCCGCATCGGTTCGAGGCCTCCGCCCGCATGCAGGCGATACAGGGTGACCTTTCCGAAGTGACGGTCCGGAACCGGCTCATGGGCGGCCAGGATGACCACGGGCTGGCCCGGGTCCCCGGGGGCGGCGGGCTGGAACGCCAGGCCAAAAGGAGTCCCCTGGAAGCCTTCCGGCAGGGGGATGCGGGTGAAGGTCTTCGCGGGGGAGACGAGCCCGAGGCCCTCCGGGCCCGCCACCAGCCAGCCGCCAGCCGGGAAGTCCGGCCCGAACCGCTCCACCCGGACCATGGCCTGCCATCCCTCCGCGGTATGGTCGGCCGACAGATCGGCGAAAGCGGTCATCTGGGCCCGCTGGGCGAAGGCACGCACCAGGCCCTCGACCCCGGGGGCCAGGCGTGCCAGGAGGCCTCCGGGGGTCCTGACAGCCATGGCATAGGCGCCGCTGAGACCGGGGGTTCCCTTGGCGTAGGCGATGACATGCCGGACGCTGGCCCCCAGGCCCTCCGAGGGCAGGAAGTCCATGCCGGCCCCGCCCCCGCCGGGCCGCAGGAAGACCCCTCCATCGGGCTCCTCCACCGTCCAGAGGCAGCGCTCGGGATGGCCCCCCACCGTGGCCTCGAGATGGTAGCGCGGGACCTTCCCGGGCACGTCTCGGCAGGTGATGGCGAGCCTGGGCGGCGTCACCTGGATCGCCAGCTCGTGGAACTGCCCATCGGGGGCGGTCACCCGGATGGTGACCAGCCGGGGTTCCGTCACCGGCGCGGCCCGGAACAGGTTCTCCTTGCCGGTGCGCACCTGGGTGAAGGCGCCCCCACCCGGCGCACCCTCGATCGACCAGCGCAGGGGCACGACCTCCTTGCCGGGATAGTCCGCATAAAGGGTGAGGGTCCTGCCGGACTCCACCGACCGGGAGCCAACCCGAAGGTGCGGCTGGGCCTGGAGGGCGGTGGAGACCAGGAGTACGGCGAGGGGGGTGGAGAAAGGAAAGGGAGACGTCACACAGACTCCTGACTATTATGATCAAATTATATTACTACATCCCGCTGTCAACATCGAGCGGAAGCCATGGGAAGCCTGGTTGGCCGTGTCGTCCCGCATCAGGGAGTGGCGGGGCCCGGGGCGGGTCGGCGGTGGAGGAGCCATCCTCGAGGGTATACGGGTTGACAAAATATAAAAATATTATTACAGCCCCTCCGGATCGCACGCTTTCGTGCCGAAGGAAGACCATGCTGAACCGCTTCCCTTTTGGACCGTCCCGACTCCTCGCCGGTCTGGCCTTGCTGCCCACCGGAGCCCTTCCCTGCCAGGCCGCCCTGCCCGGCATCGTGCTGTTCGAAGTGAAGGGCACACCGGCCCCCAGCAGACACCCGTTCTTCCATGTGCCCCTTCCGGCCGCGGACGGTCCCATCGCGGGCTCCCTCGTGCTCGTCCTGAAGGGGCAGGGCGAGCGGGAGTCCATCGACCTCCTCGTCGGCAGCTCTGAGGTCATGCAGCCCGGCAGCCTCTGGACCCGCGCCGGGACCCGCGTGATGAGTTTCGGCCCGGCGAGCCCGGCCGCAGCCGAGCTGGACGCCGCCCTGGCCTATACGAGGGCCAACGCGGCGAACGGGGCCTTCGTCGGCACCCTGCTTTCCGTCCTCGGCAACCCGGCCGGAGATCGAACCTATCTGAACCTGACGCATCACCTGGACCAAGCGGCGACGATCCGGTTGCTTGAGGGAGTGAAGACGACCGGACAGCTGGTGAGCTTCACGTGCGGGGAAGGCCACGGCTCCGGCTGGAGCTTCCTCGAACTCTAGTCATCTCAACTGATACCTATCCAGGTAGCCGTCGCAGGCCCTGTTTCGGAGGTCCGCTCAGGGAGCCTGGATGGGCGTGACCGAGGGCCAGGCCCCGCGCATGCTGCCGAAATGCCGCGTCAGCGAAGGGAAGGCGGGGGACGCGAACTCGGGGCTGACCAGATAGCTCTCGGGGCTGCGGTTCGCCGCCAGCAGTCGCAGGATCCGGGCCTGCACCCCGCTCAAGGGCAAAGGCGCGCCGCGAGGAGATAACCCCGCCTGCCACCGTTCAGACGCAGGCCGCGGGCGATTTCCGGGAGGTCGTCCAAGGACGGCTCCACGTTGTCGCGCATGAACCAGAAGCACTGGGCGTGGAACTCCGAAAGGGCCCCGCGGGCCAACTCCAGCCGCTGCGCATCCTGCATTCCCTGGACCCCGGGGTCCATGGCGTCCTCCTGGTCAGGCCTAAGACTAGTGTGCGATCCGGACCGGGTCAATGGCCCGTGAGGTTCGGTCGCTTGAGCCCGTGACAGGACAGTCCATGGCAACCCGGGGGCCGCCTGGGACCCTGCCACGCAGAAACAACGAGCAGACGGTCACATGAACGATTCTTATTAATGAACCTTTCGTTACAAAACCGCATTCAAGGGGATGGTCCACCCGCGGGATTCCCTGCGGGTTGCCTGTGGTTGTTCCGCGAGACGCCCCCGTCCGTTGGCGTCCCCTCCCCATTGCTTCGTGGAGTTCCTTCGTGTCGTGCCGCCCGCTCACCTTCCTGGCCATGTCCCTGCTGCCCACCCTGTTTCTGGCTGCCCATCCGCCCAAGCGCCAGAAGCTTGAGGCTCGGCCGGCCGCGCCACCCGCCGCCCCGGCCGCCCCGCCTGCGGGCGCAGCCTTGCCCGCTGGTACCTCCCGTCCTTTGACCTCGCTGCCTGACGATGTGCTGGCGAATGCGGGCAGCTTCCTGGAAGAGGCTGAGCTTGTGCGCCTCATGGCCACGGGCCGTTCCTTCTACCGGCTGGGCCGGGGGACCATCCTGGAGGAGGTGCGCGCCCAGAGCGCCGAGACCGTCGTGGTCGATCTGGCGAGGCGACCCACCCGGGATTTCCGGGGCTTCCGGGACCTGAGCCTGGTGAACTTCGACACGCCCCACCGGCCCGAGGCGGCCCGCACGCCCAACTACCACAACCTGGTCGCCCTGAGGATCCAGGATCCGGTTGGCTTCCTGGATCTACAGCCCTTCCTACTGTGCCCGAACCTCCGGACCCTTGAGCTCCGGGATCGCCTTGAGCACGACGATCCGGCCCGGGAGAACGCCTTTTTTGACCGGCTGGAGCCTGGCCGGCAGCTGGCCATCCGGAGTTTCTCCATGGGCGACCCGGTGGAACAGGATATCGACGTCGATCTGCGCAGGCTGCTGCGCCACCTTCCCCTCCAGGAATTGCATCTGGGAGGGTGCAGCCTGGCCGAAGCGAACAACGGGACCTTCGGAGCTCATGTCCTGGAAGCGCTGCCCGGCCTGGGCGCAACCCTCCAGCGGCTGACGCTCAATATCAACTCCATGACGGAGGCCGAGTTCCTCCGGCTCTGCGGCACCCTGGAAGCCCTGCCCAACCTGGCGTACCTTGAGCTCGTCGATGTTCACCAATCGGATGCCTTCGCCGCCGCTGCCAGCGAGCGCCTGGGCGCAGTCCTGGCAGGCCTCCGCCATCTTGAATGCGTGGAGCTCAGTGGGCTTCCTGATGTGCCTGCCCGGCACGCCCTGCTCCGGCTACCGCCTTCCGTAACCACCCTGCTGCATGGCTACGAACTGGATCCTGCCACGTGGAGGCTGATCCTGGAGCGGTTGCCAAAGCTGGAGGTTCTGCAGATCCACGCTGGGAACTTCAGCGCCGAGGAACTCCTGGCCCTGGGAGGCCGCCTCGCGGCCCAGGAATGCTTCAAGGCTCTGAGACTGCGGTTTGAGGATGATCCTGGACCCGCCCTGACCGAGCAGCTCCGCCAGAACCTGGCGGCGGCGAAGAAGGACCTGGAAATCCTTTAGAAACCGGCCTTGCCAAGGCCTGAACCGACCGTGTCCAACCAACGGCAGCTCGCGGGCCTGTCCACCACACCTGCCTGGGCCTGGCGGAGCACATCTTCCCTGGGAGTATCGTCGTGATCGACCCTCGCTTTCTCTCCGCCCGCGCCTTCGCGGGCTCTGCCCTCATGGCACTGGCCGCCCCGCCCCTGGCCGCCGCCGTCACCGTGACGATGCGGCCGCTGCCGCCCATCCTCCATCCCGGCCAGGCCTGTGGCCTCGGCGCCGTGGTGGTGGGCGCGGTCCCCGGAAGCCCGGTCACCTGGCAGATCCGCAGCCTTGACCGCCCCGACTACCCCGTCCTGGGACTGCTCCATTCCCCGCCCCCGGGATCCCCCTTCCAAGCCATCCTGGTGGTGCCGCCCGGCTCCGTTCCGGTCCGGCTGGAACTCCGGGCGGCGTGCGCGGGCGTCCCTTCCGAGTCCCGGGTGGTCAGCGTCCTGGGGCCGCCGGCTCCCTCCCTGACCCGCCGGGACGCGGTGCCGGATGCCGCGCCGGATTCCGCCCCGGGTGGCGCGGCGCCGGCGGTGGCGGGACCCTCCGCCAAACACCGCCGGACGGAAGAGGCGGACGCCGCCCCCCCCCAGCCCCCGACCGGCCCCACGGCGGCCCTGCCGAAGGACATCAAGGGCATCATCGGCACCTTCGCCGCCAAGGAGGTCTTCCCCCTCAACCGCGCCTTCTACACGAGCACGGCCCGGGCCGTCACCCGCATGGTGGTCACGGGTCCGGTCCAGCCCGGCGCCCTGGGTTCGAGGCTGGGCCGGCGGCCCCGGGTCCGCGAGCTGGTCCTGCAGGACCTCACCGGGCCGAACGCGGAGGAACTCGTCGCCACCCTGGCCGCCCATCCCCGGCTCCAGGCCCTGACCCTGGCGCGCCTGCCGTGGCTGGACGCGGGCGCCCTCGCCCGGATCCTGGCTGGACAGCCCCACCTGGCCCGGCTGACCATCGAGGGTTGCCCCCTGGACGGGGCGGCCCTGGGGATGCTCCCGGCCCTCACCGACCTGGCCCTGGCCTGGCTCCCGCCGCAAACGACCCGGGCCCTGGACCTCGCCCTCGCCCGGATGCCGAGCTTGACCACCCTGAACGTGCGCGTCTGCTCCGGCCTGACCGGCACTACCCTGCCCACCGGACTGACCCGGATGAGCATCCAGCGGGCCGAGGACTTCGATCTCTTCAAGGCCCTGGAGCGCACGCCCAACCTGCGGTCCCTGGTGCTGGAAGCGGGGGAGCATACGGCGCCCCTGCCACCGCTACCGGAGCTGGAGCATTTGAAACTTATCTCCATTGGGTGGCCAGGCCCAAGCGAGGCTTTCCTGGACTTACTGGCCGACAAGCCCAGGCTGGTCTCCCTGGACACCTCGCTCCAGGTGGAGGACCGCCACCTCGCCCTGTTGCCGGCCACCATGACCTGCCTGACCTTGACGGACGCCAAAAAAATCACCGAAGCGGCACTGGGCCGCTTCACCCGCCTGCGCAGGCTGGACGTGCACAGCTGCGGGAGCCTCACCGGCCGCGGCCTGCCGCCTGGGCTCACCAACCTCAAGGTCACCCATTCCCCCGTCCTGGAACCCGGGTGCCTGCCCGCCCATCTGGAGTGCCTGGCCATCTCGCACTGCAAGGGCATCAACCCCCGGAAGCTGGAAAAGGCCTTGCCGCGCCTGAGGGCCCTGCGCGAACTCAACCTGACAGGCTGGCGGGGCAACGATCCGGATCCAAAGTTGTTCGCCCGCATGCCCCATTTGACCTATGTGCAGTGGAAAAAGAACCTATCGAATAAGGCCCATGTAGGAGAGTGGCGGCGCGGGCCTGCGGCACCGGCCGCGCCGCGCTGAACCGGACGGGCGGGAACCTGAGGGGAGCAGCCCCGGATCCTCCCCGGGGAAGAAGTGGCAAGCCACCGGGATCAGTCGGGCGTGGACGGGTCGTTCGAACTCGATTTCGGCCGTCCAGGCCGGGTCAGGCGCCCAGCCCAGGCTCGCTTCACGGCTCTGAAACTGCGATTTACAGATGATCCTGGACCCGCCCGGACCGAGGAGCTCCGCCCGATCCTGGCGGCGGCGAAGAAGGACCTGGAACTCCTTTAGAAATGGGCCTTGCCAAGGCCTGAACCGACCAAATCCAACCAACGGCAGCTCGCGGGCCTGGCCACCACACCGCCCTGGACTTGGCGGAGCGCACCTTCCCTGGGAGTATCGTCGTGATCAACCCTCGCTTTCTCTCCGCCCGCGCCTTCGCGGGCTCTGCCCTCCTGGCACTGGCCGCTTCACCCCTGGCCGCCGCCGTCACGGTGACGATCCGACCGCTGCCGCCCATCCTCCATCCCGGCCAAGCCTGTGGCCTGGGCGCCGTGGTGGTGGGCGCGGCCCCCGGAAGCCCGGTCACCTGGCAGATCCGCAGCCTTGACCGCCCCGGCTACCCCGCCCTGGGACTGCTCCAGCCCCCGCCTCCAGGATCCCCCTTCCAAGCCATCCTGGTGGTGCCGCCCGGCTCCGTTCCGGTCCGGCTGGAACTCCGGGCGGAGTGCGCGGGCGTCCATTCCGAGGCCAGGGTGATCAGCGTCCTGGGGCCGCCGGCGCCCTCCCTGACCCCCAGGGACGCGGTGCCGGATGCCTCCTACGGGAGCGCGGCGCCGGCGGTGGCGGGACCCTCCGCCAAACACCGCCGGACGGAAGAGGCGGACGCCGCCCCCCCCAAGCCCCAGACCGGCCCCACGGCGGCCCTGCCGGAGGACATCAAGGGCATCATCGGCACCTTCGCCGCCAAGGAGGTCTTGCCCCTCAACCGCGCCTTCTATACGAGCACGGCCCGGGCCGTGACCCGCATGGTGGTCACGGGCCCGATCCAGCCCGGCGCCCTGGGTTCGAGGCTGGCCCGGCGGCCCCGGGTCAGCGAGCTGGTCCTGCAGGACCTCACCGGGCCGAACGCGGAGGAACTCGTCACCACCCTGGCCGCCCACCCTCGGCTCCGGACTCTGACCCTGACGAATCTGCGGTGGCTGGACCCCGGCGCCCTCGCCCGGATCCTGGCCGGGCAGCCCCACCTGGCCCGGCTGACCCTCAACGGCTGCCCCCTGGACGGGGCGGCCCTGGGGATGCTCCCGGCCCTCACCGACCTGACCCTGGCCTGGCCCCCTCGGGAGGCGCTGGACGATACCCGGGCCCTGGACCTCGCCATCGCCCGGATGCCGAACTTGACCACCTTGAACGTGCGCATCTGCTCCGGCCTGACCGGCGCCACCCTGCCCGCCGGACTGACCCGAATGAGCATCGACCGGGCCCCGGACTTCGACCCCGTCAAGGCCCTGGAGCGCACGCCCAACCTGCGGTCCCTGGACCTGGACGCGTGGGAGCTCAGGATGCCCCTGCCACCGCTTCCGAACCTGGAGCATTTTCAACTTACGGGCATGAGGTTGCTGCCAGGCGGGGATAACCTGGACTTCCTGGCCCGCATGCCCAAGCTCGTCTCCCTGGTGACCTCGCTCCAGGTGGAGGACCGCCACCTCGCCCTGTTGCCGGCCACCATGACCTGCCTGACCTTGATGGACGCTCAGAAAATCACCGAAGCGGCACTGCGCCGCTTCACCCGCCTGCGCAAGCTGGAGGTGACCAACTGCGAGAGCTTCACCGGCCGCGGCCTGCCCCCTGGGCTCACCACCCTCAATGTTTTCCACTCCCCCGTCCTGGAACCCGGGTGCCTGCCCGCCAATCTGGAGTGCCTGGCCATCAGGTACTGCAAGGGCATCAACCCCCGGAGCCTGGAGAAGGCCTTGCCGCGCCTGCGGGCCCTGCGCGAACTCCACCTGACAGGCTGGCAGGGCAACGATCCGGATCCGGAGGTGTTCGCCCGCATGCCCCAGTTGACCTATGTGCAGTGGAAAAAGAACATATGGAATCAGGCCCATGATGGGGAGTGGCGGCGCGGGCCGGCGGCACCGGCCGCGCCGCGCTGAACCGGACGGGCGGGAACCTCAGGGGAGCAGCCAAGGATCCTCTCCGGGGAAGCCATGAATATCAACCGGAATCAGCCTGGCGTAGGTGGGCCTTTCGAACTCGATTTCGGCCGTCCGGGCGGGGTTGGCGAGGCTGGTGACCCGGACCCTGACCCGGCCGGGGGGTGAGTGGCCGCACAGCACGGCCTCCCTGCCGTGCCGGCGGGGCTCCACCGGGGTGGGGTCGGGCCCGGGTTCGAGGCTCCACGCGAAGCGGTCGGGCTCCGGCCCATCGAGCTCGGCGACGAGGGTCCAGGCGTTGGACCAGTTCTGTGGCCAGTCTGATTATGTGGCGAGTTGATGCGACGAAAAGGCAGGCCCGCGCTGCACTTCCCAGACTGGCCACATCTATCCGGATCAAAGGGAGTTCAGCCAAGCGAGCAAATCCTTATCC
>Ga0316217_10004612_pt1 | contig 14736 bp, 15 predicted proteins | sample 1anoAmetaG_FD_203633 | JGI IMG/M metagenome (GOLD analysis project Ga0316217, IMG submission 203633) | Freshwater microbial communities from Trout Bog Lake, Wisconsin, USA - 1anoA | ecosystem: Environmental > Aquatic > Freshwater > Lake > Hypolimnion/Profundal zone | place: USA: Wisconsin... | reverse complement strand
CTCCAGCTGCGAACGAGCTTGTTCAACCCCGCAATGTCAGGGGGGCTGCGGCCGTCAGGCTCGCAAGGCCGACCGGAACCCGCCCCCTGAATTGCTAACTGTTTCAGTGGGAACCGTGTGGCAACCGGACCCTGGGCTCTCGTGGCCGGACGAAGGAAGGCGATCACCAGGAGCCGACCACCCGTACTGGGGGAGCGGAAGCTCCATCCGACCTTCGCCCTTCAGCCCGCCTGGAAGAGCGTCTCCAGGTGCCAGGTGAGGAAATCCCGATCTGGGAGGAATCGCCGCGGTAGTCGAATCCGGGTGCCGTCCAGATCCAGAAGCCAAGCCCGGGCCAGGGCATTTTCCCCCTGCTCCCGGAGCACGGGGGGGAAATGCTTCGTGAAGATCCCTATGGGTGACACGCGCTCCCTCGTGTACGTCGATCTGGAAATGCTCGGCGCGGAATTCCAGGCCCAGTGGGAGAAGAGCCGGAAGGGCTGAAGATTCGACCTATCCGTGGTTTCAACCGGTCGCGTAACGCGGGCGATGGTTCAGGAAACCAAAAGGGTAAGGGAGGAAGTAATGGACCCCGTGGAGCAGAACAAGGATCGCCGGATCCCCAAGCGTTTCCTGGAGCATGGCCATTACTATGCCGGCATGTGCCGGAACGCCTCTCTTGCACGGTGGGATGCCACGACTGAGCAGTTCTTCCACTGGCGAGTGAAGTTTGGGCGCCGCTTCATCGAATCCATAAAATGCTTCGAAGATGACGAACGGTACGACGTATTCCTGCCCTTCGTCGATATAACCGAAGACTTCAACAGCCCGATTGCCCTTCCCGAAGAGGAGGGGTCGGATCTCCCGCGATGAAGGCCGGGGTCCGTACGGCAACCGTGCCGGCAATCTGAACTCGGTGTGCGAGGTGGCGGTCCAGACGACTGGTTCTTCCGTTGCCACGGATATTGAATCCAAAGCTAGAAGCGGGGCGAGCGCGTGGCGACCTCAGGTCCACGGGGGGGGTGTGCCAGAAGGGGTCGGGTTCACATCCGGTGACCCTGCTCTGTCCATCCACAATGGAGTTGGTTAACTTTCTTCATTCACAATGGAAAGGTTGTTATGTGTGTTAAAAAAATTGCCTTGTTTTTTTAACAGAATAAACTCACCATTTCCGCATGGCCACGCCTACCGGCTCGCAGCCTAAGCGCATCCCGAACCCCCCCGCCCGCAAGGTGCCAGGGAAGGACAGCGTATCCCAGCAGATCGCCCGGCGCATTGCCCGCCAGTCGCGGACTGAAGCGGGCCGCGTCTTCACGCCGTTCGATTTCCTGGACCTTGGTTCACCCTACAGCGTGGGCATGACCTTGTTGCGGTTGGCGCGGGCCGGCACTCTCCGGCACCTTGGTCGGGGACTCTACGACGTTCCACGCACCCACCCGCTCCTGGGCGAACTCCTTCCAACCGCCGAAGCCATCGCCAAGGCCCTGGCTCGCAAGGATGGCGCTACCATCCAGCCGGCGGAGGCCATGGCCGCCAACCTGCTGCGGCTCTCCGAACAGGTCCCGGTCAAGGCCGTGTTCCTGACCGATGGGCCCAGTAGGGTCATCAAAGTGGGGCCGCTGACTGTGCAGCTCAAGCAGCGGCCCAAACGCAAGGTGGGCAGCGCGGCGGCGACCAGCAGCCTAGTCTTCGCCGCCCTGCGGAGCCTGGGCAAGGCCAACGTCACCAAGGCCCGCGTGGCCCATCTTCGGGGAACCCTGAACGCCTCGGACCGCAAGCGTCTGCTCCGGGATCTGCCACTTGCTCCCGCCTGGATGCATCCAATCTTGCGTTACATTGCAGGAGAGGACGCATGAGTGGATTCGCCCTTGAAGCGGTATCCGAACGCCGCTTGATCATCGAGCAGGTAGCTGCGCGGCGCGGGATCCTGCCGGTCATAGTGGAGAAGGATTTCTGGGTCTGCTGGATCCTTGGACGGATTTTCGAATGCCCGGCCATGGCCCCGGGCGTGGTGTTCAAGGGCGGGACTTCCCTGTCCAAGGTGTTCGGGGTCATCCATCGGTTTTCGGAGGATGCGGACCTGTCGGTGTCCCCGACCTTCCTCGGTTTCACCGAGGCGGACCTGGATGAGGCGCCGTCCAGCACGGCACGGCCCAAGCGCATGAAGGCCTTGGGCAAGGCTTGCGAGGAGTGTGTCGCTCAGCGGTTCCAGCCGGCCTTGGAAGCTGCTGTCGCCGAAATCCTGGGGCCCGCGGTTCCGCCTGTGCCATGGCTGCGGTTCGAGATCGATTCAGTGGCTGGCACACCCAACCTGTGGTTCAACTATCCTTCGGTCCTCCCGCAGGCGGGGGGCTACATCGCCAAACAGGTGAAGCTGGAACTGGGCTCCCTGACCAGCCAGCAACCCACCGGGCACCATGTCATCCAGCCCATGCTGGCCGATGTCCTGGGTGAGGCCTTTCCCGACTTCCGGGTCGCGGTGGTGGCCCTTGAGCTGGAGAGGTCCTTCTGGGAGAAGGCGACCATTCTCCATGCTGAGTACCACCGTCCGGCCGATCAGACTATCAGGGACCGGGTTGCCCGCCACTACTCGGACGTTGCGGCGCTGTGGCACCACCCCAGCCACACGAAAGCCTTGGCCCGCATGGACGTGCTCCATGATGTCATTCGGCACAAGTCCCGGTTCTTCGCCTCCGGCTGGGCGAGTTATGGAACGGCAGTCCCTGGCACCTTTCACCTGGTGCCGGCCGAGCACCGCCACGAGGAACTGGCCAGGGACCTGGAGGCCATGCGCCCGATGTTTCTTACCGAGGCGCCGACTTTCACGGTGCTCCTCAAGCAACTCGAGTTGCGTGGTATGCCTCAGATCAATGGCCGCGCCTCTTGGAACTTTCCGAGGACCGGAACCTGCTGCACGAGACGCACGCACAATGGCTGGTGGATGCAGAGAAGCTGGTTTCCCAGTAGGGGTGGCCCTGGCGGAACGCTCCAGGGTTTCCCGCAGACTATGAACCACCTCGAACTGGCCTTTGGCCACTGCCTCCCGGACGTCTCCAACCCGCTCGGCCAACTCCGGATCCTTGTCGGGGGGGGTGATGAGCCAGAAACGCGACGTGTGCAGGTCGTGCGCAAAGACGCTCCCTCCCGGCATGGGGAAGGCCAGCAGTGCTGTCGAGTGGAATCCCAGACCCTCGCCGGAATGGCGGCCGGCGGCGACCTCCAGAGGGGTGAGCCTCCTCTTCCTCATGCGTGACCTTTTGAATGACGGGCGGGGTCCCGTCCAACCCGCACCTGAACAAATGAACGGGCTCGTTCAGTCGCGAGTCCCTGGGAGGGGGGGCCCAATGGGCCTGCCCCACCAGGGTGGGGTTCTCCCCATACCAATCCAAGGCCATGGGTTCGAGCCTGCCAGGTTCCCAGTCAAGGTCGGCGGGCACCCTCCAACCGTAGCTCACCCGGGGCGCATCCCCGGCCTTGGCTTCCTGGGATCCGGCCGTTGCCGCCTTTCGTTCTTCGCCGGAAGCAGAGGGCGCGGCTCCCTTGCGCTCGCTCGCCGGTCCCGCCTCGCGTTTCACCGTGAACGTCACCGTCTGGTAGACCAAGGGGTTTTTCACCGCAGCAGCCCGCACCTGGCACCGCAAATCATCGTCGCCGTCGTATGCGAAGGTGAGCGCGCCCTCCTTGGGATGGAAGGCCAGCCGGAGGCCCGGAAGGCTTTGCGAGGTCACCGGCAGGAAAGCCGGGGATCCATCGGAATCGAGGTACAGCTCGGCGGCGACGGTGAAGATGCAGCCCTTTTCATGTCCATCCCCGCTTACCGTTGGCTTGAAGATGAACGATTCTCCAGCATTCAGAAATGAAACCTTGGGGAGGGTGACGGAGAGTTGCGCCACGGCGGGCACTGCTCCGGCCACCAGGAGAATGAGGGCGGAAGCGCCACGGGCAGAGGCAGGATTGAACATTTCAGCTCCGGAGGGCGAATGGAACGGGGCCCTGACATAAATATGTATTTATGGCTTATTTTGTTTCAAATCGTTAACCCCGAAGGGGAGCTATCCACTGCGGGTCAGTGCTTTCCAATTAGCGATAACTTGACTTCCAATTAGCCGTATAGGAAGATCCCAATCAGCCGAGAATCGGAGTGGGCATGTTCGAGCGGTTTGCAGAGCGGCGGGTTGAGGAGGCCCTTGCGGATACCCCAGTGGTCCTGATCGTGGGCCCACGGCGGGCCGGCAAGACCACGCTTGTCCGGAAAATGGGCGAAGCGGGACGCAGCTACATCACCCTCGATGATCAGACGGTGCTCGAGGCGGCCCTATCCGATCCGGTGGGTTTCATCCGCGGTCTGGACCGGGCCACCATCGACGAGGTCCAGCGTGCACCTGACCTTCTGTTGGCGATCAAGAAGACGGTTGATGAGGATTATCGTCCCGGCCGCTTCCTGCTTACCGGTTCCGCGAATGTGCAGACCCTCCCCCGGGTCTCCGATAGCCTGGCCGGCCGGATGGAAACCATCCAGATGTTGCCGCTGGCCAGGGCCGAGATTGAAGGCCGGCAGCCGGCCTTCCTGGAGCGCCTCTTTGGGGGGGAGCTTCAGAGTCAGCAGGATGCAATTGTCGGTGATGATCTCACCCAACTTGTCCTTCTCGGCGGATTCCCTGAAGCTGTCAGCCGCGATAGCGAGCGGCGGCGCCAGGACTGGTCGAGATCCTATCTCACCTCGATCCTCACCCGCGACCTGCGGGACATCGCCGACGTGGAGAAACTGACTGAGCTCCCGAAATTTGTGCGTTTGCTGGCCGAGTACTCCGGCCAGCTGGTCAACTATTCCCGGATGGGTGCCGGCATCGACGTCAGCCATAAAACAGGGCAGCGTTACCTGGGGTTGCTCGAACAAGTGTTCCTGGTCAAGACCGTCCAGCCCTGGTTCACCAATGCGCTGAAGCGGATCGTCAAGACACCCAAACTGCATTTCCTCGATTCCGGCCTGCTGGCGACAGTGCGTGGGCTAGCTTTTAGCAAGGTGAAGGCGGATCGGGGGGCGTTTGGTGCGCTGCTGGAGACTTTCGTGTTCTCGGAAGTGCTGAAGCTGATGACCGCTTCCCACCTGAGGCTGACGCCATACCATTTCCGGGATCGTGACATGCGTGAAGTGGATATCGTGCTGGAGCGCGATGACGGGATGATCGCGGGGATCGAGGTGAAGGCGAGCGCGACGGTGAAAACCAGCGACTTCGCAGGCCTCCGGGCCTTGGCTGAGGTTTGCGGCGATCGTTTCGCCTTCGGCGTTGTCCTTTATGACAATGTCGATGTCGTGCCGTTCGGCAATAAGCTGGCGGCAACGCCGCTGTCGTGTTTGTGGGCTTGAAAGGGAGCAAGGCTGCGGCTGGCCACCGGTTGCTGTGCCAGAAGTTTAATTATTAGAGGAAGGAGCATCGGGAACCTCACCCACCTCGGGGACACCCGGACCGTGTTTCCTGCTCCCGATCTGGGATTCGGCCACGCTTGCTTTCTGCATTTCCAAGTTGAATCCAAGCAGGGGCGGACAGATCAGTTCGTCCAGAGCGAAGCCAGGTTCCTGGGGCTCCCGCCCGTCCCGACCATCAACTCCTTCCGCCCCGGACGGGGCATCGTCGGCTCGACCCTGGTCATCAAGGGAACCGCCCTGGGAACGGCGGACCATCCGGCGTCGGCCGTGCCTGGCTGGCAGGATTTCTATCCACTACCCTTTGCGAAGTCTGGCGCGAATCCTATATTGTCAGATTATGAATAGAAAATACATCCGCCTCGCCTCCCTGCTCCGTTCCGGCCTTTACCTGTGCGGCCTGGATCGACTGGTGGCCTTTTCCTGCAAGGGGCGTGGGTTCTGCCCGAGTTGCGGCGGCCGGCGCATGGAAGATGGTGCAGTTCCCTCATCGCCGGCTGGCTGGTCCTGGGTCCGGCCGTCCTTTTTGATCCGGACACTTTCCTGTTGTGATCTACCATCACGACAATAATGAATTGCTCAAAACCCTTCTGTGACGGGAACTTTCTAACGCTTCACCGTGACCCTCAGGTCGATGGTATTCCAGCCGTCGGAGCAGATCAGGTCCAGGTCCCGGGCATCGGTATGCACGGTGCCTTCACCGTGCGCCAGACGGGCGATGATCTGCCCGCTGCGGGGGTCCTTCACGAACAGCATGGGGAACGCCCTGGGTTCCCAGCGCAGGGCGACCACCCCATCCTTGGTGGCCAAGGCTTCCACCGGGGGGCGGAGGTCGGCTTTGCGGTCCGGGGCCGGCCGGGGGCGCAGGGGGGCCGGATGGCGGCCCCAGGCTTCGGTGATGGCCAGGCGGTGGGAACCGACGGTGATCTCGAACCAGGCGAGCTCCTTCTCCAGTTCCGGGGTCATCGGCACCAGCAGGCTGAATCCCCCTTCCACATAGCGGTTGGACGGCTGTTCCGGATCATGCGCCAGGTCGAATGGGAGTTCCAGGAGCGTCCGGTGCTGGCGGTCCAGGCAGCGCAGCCGGTTGAGGCCTGAACCTGACGGCGCCGGAGGCTGCCCGGCCAGTTCGAACACCGGGTCCAATTCCACCCGTCCGGGCTTCACCGTGCCGCTGACCAGAAGGCCTTTCCGGGCGGTGGCGGCCGCGAGGGTGGCCTGGTGGAACGTGTCACGGCCGTCGCCGGCCCCCTGGTCCGGATGGGCGAAGGGGTCCGCGCAAAGGGCCGCCAGGACCCCCTCCCAGGTGTAGGCGCTGACCCACTGCCTGGGGCCATAGCCCATGAAATCGGTACACAGGCCCGGGACCTGGGGCGTCATCGTCGCCAGATCCAGGCCCGCGGCGTCCAGGTATCCCAAGGACACGGGATAGAGGGGGTCCACCCCTTCCGCATCTCCTGCCGGGGCATGCCTGCGCCCGAAGCTGTGGCCCATTTCGTGGGCGAAGGTCATGGCAAAGGTGATCCTGCCGCCGCCTCCGCCATCATCCTGGCCCAGGGCGGTCCGGTTCTGGTTGCCGGGGGCTCCCATTCCGCCGCGGCCGACGAGGTCGGTCCAGCCGGGCGGAAGCTTGACCACGCCGTAGGTGTAGCGGAGGTTCCGCGGGTCCTCGCTCAGCCGCCTGAATTCCAGGGCATCCCTGATGGCCAGGAATTCTCCCTCGCCGGCCGACGCCCCTTTGGCGAGGTCCGTGGCATCGAATTCAGGCCCCACCCGCACATCAAGCTCCCCCACCGGGAAGAGCTTCCGGAATTCCTTGAGCCAGTCCTCGACGGTCCGGCCATCCCGGTCGACATTGCCCACCGCCCCGCGCCACCGGACCGGGATCAGGTCGATGCCGATGGCCGGCACGTCCACCACCTTCAGGGCCGTGGGCCGGGCGAAGGGCTGGGCCTCGCTGGACACGCTCGCGCGCGGTCCGGGCAGGAGCTCGAGCTGCAGGGTGGTTCCAGCATGGAGATACCTTCCCTCGATGGGCAGGTTCCAGCTGCCTTCCAGGTTGTCCTCGTCGACTTCGGTGGGTACTCCCGGAAAGGCGCCCACGAACTCCCGCGCCAGTACTCCGCCGGAAGCGTCGCGCAGGGTCGCCCGCACCGCCGGGACAGCCATGTTGCCGTCCCTGGCCAGCAGGAAGACCCGCAGCAGGCCGTCGCGACCGGCCACCAGCGGCACCGAACCGTCCCGGCGCTGGATGCCCTGGGTGATGTAGGCGGCGCCGATGGTCACGGGGGTGGCGTCCGGACGTTCCAGCACCGTGAAGGGGTCCGCCGCCCTGGCCGTTCCGCTGCACTGGACCGAGACCTCGCCGCTATTGGCGGCGGCGGGCACCTGCACCCAGATTTCCGTGGGCGTGTTCTTCAGGAACGTTTCCGTCGAAGCCCCGCCGACTGTCACCGCCGAGGCCGGATGGTCCGCCGAACCCAGGCTGGTTCCCTTGATGACCAGGAGCGAGCCGGGAACGCCCCGCCTGGGACGGAACGAGGTGATGGCCGGGGGGGAAGGGAGCGCCAGGAACCTGACTTCGCCAAGGACGGTCTCTTCCTTCGGGCCCACCTTGGACTCGACGCCGAACCGCAGATAGCAAAACATGTTCGAGGGCACAACTGGCTCGAACCCGCGGAGGTCGGCCGGAAAGGTGATGACGAGGCGTTCGTCGCTCTGGAACAGGATCGGGCATGGGAAGGGCATCCTGACCTGGGTCACCCCGGCGAGGTGGGCGCCGAGGAGAGTCACCCGGTCACCGGGATGGCCCCAGGCGGGCTCCATGGCCCTCACACTCGGCCGGGGCGCCGAAGGGGGCAGGCTCCGGTCGGGAACCGCCGTCTGCATCCGGAAGGCTCGGGCCTCTACGCAGGAACCCTGAGGATTGGTGATGGCCAGCTTCATCCAATCGCCGGCGGGGCTCCAGCGTCCCTGGTGGGACAAGCTGGTGATCCTCGCGGCGACGGCTTCGGGCACCCGGAAGGCCAGCCGGGTGTCATCGAGCACTTTGAAGTCAGGCACGTCGTCCTTGCCCAGCCGTACGGATATCGTCCCGGTGAAGTTGCTGCCGGTGACGGACACCAGGCCGCCGGGGCCGACCAGCGCCGGCTGGCAGCTGGTGATGGCGGGCGGTCCGCCAACGGCCGCGGGCGGCGCCTGGGGGCGGGGTGGCAGCAGGAGGAAATGGCCTGCGGCGGGAGGATAGGGAGGGACATCGAGGGTCAGGGTGCAGCTTTCCGGACGGTCGAAGCCGAAATCGGGCACCTGGAACACGATCCGGGTGTCCCCCAGGTGGGTGAGGTCCCGGACCAGGCTTCCTCTCAGCCACAGGCCGGCGACCGCCGATAGCTCCGTGCCGGTGATGGTCACCAAGTCGCCCGGATACCCGGTCATGGGGTCGAAGCGGATGATGCCCGGAGCGGCGAAGGCCATGGCGCATGCGGTCAGGACGAGCCCGGCGCCGAGGGCTCGGCGCAGGGTCAGGCCCAGGCGCCTCAGGCGGGAATCGGGTAAAGGAAGGGTGAGCATGGGCGAAGTCTCTATGCCAGGGGCCAAGGGGCCGCGGCACTCTGGGGAATAAATATAATATAAATAATTTCTAATTGGATAGGGAATTCAAAGGCCGCAAACGGTCCGGGACAATTCCTGGGCTTGGCCGCAGACCGTCCCGAATCGAATTGCCTCTATTGGGGCGTTCTCACTGCCGTGATAGGGGTTATACGATTGGCGTGAATTTGGCGTTTTGGGATCCGGTGCCTATCTTAAATATCAGAAATTAAAGATGTTGGAATTGCCTAAAACGCTACCGCCTCGGGGCCTTTCATTTTGAGTCGATATATTTCAATATTTACAAAACTAGGGAAAAAATGAAAATGAATGACCTACCGTGACATTGATATTGTTGAGCTTTTGATGGGTGCGCTGTCCGAATGAACCAAGGAATCGCCTCATGGCAGCATTCCAGGCCGAGCCGGGCAAGAGGCCACGGTTCGTGCCCAGCCCGGAACCGTTTGAGGCTTTTGAATCCCCCATCCACCCCAAGTTCGAGGAGAAGCAGTGGATGCCCGGCATCCTGCTCACCAGCGGGCTGTTCACCGCCGCCTGGGGCTACCTGGTCTACACCGGGGACATCTCCACCATCTGGCCCCTGTTCGGCATGGTCGAAGCCTTGCAGCAGGAAAGCGGATTCGGGAGGACAGTATCGATCTTGTCAGGGGATTGGATAGGCCGAGGCCACGTAGGTTTCCCCGGTCTCCGGGTTGACCTTCTGCACCACCCGCACCTTGCGGGTATTCCGCCATTGGCCGGGCCCGGCTCCGGCTCCAGTCACCCAGACCCGGCCCACGGTCGCGTCGGCGGTGAATTCGATGACCGTGGCCTCGATCTCCTCTTCCGGGTTTTCCGGGTCCGGTTCGTACTGGTAGTAGCACGTGGCCTCGGGATCGTTGCCCCCGCCCACTTCCGGGTCCAGCCAGTACAGATTGCCGTTGGCGCAGCGGACCACCTTGCCGGGCTGGCGCTCGCGCTCGATGCCGGCCACGGAGCGGAGGCTGAACCGGAGCACGTCCCCGGGGTCGTGGTCCTTTGATGCCTGGAAGAACGGATGGTGGGTCGGCTTCCGGGGCTGGGCCGCGTCGTTGCGCTTGCCATCATTGCCCAGGAGCTTCCACTCCCCCTTGTTTTCCTTGCCGTCCTGGCCTTCCAGCTCCAGCCGTTCGAGCTCGAGGAGGCACTCCTGGGATCGCTGCCACCGGGCTCGCCCTGGCCGGGGTGAAGGTGTGGGGCCAGGATGCCGGGCAGCCCCGAATCCTGGCCAAGGCCGTCACCGGCGCCGACGGCGCTTAGCAGGAGCACGTTCACCGCGGGATCCTTCCCCCCCCCGTGCCAGCAATGCTGAGACAGAAGTATTCGGAACGTCTCCGCAAAATGGGCATGGAAGTCAGGGTCCTGGCCGAGGCTGATGCCTGCAAAGGCACCAGCGAAGGGCTCAAGGCGATGCTTGTGTGGGCGCTGGCTGGCAAGGGATCGGGTAATGGGCTCAGGTATCTGGATAATAGGATCCTATTAAATATCTTTGCAAATCTGCCATCGTGATCCCACATTTACATGAATGTTTTAGCGAAGACTGACTTCCACCCTGCTTGCACGGCTCGACGCCATGCCCGCCGTGGGGCTCCTCGGCCCGCGGCAGTCCGGCAAGACCACCCTGGCCCTGGCCGTGGGCGTGCCGCGCGACGCCGTCTACCTGGACCTTGAATCCGAATCGGACCGGGCCAAGCTCGCGGAGCCGGAGGCGTACCTGTCGGCCCACCTGGACCGGCTGGTGATCCTGGATGAAATACACCGAGCTCCCGGGCTGTTCCCGATCCTGCGGGGCCTCATCGACCGGTCGCGCAGGGCCGGGCGGAAGGCTGGGCAGTACCTGCTGCTGGGCTCCGCCTCCCTGGATCTGCTCCGGCAATCGGGCGAGACCCTGGCAGGACGCATCGCCAATCTGGAACTAGCCCCTTTGGACGCCCTGGAGACCCTTGGCCTACCCCTGGACGACCTGTGGCTGCGGGGCGGCTTTCCGGAGAGTCTGCTGGCGAGGGGCGATGCCGACAGTCTGCACTGGCGGCAGGATTTCATCCGCACCTGCCTGGAGCGGGACATTCCCCAGTTCGGTCCCCGGCTTCCGGCCGAAACCCTGCGCCGGCTCTGGGCCATGCTGGCCCACAACCAGGGAGGAATGCTGAACAGCGCCCTGCTCGCCCGCAACCTTGGCCTGGACGTCAAGACCATCAACAGCTACCTGGACCTGCTGGTGGACCTGCTCCTGGTGCGTCGCCTCCCCCCCTGGCACGCACCCCTGGGCAAACGGCTGGTGAAGGCGCCCCGGATTTTCGTGCGCGACAGCGGCCTGGTGCATGCCCTGGCGGGTGTTCCGGACCGGGAGACCCTGCTGTCGCACCCCATCCTTGGGGCGAGCTGGGAAGGCATGGTCATCGAGAACCTGATCGCCGCCTCCCGGGACCAGGCGGAGCCGTTTTTCTTCCGCACCGCCGGAGGAGCGGAAATCGATCTGCTGCTGGCCTGGCCGGACGGGAGCCTCTGGGCCATCGAGGTCAAGCGCAGCCTGGCGCCCAAACTGGAGCGGGGCTTCCACGTCGCCTGCGAAGACCTGGAGCCGGTGCGCCGGGTGGCGGTCTACCCTGGCACCGAACGGTATCCCATGGGCAACGGCGTGGAAGCCATGCCCCTTCCGGCCCTCATGGCGGAGTTGGCCACCCTCCGGTAGACGCAGGTGCCTTGCCAACGTCAGACCGGTATCCGACCGCCGCCTGGTCATCGAGCAGGTGGCTGCGCGGCGCGGGATCCTGCCGGTCAGCGTGGAGAAGGACTTCCGGGTCTGCTGGATTCTCGGACGGATCAGAAAGGCACTGATGGGTGACGCCTCCACAATGACGCCGGAGCAGGTCGAGCCCTCCCGGTGCTCGGCCAGGCTGGCATCCGGATTCAGGAAATCCACCTGGAACTCGAGCACCCGGCTGGTCTCCTGGCCGGAACTATCGTGGGTCCGCCATTCCAGCAGGGCCAGGCAGGACTCGTTGCGGGTCGCGGGGCCGCACTGGCAGTCCTGGAGCCGCAGCCCATGCTCCTCGGGGTCGCTGACCAGCCAAGCGGGCTGGCCAGGGGACCCGGGCTCGTGGATCCGGGCCACTCCGAAGGGCTGCCGGAAGCGCGCGGCCAGCCCGGCCCCGTCCCGGTGGCCGGGCTCGGCCACGGCGTTCCCGGCGAAAGGTTTTTTACTCATCCTGCCTGAATTTCGTCGACCCCGTAGAAGGCGCTCAAGGCTGTGCGAGCTCCTCCCGCAATTCTCCAATGGGCAAGCTCACCCATTCAAGATCGCCGGCCCGCCTGATGGTGCGATGGCGCACGCTGGGACTCAGAAGATAGTTCCGGCCATTGGGATAGTTGTCACGGAAGGCCTTCAGGCCTCGAAGTTCAAAGGCGTCCGGGTTCCACTTGCATTCGATGGCGTCCACCGCGTCCCGCCCGCGGGGTAGGACGAAGTCCACTTCCCGCTGCTGCTTGTCGCGCCAGAAGTGGATCTTTGGGCACTGAGCCGCACGAAGGGTGTCCAGGACGAGGTGCTCCCAGAGCAGCCCGGCATCCTCCGGACGCAGATCCTCCCAGCCTTTGGCATAGCAGGCGAACCCAGTGTCGAATCCGTAGACTTTGGGTTGGGCCAGGATCTCCCGGCGCCCGCCCTCCGCGAAAGGCCGGACCAGAAACGCCACATGGGTGATTTGCAGAATGTCCATCCAGGAACTCACGGTTGCGCGGCTGACTCCGGTGTGCTTGGCCAGACTCGTGAGCTCCAGCATGCCTCCGCTCTGGCGCAGGACCAGCTCCAGCATCCGGAGAAATTCGGAGCGCTTGCCAAGATGGAACAGTTCCTGCACGTCCCGGGCGTAGTAGGAATCCAGCCACTCTCCATAGAACTCAGGGTCCCGTGCATCCGCCAGCAACGCCTGGGGCAGCCCGCCCCGGAACAACCGCACCTGGATATCGGATACACCGAAGGCGGGCAACTCCTCCGCCAGGACAGGCGTCAGTGCCACCTCTCGCTTGCGGCCGGTCAGGCTGTCCCGGAACTTGGTCGTGGCCGCCAGGGTCGAGGACCCTGTCGCCAGCACCTTCAGGTTCGGGAAGGCGTCTGCGGCGATCTTGAGCAGCCGGCTCGGGTCAGGGAGCTGATGCACCTCATCCAGGATCAGCATTGGCTTGGTGAGGGCCCGGAAGAAACTTTCGGGATCTGCCAGACGTGCTGCGCTGCTGGGTAGATCGCAATTGACGAACTCTGCCTCGGGCAGCGACCTTGCAAGCACCGTCTTCCCGGCCCTGCGCACTCCGGTGAGCCACAGGATCGGCACTTGCCGCCAGGCATGATCCATCCGCTCCAACCAAAAGGGTCTCTCGATCATGCCAGTAGACTTATCACATAGACGTCTAAATGCAAAATGTACTTTTATGTTTGGTGGCTCCCATCTGAGCATGAATGGATTCGCCCTTGATCCGGTATCCGACCGCCGCCTGATCATCGAGCAGGTGGCTGCGCGGCGCGGGATCCTGGGGTTCTTTGCCACTCATGACATTGATATCGGTTACATCGCGAAAGGTTGTGCAGCAACCTGCTGCCCCTGGCCCGGCCCGGACGCCTGAAGCTACCTGGGTTCACCGGCGCTGGCGGGCTTGGCCTCCGCCTTGGTCTCGCCCCCGGGCGCCTCCTTGGCCGTACCTTTGGCCGCTTCCTGGGCCCTGGTCTGTTCGTCCAGGAATTCCAGGAAATCGTCGGAGGCGATCTGCTCCGCCCATTGCCTGGGGGTATTGCCGATCCCATCGGCGGCCAGGGGATCGGCTCCGGCCTCCAGCAGCAGCTTGACGGCGCGCCGGTCGGTGAGGGCCACGGCATAGTGCAGCGCCGTGGCCCCGGTCAGATCCTTGGCCCGGACGTCCGCGCCCGCCGCCACCAGCCGTTCAAGGATCTCGAAATCTGCCTCGGTGCGGACCACCTCGACCAGAAGGGGTTCCTCCTCGCCGGTCCGGCAGCTGGCGTTCGCCCCATGGTCCAGGGCGAACCGGACCAGCCCCGGGTCTTTCTGCTCGATGGCGGTTGCGGTAGAAGGGCAGATACTCGGGGGAATCCTTGGCCAGCACGGCCTTCAGGGTTCTGAACACCTGGTCGAGGGTCGCCAGGTCCCGGCGGTAGAGATCCGCCGGGCCGGCGATTTCCAGTTCAGAGGAGCGGCCCCGGAGCTTTTCCAGCCAACCTTCCAGCCATGGATCGCCCGGACGGAAGGCCACCTGTCGGGTCCAGTCGTCCTTCGAGGGCCGCGGGAGGGGCCGGAGGGCGAAATGACCGTCCAGAAAATCCCAGGCGAAGCATGGGTCCCCACCGAACCTGAACCTCACGGACAGGAACGGGTAGGCCAGCGGACCCGTGTCCTGGGCCTCCCAGCCCAGTTCCCGCTCCTTGCTGGATGCCCGTTCCCCCAGCCGGTCCAGTTTCTCGGCGGTCTGGCGCTCATCCCCCTCCCGGGTCGCCAGCTGCGGGTGCGGGGGATAGTCCTGGCTGGGGCTGGAGCTGTAGTCGCCGAAGAACCGCACGTTGGCCAGGAAGCCGGACTTGAGGGCCATCAGACCCCGGACCGGGGACTGTTCGGGATGTTCGGGCCGGGTGCGGCCCAGGAGGACCAGGGCCTGTTCGGCCGGAACCTCCGCCCGGCCCGGCAGGACCAGGAACGCCG
>Ga0316217_10004611_pt1 | contig 14747 bp, 17 predicted proteins | sample 1anoAmetaG_FD_203633 | JGI IMG/M metagenome (GOLD analysis project Ga0316217, IMG submission 203633) | Freshwater microbial communities from Trout Bog Lake, Wisconsin, USA - 1anoA | ecosystem: Environmental > Aquatic > Freshwater > Lake > Hypolimnion/Profundal zone | place: USA: Wisconsin... | reverse complement strand
AGTTCCCGCGCGGCGGCGGCGACCGGCGCGGCGGCGGGGGTTGGCGCGGCCGGCTTGGGCGTGAATGGATTCCGGTCGGCGTTGAATTTCGGCAGATAAACGCGCTTGTTTTCGCGGTAGGCCACGATGCCGTTGCCGCCAAAAAAAGTTTTTCCAGTGCCAAGCAATTTTCCCAAATTCATAATCACTCCATAAATTTGAAGGCTTCGTGCGCGAGCACCGCGTCCGCCGCCTTGACTTTTTCGTAACGGGCCGGATTCCAAATCTCAAAACGATCCAGCAGACCGACGAGCACCACCTCGTCCTTGATGTCCGCCTGGCGTGCCATTTCGTCGGGCACACAGATGCGACCGGCCTTGTCGAGCGTGACCTGCGCGGATTCGCTGCCGATGAACCGCTTCAAATATATTTTTTTTTCGTCGCCCTTCGGCATCGCGTCAATGTCCGCCATCAACTGCGCCATCTGCGCCGGTGGTAGAACCCGCAGACACATGCCGGCGTGGTGCTTCGGCCAGAGCATCATCGTCAGCTCCACGCCGTCGTCTTCCGGCCGCCACTTGGCCGGAATTTGGACGCGCCGCTTCTCATCCACTCCGTGCTGGAAGCACGAATTATAGACCGTCAGCGGAACTGTTTTGGCGTCGCTCATTTTATTCACCGTGATTCCTCAAATCGCCAGAATCACCCACAACGCCCCATTATTACCCACAATACCCCACCTCTGTCAACGGTTTTTTGGCTCCGAAACCGTTAATTATTCAAAAGTTATTCACAATTTGTCGCCAATGTGAATTGTCAGCCCCCGCCTGCCTCCGCTACGCTGCCGCCGTGCAAACCGCCGATTTTCATTTTCATCTGCCGCCGGAGCTGATCGCGCAGCAACCCGCCACGCGCCGCGACGATTCGCGGCTGCTCATTTTGGATCGGAACAACGGAAAAATCGAACATCGCCGGTTTCCCGACCTGCTGCATTTTTTGCAACCCGGCGACGTGTTGGTGCTGAACAACTCGCGCGTCATCCCGGCGCGGCTCCACGGGAAAAATTCCCGCACCGGCGGGCAGCTTGAAATTCTGCTGCTTGAAGAAAACGCCGTGAATGACTGGTGGGCCATGATGCGCCCCGGCAAACGCGCAAAAATCGGGACGCAAATTCAATTGCAAGAAAAAACCGGCACGCCCGCGAAAATTTTAGCAACCGTCACCGCCGTGAACGCCGAAGGCCACCGCCAGCTGCGGTTTTCCGGCACTGAAAATCTTTTTTTTGAACTCGAAAAACTCGGCGAGCTGCCGCTGCCGCCTTACATCGAACGCCACGGCGAACAGCCCGCTGACCGCGAGCGCTACCAGACCGTTTTTGCGCAGCCGGCCGGCTCCGTCGCCGCGCCTACCGCCGGCTTGCATTTTACACCCGAACTGCTCGACAAAATCCGCGCACTCGGCGTCAAAATTTGCTTCGTCACGTTGCACGTCGGCGCGGGAACTTTTCTGCCGGTGAAAACCAAAAATATTGCCGACCACCGGATGCACGCCGAGCGTTTTGAAGTCGGCGAAGCAACCGTCCGGGCCGTGAACGCAGCCAAAAAATCCGGCCGCCGCGTCATCGCCGTCGGCACCACCGCCACGCGCACGCTTGAAACCATCGCGCGCCGGAACGCCAGAACACTCAATATTCATGAGGGTAAAACCGACATCTTCCTTTTTCCGCCGGCGGACTTCAAAACCGTGGACGCGCTGGTGACCAATTTTCATCTGCCGGAGTCCACGCTGTTGATGCTCGTCAGCGCGTTCGCCGCCCCCGGCGAACAATTGCGCGGCCGCGACCTGATTTTGTCCGCCTATGCCGAGGCGATCCGTGAACAATATCGTTTCTTCAGCTACGGCGACGCGATGCTGATCTTATGAGTCCCAAGGCCAAAGTTCGCAGTCCCAAGTTGCCGTTCGTTTTCGTCAACCTGGCGATGACGGCGGACGGGAAAATCGCGACGGCCAACCGCGCGGTCCACTCGTTCGGCAGCCCGCGGGATTTGGCCCAGCTTTACGCGTTGCGCGCTACGGCGGACGCGGTGCTGTGCGGCGCGCGAACCGTGGAAATCTCGCGGACGGTTTTAGGCAACGGCGGTGAAAAATTTCGGCAGCGGCGGCTCCAGCGCGGCTTGGCGGAATACAATTTGCGCGTCATCGTCAGCGGCAGCGGCGCCATCCATCCCGGCGCGGAAATTTTCAAAACAAAGTTTTCGCCGGTCATCGTGCTGACGACGAACCGCGCTTCGAAAAAAAAACTGGCGCGGCTCCGCGCGCTGGCGGACGAGGTAAAAATCTGCGGCCAGCGCGAAATTGATTTTCGCGCCGCGCTGCGCTGGCTGCGGACGAAATGGAACGTGAATCGCCTTTTGTGCGAGGGCGGCGGCGAGTTGAACGACGCGCTGTTCCGCGCCGGTCTGGTGAACGAGATTCATCTCACGATCTGTCCGAAAATCTTCGGTGGCCGCACCGCACCGACGCTGGCGGACGGCCAAGGGGTTCTCCGGCTGGCGGCGGCGGCAAAATATGAATTGACTTCAATAAAACGCAAAAAAGCCGAGTTATTCACCGTGTTTTCCCGGATTGAAAACAGTGTTTCCGGTTAATTTCGATTATCGGCCGGCGGGAAGCAGCCGATAAAATATAGGTGGTTTTGAGCTGGCGGTTTCATATCCCTACCTGACCGGGATAAATGGGTGCAAGGGCGGTTGTTTTGCGAATTGAGTCGCGGCGATTGAACAGTTAAGTTTTGGCGAAATGAATTTATCCGTCCAGATCGGCAGGCTGACGATGCAAAATCCGGTGACGGTGGCGTCCGGCACGTTCGGTTACGGCGCGGAATATGCGCGGCTGATTGACTTGAACCAGCTCGGCGCGGTCACGGTCAAGGGCATCCGGCTGAATCCCGTGCCCGGCAATCCCACGCCACGCACCGCCGAAGTGACGAGCGGCATGCTCAACGCTATCGGCCTGCAAGGGCCGGGCGTGGACGGCTTCATCAAAAAATACTGGCCGTTTCTTCGCGAACTGAAAGTGCCGACCATCGTCAACATCTGGGGCACGACGGTCGAGGAATACGCCGAAGTGGCGCGGCGGTTCGACGCGCTCGGCGGCGTCGGCGCGCTGGAACTGAACGTCTCCTGTCCGAACATCAAAGAAGGCGGCGCACAGTTCGGCACGGATTGCAAACTGCTTTCGCAGGTCGTCACGGCCTGCCGCGCGGCCACGACGTTGCCGCTGATCACCAAGATGAGCCCGAACGTGCCGAATATCGCGCTGCTCGCCAAAGCCGCCGAAGGCGCCGGCAGCGACGCGCTGGCCGTGACGAACAGTTTTCCCGCAATGGCCATAGACATCCACACGCGCAAGCCCAAGCTCGCCAACATCACTGGCGGTTTGACCGGACCGGCGATCAAGCCGATCGCCATCAAGCTCGTTTGGGAAGCGGCCAAGGCGGTGAAGATTCCCATCATCGGCATGGGCGGCATTCAAAGCGCGGACGACGCGATTGAATTTCTCGTGGCCGGCGCAACGGCCGTGGCCGTGGGCACGGCGAATTTTTACGAGCCGCAGACCGCGTTGCAAGTCATCGCCGGCATCCGCGACTTCATGGAGAAAAAGAAAATTGCCGACGTCCGTGAAATCACTGGCAGCGTGCAGATTCCCAAGAAATAAACTCTCCGCATGTTCGAACACCACACCCAGCCGCTGCTGCCGCGCAGGGAGTATTACCGGCGCATCGCGCGCAACGCGGGGCTGGGCGCGGTGGTCATCGCCGGGTCGCTCGGCTTCGGCATGATGGGCTATCATCATTTTGAAAAGCTGTCGTGGCTGGACGCTTTCTTGAACGCCGCGATGATTTTGTCCGGCATGGGGCCGGTCGCCACGCTGCAAACCAACGCCGGCAAGTTTTTCGCCGGCTGTTATGCGCTCTACAGCGGCATCGCCTTGATTAGCATTGTGGGCATTATCTTCGCGCCCATCGTCCACCGCTTTCTGCACAAATTTCATCTGGAAGACGAAGGACGCGACGGAAAATAAAACGGGTCGCGCGAAGGCCGTGATGGGAGCGAAGGGAAAAATGTCTTCGCCGCCTTCGCGTCCTTCGCGTGACATTTTGAACCAGTTCTGTTTTTACACCCAGCGAGCGAATGGTTAATTTAAGCCGATGCAAATTGCGTTCACTAAATACCACGCGCTCGGCAACGACTACATCGTCATCAACCCGAAAGATCTGCCCGCGCTGCTCACGACCGAACAGGTCAAAACCATTTGCCATCGCAATTTTGGCGTCGGCTCGGACGGCATCCTGCTCGGTCCCCTGCCCTCGCAGAACGCGAAGTGCGCGCTGAAGATTTACAATCCCGACGGCAGCCTCGCCGAAAAAAGCGGCAACGGCGTCCGCATTTTTTCGCGCTACCTCTGGGACACGAAATTTGTGGGCAACGACGAATTCGCGCTCCAGACCGACGGCGGCATCGTGCGCTCGACGGTTTTTGACGGCGGCAAAATGGCGCGGGTCGAGATGGGCCAGGTCAGCTTCGACAGCGAGAAAATTCCCGTCACTGGCGCAAAGCGCGAAGTCATCAACGAAAAGATTTCCGTTGGCGGACGCGAGTTCACTTTCTGCGCCGCGACCATCGGCAATCCGCACTGCGTTTTGCCGCTGCCGGAAATCAGCGCGAAGCTGGCGCACGAATTCGGCCCGCTGCTGGAAGCGCATCCGAATTTTCCGCGCAAGACCAATGTGCAATTCCTGAAAGTTCTCGACCGCGCCAACATCCAGATTGAGATTTGGGAGCGCGGCGCGGGCTACACGCTGGCCAGTGGCAGCAGCAGCAGCGCCTCGGCGGCGGTGGCGCACAAGCTCGGCTTGGTGGATAAAAACATTTCCGTCCACATGCCCGGCGGCGTCATTAAAATCGAAATCCGCGACGGCTTCGACATTTTGATGACCGGCAGTGTGACGCGCGTTTCCGAGGGCGTCATCAGCCCGGAGATCTTTTCGGTGAAAAGGTCAGCGTGAATTCAAAAAAATCACGCCGCAGCACCCGCCGCTGCACTGCGCTCAATTTTATTTTCTCACGATTTTGACTAGCGTTGCAAAAAATTCACGCTCGCCAATCCGCGTTTTTTTTGGCAGGCTGACGGCTGCAAAATAAAATGTTCACCGGCACTTACACTGCGATTGTCACGCCGTTTCAGAACGGCCAACTGGACGAAGCCGCGCTCGCCCGCCTGATCAAACTCCAAATCAAGGGTGGCGTAGACGGCATTGTGCCCGTCGGCACCACGGGCGAATCGCCCACGGTGGATTATGATGAGCACATCAAAATCATCGCGCTGTCGGTCAAACTCGCCGCCGGCAAAATCAAGGTGCTCGCCGGCACCGGCGCCAACTCCACCAGCGAGGCGATTTATCTCACGCAGGCCGCCGAGAAGGCCGGCGCGGATGGCTCGCTGCAAGTCGCGCCGTATTACAACAAGCCGTCGCCGGAAGGTTTGTATCAGCATTTCAAGGCCATTGCGAAAAACACAAAACTGCCCATCGTGCTTTACAGCATTCCGGGCCGGTGCGGTGTTGAAATCGGAATTGAAACGGTCAAGCGCCTTGCCACCGACTGCAAAAATATCGTCGGCATCAAGGAAGCCGGCGGAAGCTGCGACCGCGTGTCGCAACTGCGCGCGGCGCTGGGGCCGAAGTTTGAGATTTTGTCCGGCGACGATTCGCTGACGCTGCCGTTCATGGCCGTCGGCGCGCGCGGCGTCATCAGCGTGGCGTCCAACGTCATTCCCCGCGAAGTTTCCGCGATGGTCAGCGCCTTTGCGCGTGGCGATGTGAAAAAGGCGGCGCAGTGGCACGCGAAATTTTATCCGGTGTTCAAAGATTTGTTCGTCGAGACCAATCCGGTTCCCGTGAAGGCCGCGCTGGCGATGCTCGGCGTCATCACGGAAGAATACCGCCTGCCGCTCGTGCCGCTCACCGACGCAAACCGCGTGAAACTCGCGGCGACGCTGAAGGCGTGCGGAGTTTTGAAATAACTATTGAATCGTGACGCGTGATGCGTGAGCAACCAATCACGCATCACGCATCACGCATCACGCATCACGCACATGACCAAAATCATCATCAACGGTTACAAAGGCCGCATGGGCCAGGCGCTTGTGCAATGCGCGCCGCAGCATCGCAGGCTGGAGCTCGTCGCGAAAATTGACGCGGGCGACGACCTGGCCGCCGTCATTGGCCAAGGCGACGTGGTCATTGATTTCAGCTCCCACAACGCCACCGTGGCGGTTGCCACGCTGTGCGCGCAGCACAAGAAGGCGCTGGTCATCGGCACCACTGGTCAAAGCGACACCGAGACGTTTGAAATCCGCCGGCTGGCGAAGGAAATCCCGATGGTCTGGGCGTCGAATTTTTCCACCGGCGTCAACACGCTCTTCTGGCTCACGCGCAAGGCGGCGGAAATCCTCGGCCCGGACTTCGACCTTGAAGTCGTCGAGATGCACCATCGCCTGAAAAAAGACGCGCCGAGCGGCACGGCGAAAACGCTCGCGGAAATTCTCGCCAGCGTGCGCAAACTGCATTTGGACACGGCCGCGCGCCACGGCCGCGTCGGCATCGTCGGCGAACGCACGCCGGGCGAAATCGGCGTCCACTCGATTCGCGGCGGCGATGTCGTGGGCGACCACACGGTTATGTTTGCGAACACCGGCGAGCGCGTGGAGTTGACGCACAAGGCATCCAGCCGCGACACCTTTGCCAACGGCGCGCTCCGCGCGGCGGCCTGGGTCGTGAAGCAGCAACCCGGCATCTACGACATGCAGGCCGTGCTGGGGCTGAAATAATTTTGCGTTTTTAGTTTTGAATTTTGAGTTACCTCTCGACGTAACGATGCCTTGAACTCAAAACTTAAATTTCACAATTCAAAATTAGTTTTTGTCGCGCTCGGCTCCAACCTCGGCGACTCGGTGCAAATCCTCCAAGCCGCGCTGGCGCGGCTGCAAACCTTTTCCGACCACCCGATCCGCCAGTCCTCGCTATGGCGGACTTCGCCGGTGGACTGCCCGCCCGGCTCGCCGCCCTTCGTAAACGCCGTCGCCGGGCTGGTGCCGCGGGCCGACGAGACGCCGGAATCGCTGCTGGAAAAACTGCAGGCGCTGGAAAAAAGGTTTGGCCGGCCGCCGAAAAAAATTGCCAACGAGCCGCGGCCGCTGGATTTGGATTTGATTGTGTTTGGCAGCGCGACGCGGAATTCACCGGCGCTGGTGTTGCCGCATCCGCGCGCGGCGCGGCGGAAATTTGTTTTGCAGCCGTTGGGCGAGCTGGCGCCGGAACTGATTTTTCCCGGCGGACGAAACACCGTGGCCGGGCTGCTGGCGGCGCTGCCGACGGGCGAAACCGTCGTGCGGATTTTAGAATAAAAAAAGGCCGTCCGAAGACGGCCCTGCCAGCAGGCGGAAAAGATCAGGCCTTTTTGGCGGCGGCAATCTTGACCTTGATGGCGGCTTTTTTGCGCTTGATCTGTTTTTCGCGGCGGTTGCGTTTGATGGCTTTATTGTATTGTTTTCCCATAAGTGTCTTTACATTATTGCGGTTTGCAATTTCGTTGCAGCACTATGATTTTTTTTGGACGCGGATTCAACCTTTATTTGCTCCCATTGCTGGCGCTGGCGCTGGCGACGGGCTGCCAGACGAGCCGGGCGGACAAGAAATTGTCCACCCTGCGCGTGCATATCGAAAGCTCGGCCAACATTGCTGAAGGCGGCCAGACGGTCTCCGTGCTGCGCAATGAACCGGTGGCGATCATGATTTCCACGCTGCCGGTCGTCAGCGAGGCGAACGTGGTGGCGGCGACGCTGCTGGAAGTGCCGGGCGGCTATGCGGTGCGGGTGCGGTTTGATGAAACGGCGACGATCATGCTGGAGCAATACACCGCGACCAGCCCGGGCAAGCATCTGGTGATCGCCGGCCAGTGGGGCGAAAAAATTGACGAAAGCCGCTGGCTCGCCGCCCCGCTCATCACCCATCGCATCGCCGACGGCAGCCTGACGTTCACCCCGGACGCCTCGCGCGACGAGGCGAAACAGTGGGTGCTGGGCTTGAACAACGTCGCCAAGAAAAACGCCAAGGGAGCCCTCAAATGATTTTGGTTGCCGTCCGCCGCCTCGCGCTCGCGGGCCTGCTGGTTTCCGGCGCGAAACTGGCCGCGCAGTCGCCGTTTCAATTTCCCACGGCCAATCACGCGCTGTTTGAGCCGGGCAAAGAACTGCAGTTTTTCGCCCCGACCGCGCCCGACCGGTCTTGGACGACCGGCAGCTTCGGCTGCGTGCGCACGGACGGCTGGCAGATGCACGAGGGCTTGGACATCCGCAGCCTCCAGCACGACCGGCGCGGCGAGCCGACCGATCCGGTGATGGCAACTGCCGACGGCACGGTGATGTATTTCAGCACCAAGGCCAGTCTCTCGAACTACGGCAAATACATCGTCATCCGGCACGTCGTTGACGGCGTGGAAATTTATTCGCTCTACGCGCACTTGAGCGAAATCGCGCCCGGCCTCGCCCCCGGCAAAACCGTTCGCGCCGGCGAGGTCATCGCCACCATGGGCCGCACGTCCAACACCAGCGAGCGCATCGGCCAGGAACGCGCCCACGTCCATTTTGAACTGAATGTGCTGGTGAACGACAATTTCAGCGCGTGGTTCAAAAAAAACCTGCCCGGCGAACGCAACGACCACGGCGTGTGGAACGGCCAGAATTTGAACGGCCTCGACCCGCGCGACATCCTGCTCGCCGAAAGGCCGGGCGCGAAAAAGTTCAGCCTGCTGGAATTTCTCCGCGGCCAGACTGAACTGTGCCGCGTGCTGGTGCGGGCCACGGATTTTCCGTATTTGAAGCGCTATCCCGCGCTCGTCCTGAAAAATCCGAAGGCGGAAAAGGAAGGCGTGGCCGGCTACGAAATCGCGCTGAACTACAACGGCGTGGCCTTCGCGCTGCTGCCGCGCGCGGCGTCGGAAATCAAGGGCGCGGCCAAAATCCAACTGGTCTCCGTGAACGAGGCGGAATATCACGCGCATCCCTGCCGCAAGCTCGTCGTGCAGCACGGCCGCTGGCAGCTCACCGACAAAGGCCTGCGCGAGGTGGGCATGCTAATTTACTGATTTCAGTTGCGCTCCGGTGGTTCCGCATACTTTTTTAAAAGTCAGCCATGCGCCAGCCAGTTCCAGCCCCAATCCCGCGTTGCCGTCGCCGTTGCCGCCACGGCTTCACACTAATTGAACTGCTGGTGGTCATCGCCATCCTCGCCATTTTGGCCGCGCTGCTGCTGCCGGCGTTGAGCAAGGCCAAAGACCGGGCGCGAAACATCATCTGCATGAACAACCTCAAACAGCTCAATGATTGCCTGCATCTTTATGTGACCGACAACAACGATTATTTCGTGCCGAATAATTCTATCGCCAGTTTTTACATGACCACCAATGGTCCCGTTTGGGCTTCCCTGCCAGGGTCATCCTGGCTCCCCGACATAGATGCGTCCACCGAGATTGATCCGGTCAACATCATCAACGGCCTGCTCTATCAATACAACAAATCACTTCCGATTTATCACTGCCCAGCGGACCAGTCCACTTTGCAGACAATCGACGGTGAGCCCTTGCCACAATTACGCTGGCGGAGTTACAACTTGAGCCAGTCCATAAACGGCTATCGCCCAAGGCGACGCGGAGTATTTTCCATACATTCCAGCTTGGACGAAATTAACTGCCGTCCGGCATCCGATCCCCTGCGAGCTTTTTGTTTTCATTGATGAAAGTGAATACACCATTCAAGATTCGGAATTCGGCAATCCTCCCGTCGGCGGCATCTTTCAACAGAACGTCTGGTGGGATATGCCATCGGACCGACACTCGAAAGCCGCCAACCTTTCCTTTGCCGACGGCCACGTCGAACATTGGAAATGGGTGTATCCCAAAAATGTTGACGAACTTGGCCGGACGGTTCCCTCGGCAGAAATGCCCGATTTTCGGCGAATTCAAAGTGTCATGAAACAAATTGCCGATAATTAACCCGCTTGGCTTCCTCACTCGTGCTGTTTAAGTTACGAGCGTGCCGCCTGACATCAAATCCCTGACCCGCGAGGAACTGGAAGCTCAATTCAAGCAGTGGAACGAACCGGCCTTCCGCGTGACGCAACTGCTGGACTGGCTTTATGCCCGCCGCGCCACGTCGTGGGACGCAATGAGCAACCTGCCAAAAGTTTTGCGCGGGAAGCTGCGCGAAAATTTCTCCCTGCAAATCTTGGAACTGGCCCGGAAGCAGGGTGCCACCGACACCACGCAGAAATTTCTTTGGCAGCTGGCGGACGGCCAGTTCATCGAAAGCGTTTTGATTCCCGCCAACCCGGCGCTTTACGGCGAGGCCAGTGACCGGCACACGCTCTGCATTTCCACCCAGGTCGGCTGCGCCTACGGCTGCAAATTCTGCGCCAGCGGCCTCGACGGCTGGAAACGCAATCTCGGCGTGCATGAAATCGTGGAACAGGTTTTGGCGGTGGAACGGGAAAAAGAGGCGCGAGGCACTGGGCACGAGGCGCCAGATCAAGTAGCCTCAAGCCCAAAGCCCACCGCCTCACGCCTCGTTGACAATCTCGTCGTCATGGGCATGGGCGAGCCGCTGGCGAACTACGACAACCTGATCAAGGCGCTGAAGATCTTGAACGCGCCGTGGGGCGGCGGCATCGGCGCGCGGAAAATCACCATTTCCACCAGCGGCCTCGCGCCGCAAATCCGCAAGCTGGCCGTTGAACCGATGCAGTTCCGGCTCGCCATTTCGCTCCACGGCGCCACGGACGAGGTGCGCAACCGCATCATGCCGGTGAACAAAAAATATCCGCTGCACGAGCTGACCGGCGCGTGCGAGGATTATCAGAAGCTGAAGGGCCGGATGATCACGCTGGAATATATTTTGATCGCCGGCATCAACGATGCGCTGGCGCAGACGCGGCCGCTCGCCGTGCTCGCCAAGAGATTTTACGCCAAGGTGAATTTGATTCCCTACAACGCGGTCGAGGGGCTGCCGTGGCAGCGGCCGAGCGACGAAGTGTGCGAAGGCTTTCTCGCCGCGCTGGAAAAACTGGACGTCACCGCCACGCTCCGCCGCGAGAAAGGCGGCGACATTGATGCGGCCTGCGGCCAGTTGCGGCTGAAGACGGAACGGGAATTGAATTCGAAATAAATCCGCGCCCGCGCCAATGGTTCGCTAACCATTTTTCATTTTTTGAATTTGCAGCGGTTCGCGAAATTCGCGGCGATAAAATCTGTGTTTCATCTATGTTTCATCTGTGGCTAAAATAACCCCGTGATTGCTTTGCTTGATTACGGCTCCGGCAACCTCCGCAGCGTCCACAAATCGCTGCTCAAGGTCGGCGCAGACGTGCGCTTGGCGCAACGCCCGAAGGAAATCGGCGACGCCCGCGCGCTCGTGCTGCCCGGCGTCGGCGCGTTCGACGACTGCATCGCCGCGCTCCGCAAACAGGAACTGCTGGAGGCCGCGAAAAATTTCATCCGCACCGGCAAGCCGTTTCTCGGCATCTGCGTTGGCTATCAGGCGCTGTTTGAAAAGAGCGAGGAATTCAATTCCTGCGCCGCCGGCCTCGGCGTTTTTCCGGGCAAAGTCGTCCGTTTCTCCGCGCGGCACGGCCTGAAAATTCCGCAGATCGGCTGGAACCAGATTGAGATTGTGAAACCGGAATGTCCACTGTATCGCGGCATCGCCAGCGGCAGCTACGTTTATTTTGTCCACAGCTTTTATCCGCAGCCGGTGGATCCGAGCATCGTCGCCACGCGCACGGATTACGGTGACACGTTTGCATCGTCCGTCTGGCGCGACAATGTTTTCGCCACGCAGTTCCACCCGGAGAAAAGCCAGACGGTCGGACTACATCTGCTGAAAAATTTTGTCGATCTGGCGAAACGCTAAAAATGAAAACTCCGCTTAAAAACAAATGGATTCTCATCACCGGCGCTTCCAGCGGTTTCGGCGCGGCGGCGGCCACGGCGTTTGGCGCGGCCGGCGCGAAATTGCTGCTCGGCGCGCGGCGCGTTGACCGGTTGGAAAAAGTCGCCGCCGCCGCCAAAAAATCCGGCGCGGCCGCCGCGGCCTTTCACGCGCTTGATGTTTCCCAAACGGCGAGCGTCGAAGCGTTCACCGCTTGGGCCAAGGAAAAATTAAACAAACAGCCGCTGCACGTTTTGATCAACAACGCCGGCGGCGCGCACGGACTGGATTCCGTGGCGGAAGGCAAGGACGCGGACTGGGAAACCACTTTGCAGACGAATGTCCTCGGCATCCTGCGCGTCACGCGCGCCGCGCTGCCGCTGCTCGCCCGCGACGCCGGTGCCAGCATCATCAACCTCGGCTCCATCGCCGGACGCACGGCCTACGCCGGCGCGTCAGCTTATTGCGCCGCGAAGTCGGGCGAACTCGCCATCACGCGCGTGCTGCGCCACGAATTGCTTGGCACCGGCATCCGCGTCGGCACGGTGGATCCCGGTTTGGCGGAAACGGAATTTTCCGTGGTGCGCTTCAAAGGCGACGCGCAAAAGGCCAGGGACGTTTATGCCGGCATGAATCCGCTCACGGCGGCGGACATCGCGGAAATTCTCGTCTGGATCGCCAGCCGTCCGCCCCACGTGAACATTGATGAAATTCTCGTCAAGCCCACCGACCAGGCGGAGATGGGAAAAGTTTTTCGGCGAAGCACGAAGAAAAAAGCGTGAAGTTTGAATGATGAAACAAAACGCGGCGCGGGCCGTTTCTTCATTCATAACTCTTCATTCATAATTCATACTTCGCTTCAGATTCCCCGGTTCGCCCGCCACAGCAGCCCTGCGCCAACAGCTTGGAAGAGAAAATTCGGAATCCACAAAATCAGGTGCGGGAAAAAATCGGGATGCGCGCCGAGCGATTCACCGAGCATGATGAACGCGTAATACACCACCACCAGCACCAAGGCGATGCCGATGCCGATGTTGGTCTCGCGCCGGTGGACGCGGATGCCCAGCGGAATGCCGACCAGCGTGAACCCAAAACACGCGAAGGAAAACGCCACCTCGCGGTGCATCGCCACGCGGACGCGGTTGATTTCCTGGTCGCGCAGAATTTCCGCCGTCCGCAGCATCGCCGCAGCCTCGGCGGGCGAACTGTTGGTGACCACCGCCAGATTCAACCGTTGCAGGTCAGCCGGGGCGTTGGGGGCCGCCGGCAGGAAGCTCATTTGTTTCAGATCGCGCATTTCCTGCCGCAACTGGCGGAAGGTCATGTCGCTGATCTTCGGCTTGGACACACGGTTGGTCATGGCCTCTAGGCTCAAATTGTAAGGCATCCAGCCAAAGGAATTGATCAAGGCGCCGTGCGCACCGGGTTGGATAATCCAGCCATCGTAGAGATCAACGGCCAGTTGGTTGGCGGCACGGTTCGCCCGGAACCGCCCCCGCGCCGCGTGCAGCGTGGTGTCCACGTTGGTTCCATTTTGCAGCCGGTAAATCATCACGTTCTTCAGTTCGCCGCCCTCGTTTTTTTCAACGTAAAAAACATAGTTAGGAAAATCGCGGATGAACCGGCCGGCGGGAATCTGCGCGTTCATCGCCACCTCACGGAGATCGTCGGTGAGATGCTTGTAGGCCGCCCGGCTGCGCGGGCCGAGGTCCAGATTGAACCACGCGCTCAAGCCGCAGCACAGCAGGCTCAAGAGGAGCACCGGCGTGACCAGCGACAGCAGGCTCACGCCGCTGGCGCGGGCGGCGGTGAGTTCCTGATCGGCGCTGAACCGGCCAAACACTAGCAGCGTGGCGGTAAGCATCCCCATCGGCAGCGCAAAGACCCAGACGAACGGGATCAAATAAAGAAACGCCTTGAGCATCAGCAGCGGACTGACGTGGTTGCTGACCAGTAGCGTGAGAATTTCGCGCAGCGCGTTGCCCACCAGCAGCACGGCCGTGAACACGGCCAGCGTGAGCAGCAGCGCGGCGAACACCTGGCCGGCGAGATATTGGTGCAGCGTTTTCAAACGGATGAATCCGCCCGCAAATTGGCGGATTTGCCGCGCCAAGCAAAGCCAATTCCTCGCGTTAAAACAACCGCGCGCGGAAACTCCCGCCGCCGCGCGCCGCGACAACCGATTTTAAAAAACCGGTTCGGCCCGCAGCTGGCCGGCAGCGCGACGACAAAGCCCGCGATTGGGGGGGAGCCGGCCGCCGTCAGGATTTTGGTCAGTGAAGCCCGATTTCAATTTGCGCGTTGGTGACGGCGAGCTGGTTCACGCCGTCGGGCGTGAGAATTTTTGAATTTACCAACCGGACACCCCGGGCATCGAAAACCCCGAAAGGTTTGTCGGCAGTGATGTTGACGTTTTGCAGCAGCACGTTGGTGACGGCCATTTCAGGCAGGCCCCAAATCAATCCGGCGCGGCGACCGGATTGGGCGGTGGCCGTGATATTGCTGAAAGTGATATTGCGATAAACCGGCGTGCGCTCCGCCACCGGCGCCGCGGGATAGGTGGCGGTGATGGCCGGCGTAAGATTGTTCAAAGCGCGATACTCGCGCTCCTTGGCCATGTAGGAAGCATAAATCAAAATCGGACAGCCAACGTTCGTCATGCGGAGGTTCAGATAAGACAGATCATGCACATAGCCACCACGGTCGCGGTCGGTTTTGACGCGAAT
>Ga0316217_10004610_pt1 | contig 14749 bp, 12 predicted proteins | sample 1anoAmetaG_FD_203633 | JGI IMG/M metagenome (GOLD analysis project Ga0316217, IMG submission 203633) | Freshwater microbial communities from Trout Bog Lake, Wisconsin, USA - 1anoA | ecosystem: Environmental > Aquatic > Freshwater > Lake > Hypolimnion/Profundal zone | place: USA: Wisconsin... | reverse complement strand
GCCCAGGCAATCCGGCAAGCCCTGCTGCTGGAACTGGCGGTGAAACCACTGTTCCTGAAATCCCATGGCGGAGTACCACTTCCAGCGGCTGAACATGTGCGCGTCCATGCCGTGCAAGGCGATGCCGCGATAGCCCAGCGCCGCCAGGCGATGCGGCAGGCAGCCTTCCAGTTCGCGCGGGCTGGCGTTCAACAGGTTGAAGCCGATGGTGGTGCCGCACAACTCGCGCGCCTCGCCTGTCACCGTGCCGCCGTAGAAGGGCACGGTGCCCTGGACAACCTGGTAGCGGGCTTCGAGGCCGGGCTGAAGGTAGGGCTGGACCAGCGCCGCGGCGATCGCCGGGTCCGCGGCCGCGCCCCAGGATTCGGCCAGCACGATCACCAGATTGGGCAAGTTCCGGGCGCTCGCGCCGGGGACGATTCCCGCTGCGCGAATGGCCAGTTCGGAAGCACTGGGAACGGGTAGCGGCAAGGCGTGCTTGGCAGTCTCGACCGCAATCATGTTGAAGTAGCTGCGCTGGGTGCGGGCCAGGCGCAGCAAAGGGACGCGGCAGGCCCGCAGGTCGCTGAAGTAGCCCGGCCTGACCGCGTCCAGGACGCGCGCCTGCATGAACTGCATGGGATTGGGGAAGCCGCCGGTGTTGCGGACAAAGGCGATGCAATCGAACGCCGTGCAGAGGACGGCAAAGGCGACGAGGCAGGCGGCGGCGCGGCGGCGGTTCGGTCCGATGGCCGCGGCCGGCAGCAAGGCCGCCAGGGCGCAAACCAGCAGCGTGGCCAGAACGATGGCCGCCGCGGAGAGCAGGCGTGAGGAAGACAGGGAGTGGACGAATCCGAAGTTCGTCAGGCATTCCCGGACGGAGAGCAGATAGGTGCGGCAGACACCGCTGATCAAATCCGCTGCAATGGCCAGCAGCAGCAGAGGCGAAGCGGTAAAGGAGGGCAGGAAGAGGGCCAGCAGCCCGATGGCGACGAACTCCAGGCAAAAGCAGCCGTCGAAGAGGAGTCCAAAACCGCGGCTGGCAATCCAGAAGGGGAGATTGGCCAGAACGGCATAGAGGAGCACGAAGGCCAGCCAGCGAAGGCGGCCATTGAGCCTCCAGGTCCGGTAGCGCCGCAGAAACCCATCCACTTTTGCATCATACTGCGCAATTCGCTCCTGGCCCAGGGAAGTCCATGGCCGCGCGCCGCCTGAAAATCCGCTGGGACGGTTGTTACGTTTTTGTTACACTATGTGGGAAGTGGAGCGGCTCCTGGCGGGCGATTTTTTTCAATCCTCCGGCTGTGGGACGCGTCCAATCATGTGAAAGGGCTGCAACAACCCCGTGGGTGGGGACTCTCCCGAAGGAACCGGTAACCTTGCCGAAAGCCTGGGAGGCGTCAGCGCATCCACTGCAGCCGCGTTAGCTTTCAACATCCCCGTCCGCTGCTCCCACAGGAGCAAGCTGGGCTGAAGGCGGAATACGGTGAACCTGGTCCTTGACGAACAGACGGCGGCCTCGCCGGAGGCTGGCAGCAGTTGCAGTCTCGAAGATTATCTGGCGCTTCCCGACCACTCGATGGATGCGCGCATTGCAGAGGCGCGAGCCAAACTCGGCGCCACCACCCTGTTGCTCGGCCACCACTACCAGCGCGACGAAGTGATTCGCTTTGCCGACGCCACCGGCGACAGCTACAAGCTCTCCCGCATCGCCGCCGAGACCGATGCCAAATACATTGTTTTCTGCGGCGTGCACTTCATGGCGGAGAGCGCCGACGTGCTCGGGCACGAAGGGCAGCAGGTGATCCTGCCCGACCTGAACGCCGGTTGCTCGATGGCCGACATGGCCGAAATCTCACAGGTGGAAGCCTGCTGGGAGACGATCGAGCGGCTGGGCCTGGCCGAAGAGACGATTCCGCTGACGTATATGAACTCGACCGCCGCCATCAAGGCCTTTTGCGGCGAACACGGCGGGCTGGTCTGCACCTCGTCCAACGCCGGAGAGGCCTTTCGATGGGCCTTCGCGCGCGGCAAGCGCATCCTCTTTCTGCCCGATCAGCACCTGGGCCGCAACACCGGCTACGCCATGGGCATTCCGCTCAGCGAGATGGTGGTCTGGGATCCCTGGGCGCTCGCAGGCGGCCAGAGCAAGGCGAGCCTCGCGGCCAGCCGGGTTCTGTTGTGGAAGGGCCATTGCGCCGTCCACATGCGCTTCTTGCCCAGCCACGTGGACCAGGTGCGCGCCAAGCACCCCGGCATCCAGGTCATCGTGCATCCCGAGTGCCGCTGGGAGGTCTGCCAGAAGGCCGATGCCCTGGGCTCGACGGAGCGGCTCCTCGCTTTGGTGGACAAAGCCCCGGAGGGCCAGATCTTCGCCGTGGGCACGGAAATCCACCTGGTCAACCGCATGGCCCGGCGCTTCGCCGCGCAGGGCAAGCGCGTCATCACCCTGGACGACACCGGCTGCCTGTGCACCACCATGTACCGCATCACCCCGCAGCACCTTTGCTGGGCCTTGGAAAACCTGGCCGAGGGCCGCGTGGTCAACCGCATCCAGGTGCGCCCCAGCGTCAAGCGCTGGGCCAAGGTGGCCCTGGACCGGATGCTGGAAGTGTGAAGACAGTTGTCAGTGGTCAGTGGTCAGTTGTCAGTTGTCAGTACCCGGTGGCTTTTTGATTGGCTGACAAGAGCCACAGATGTCCGCCCGCTGGTTGACAACTGACAACTGATAACTTCTTTGTCGTATGCTGTTCAACAAGGAACTTCCCCATGAAGACTTTCACACTCGACGAAGCGCAATCTCTGCTGCCGGTGTTGGAATCGCTGCTCAAGCGCGCCATCGACGGCAAACAGTTGGCGGAAGAGGTCGACAGCGGCCTCACCGACCTGATGCGGCGCATTTACCTCTCCGGCGGCATGAGGGTAGACGTGAGCAAGGTCTCCCAGCAGCGCGCGGAGATGGAGAGCCACCTGCAACGCGTGCGCGAGAGCGTCGCCGAGATCGACTCGATCGGCGTGCAGGTCAAGGATCTGGAGACCGGGCTGCTGGATTTTCCCTGCCGCGTCGACGATCAGGTGGTGCTGCTCTGCTGGCAGATGGGCGAACCGGCCATCGAGCACTGGCACCCCACGGAAGCCGGCTTCAAAGACCGCCAACCGCTGGACGAGCGCTTCCGGCGGCGGTCAAACTCCGGCGGGCGGCCGAACTAGGAACTGCTAGCTCTTAGCTTTTAGCTGTCGGCTGTCGGCTGTTAGCTGTCAGCTTCATCCCGCTGGAATCGGGCCGGGTCCGGTCCAAAGGAACCCTCCCATCCATGTACATCACCGAAGACCAAGTCCGCGCGGTCCTCACCTACGAAGCGCTCATTCCCGCGATTCGCCAAGCCTTGATCGACTACTCGGCCGGGCTGGTCAACCAGCCGCTGCGCGCGGTGCTGCGCGCCGGCAATGCCGAGGGCGCGAACAACGGCTGGTTTGCGGTAATGCCGGTGGTGGCGGGCGACACGATGGCCGTGAAGACAGTCACCTTCTTCCCTGGCAACGCCGGGCTGGGCCTTCACACCCACATGGCGGTCGTCGAACTGCTCAGCCGGGCCACCGGCGAGCCGCTGGCTGTGATGGATGGCCGCCTGATCACCGAGATGCGCACGGCGGCGGTCTCCGCGGCGGCGTTTCAGGCGCTGGCTCCGGCCGGCGCATCGAGCTTCGGCATTCTCGGTTCGGGCGTACAGGCGCGCGCGCATATTGAGGCGCTGCGGGTGGTGTGGCCGGGGATGCGCGAGATCCGTATCTGGAGCCGCAACCGGGTCCATGCGCAGCAGCTCGCCGACGATACCGGCGCACGCGCGGTGTCGAGAGAAGAAGCCGCGGGAGCCGACGTGGTGTTGACGGCAACCGCGTCGCCGGAGCCCGTCCTTGAAGGCCGCTGGCTCGGAGAACATTCCCTTGTACTGGCCGTCGGAGCCACTGGCGGCAGCCTGCGCGAGTTGGACGACGAAGCCATGCTGGGCGCCTTCGTGGTGGCCGAATCCCGCACATGCGTCGAGCGCGAGGCGGGCGATGTGGTGCTCTCCGGCGCCAAGGTACAGGCGGAGATCGGCGAGATCCTGGCGGGCCGGGCCGCCGCGCCGAGCCGCCGGCGGATTGTGTTCAAGTCCGTCGGCATGGCCATCGAAGACCTGACCGCAGCGCGGTTGGTCTGGCAAGCCCGCCAATCCACCCGAAGGTAGTGCCTGAACTTTCCCACGCTTTGGGATCGGGCGGTATTTTGTTGAAAATGGACAAATAAAGTCCAGAATCCTCCGCTGCCCGGCGGCATCTCATAGACAGAGCCTAAAACAGTGCGGTTTCCCCTGTGTCCTGGCTCCCCTGCGGGGGAGCCAGCGGCTTCGTTCTTTGTCCGCGCGGCCCTTGCCGGGCCCAGCGGACCCGATCAAACAATTCACCATGAAGGAGTTATCGATGCTTACTGTTGGAGAGCAATTCCCCTCGTTCGAACTGACCGCGGTGGTCGATCTGGACCCCAGCAAGGCCTTTGAATGCATCACCGAAAACAGCTACGAGGGCAAGTGGAAGGTCTACTTCTTCTGGCCCAAGGACTTCACCTTTGTCTGTCCCACCGAGATTGCCGCCTTCGGCAAGCTGAACAAAGAGTTCGCCAGCCGCGATGCCCAGGTTCTGGGCGCCAGCATCGATTCCGAGTACGTTCACCTGGCGTGGCGCGAGAATCACCCGCAGCTCCGGGACCTGCCCTTCCCCATGCTCTCGGACATCAAGCGCGATCTCTCCGGGCAGTTGGGCATCCTGGACCTGAAGGCCGGCGTCAGTCAGCGCGCCACCTTCATCGTGGACCCGCAGAACACCATCCGCTTCGTCTACGTGACGGATCTCTCCGTAGGCCGCAACCCGCAGGAAGTCTTGCGCGTGCTTGACGCCTTGCAGACCGACGAGCTCTGCCCCTGCGATTGGCACAAGGGCGAAGAGACGATTCACGTCTAGAGAGCGTCCGAGAGGCTGAAACAAAGAAGGGGACCGGCTTGGCGGGTCCCCTTCCCTGTTTTGCGGGCGTGAGGGGCAGCACACCCCGCGTCGTTTTTATGTATTGCCGCCAGGGCGGGAGACCGGTACCCCCAACCAGGAAATTCACAACAACCAGGAAATCCGCAACAACTTGGAAAATCACAACAACTTGGAAAATCACAACAACTTCGAAATTCACAACGAAAAACCGACTTTCATTCTGAGCGAACGGGGCCCCGAACGTCTTTCAGTTCGGGGGTGGTGAGCGAAGAATCTGCGGTTGTTCTTCGGCGAACCTCAGGCCCGTCACACGAGTCCTGTTCAATAACGGAAGCCTAGTCGCGCCGAACAGGCGAAGGGGCCATGGGCAGGGTCTCCGGCACGCGCGAGGAACCGATCTTGAAGGAGTTGAAGAACCGCCGGACATCCTGTTCGCGGCGCGCGCCGCTGGAGGGGAAGGCCGCGGTGAGCATGTACAAGCGCTCGCCGGCAAAGATCAGCCGAGAATCGATGACTCCGCCGCCGCCGTTGCGCGCCACAAACTCCCGCGTCGGATTGCCATCCGGGGCGTCTCGGGATTCCGAGACCAGCGAAGTTTGGGTGCGGCTGAGAGCGCCGTCGCGCGCCATGTCCAGGGTGCGGTCCGGAGAGCGGCCACTGACGCGATACACCGGCGGGTTGTCTTCCCAGGCGACGGAAAAGGTGGTTTCCGGATTGGGGTAAGAGATGATCATGCCGACCGGCTCGGTCCCTCCGGCCTCGTTGTAGGCGGGAACCTGAATTTCCTTCGAATCGATGGGCATGTCTACCCGGAAGCCTTCACTGGCCCGATTCACGGTTTGCCAATCGATGTGGGCAGGAGACGAGGAACTGAGGCCGGAACCGGCGCCGTCCCCACTGCCGAACGTGTGAGAAACCAGCCCAAAGTCCTCGCGATGCAGATAGACGTAGACAATGCCCGCGACAGCGAGCAGGACGAGCACCGCGATTTGCCAGCGTTTCACCATCTACAGAGTGCCAAGCCCCACTCGATTGTGCAACTTGATTATTGACTCTCTGTGCACGGGGAGTGCCCAACCGGTAACGCTTGGCACAGCCCTCTGGGCGTCCGGCCGAGGGCCATCGAGATGTCCCCAGGGAAGATGAAACCTTTTTCGCCCCACTGCATCTAAATAAACAACTAGCAGAGGCTTCCCCGAAACACCAACCTTCCAAGACAGGTACCCACTCCTTCTTGAAGGTCCTTTATGGACCCCTTCTCTCACCCTCCCTCCTGGATTCCCTCCCCCTGATGCCTCTCGAAGGGCCTGCCGGAAGGCAGGCCTAGCTTTTTTGGGCCGAAACGCCGCCTCGGACAAAGATAGAATCGGAGAGAGATGCCGCATCCCTCCATCCCGCCCCCTTCTCCCGACCCGGATATCCAGGCAATCGATGCGCTTTTTGAGCAGGCAGGGCTGGTTCGCAGCCTGCGCGGCGCCAAAGCCGGCGTAACCGTCAGGATGCGCCTGGAACGCGCCGAGCCGGAGGAATTGCTTATCGCGGCGCCCGCGCCCAGGGTGGCCCCGAACGGGGTACAGTGGCTGGCTGTCCCTGGATGGGAGAAAATGCCTTGGCTGTGGCATGGTTTCAGCACCCGCCGGGGCGGGACCAGCCGCGCGTATTGCCCGGAGGACGCGCCTGGCGAGTTGAACCTTGGCTTCACTGCCGACGACGAGCGCCCCGCCGTGGAGAGCAATCGGCAGCTCCTGGCCGAAGCGGTCAGCGGAGACGCCGCTACCCCGCTGGTGACCATCCGGCAGATTCACTCCGGACTGATCCTGATTGCCGGCGAAGCGGATGCGACGCGCGAACGGCCCCGCAAGGCCGACGGCCTGATGACCGATGCGCCGGGTCTCCTGCTTGGCGTCCAGACCGCCGACTGCATTCCGGTGCTGGTTGCCGACCGCAAGCGCCATGCCGTGGCGGCCTTCCATGCCGGCTGGCGAGGCACCGTGCAGCGCATCGTCGAATCCGGCATCGGTCGCATGAGGCTGGAATACGGCTCCCGCCCCGAAGATCTGGTGGCGGCCATCGGCCCCGGCATCGGCGCTTGCTGCTACGCCGTGGGCGAAGAGGTGCTGTCCAGCTTCGAGTCGCAATTCGCGTATGCTCGCGAGTTGTTCCGCGAGGTCTACGACAGCGACCCGGTGCGCACCAAATACCCCATGCTGTTTCTCACCCAGCGCGCGCCAGGCCACTCGCCCATCGGCTCCAGCCTGCATCTGAACCTGATGGAGGCCAACCGCCGGCAGTTGCTGGACGCCGGGCTCAAGGCCCGCTCCATCCAAGTGGTCGGCGGCTGCACCCACTGTCAAACCGATCTTTTCTTTTCTCACCGCGCCTCCCAGGGGCGCGCGGGACGCATGTTGAGCGTCATTGGCATCGACCGGAAAGTCTCCCGAAAATGAGACACTGGGAGAGGTCGTGCCGCCTCAGGCCGAGATGTATTCGGCTTCTTGCTGCCATCCAAAGGAACGATCCCGAATCGAGCTTTCCTCGTTCGCGGTACCATTTGGTACTTGTGTTTGCGAAACCTTATTCTTGTATTTCCGGCTTTTCGGAGTAAAATCGCGTATACAGTACGCCTCAGGAGATGACATGCACTTTGCAAGGAAGTTTCGAAACCACATGAATCTTGCTCTTGCGGCACTCTTTGTGGCCGCCGCAATTCCAGTGTTCGCTCAAGTGGTTCCTGCTGCGCAAGAAGGAGGCCTGCCATTGGTGATCGGCGGCGGCGTCTCCTCCTACGACACCGAGATATACCCAAGTAATTTCGAAGGCTTTGCGCTTTGGGCCGATTGGAGTTTCGGCCGAGGCCCATCGTATCTTCACGGATTGGGGATTGAGGTTGAGGGACGCGACCTAGATTGGGGCCAGCCGGCCGGGTCGAGTTGGCGCGTTGCTACCGCCGGTGGCGGCCCGATCTACAGCTGGCGCCATTATTCCAGTTTCCACCCTTACGCCAAGTTTCTTGTCGATTACGGCGCCCAGAGCGGGATCAAAGGCAAGCAGTTTCCATCCTGGTACAAGAGCGATAAGTGGATGATCTATGCTCCGGGCGGCGGCGTGGAAGTCCGCGCATGGCGCAATCTCTGGGTGCGCGCCGACTATGAATACCAGTTCTGGAACGTGCAATGGCACGATAACCATTTCCTGAACCCCCAGGGTACGACGGTGGGCGTGTCCTACGATTTCAGGCGCATGCGGCCGCATTGATCGCTCCAGGGCGCAGTTCGGCGCACCGGACGATGGTCTCACGTTCGGCTCGGGGATAGATGCAGGCTGTAGGCGGATCGCGTGATGGCCGCCCGCTCCGCGCGGTGCGGGGCTATTGCCTCCTGAGCCTCCTTTCCCTGGATTTCAGCAACCCGAGTTGCCCCCGTTTCAACTGCGGGGAGTCTGCGCATGGGCTGGTTTCGGGAAGGAGTGCGGGGCGAGCTGCCGATGGCGGCAGAGCCTGCCATCTACGGCGGCACTGCGCTGGCGAGCGAGAAGGGCATATGGCGCGCCTGACATTGCGTCAGGGCGAGGGGATTGCGGCCTCCGCTGCGTCTGCTGGACTGAAGATTACCGCTCCCCGCAAGAACAGGGATCGCCGGCCTCCCGGCCGGCTGTGGCGTGGACCTCCCGGTCCACGCTCACTCTACACCATCAGGAGAGCTGCTCCAGGATGCCGATCTGCGGCATGGTGGTCGATCGCCGCAAAGAGCTTCGCGCGCGAGCGAGGGATTTTAGAATGAACGCGTGCCTCACCGGCTGAACCGCAAATAAGTTGCTTGGAAATACCAAGGCGCCGGCACAACTTCCTGCTTCTCACCACGGAGTTGAGCCCGTGGACGCCAACTTTCCCTGTCGCATCCTATCCCGGCCGCTGGTATGAGCGAGCTTCTTCTCATATTCGCTTCTCGATCGGCCCATCATGGCTCTATTTCTTTCCGCGGACTCGGGCTCTTGAGATTTGCCCCTCTTTGCGATCGATTTCTGCATCTCACGAATCTTGATTCGTGTTTGCAAATCGTGTGTGTCTCGCATCATCCTGCGAAGCTTGATCGGGCTTACATAGGCAGCCCGGACCGTGCGATCCAAGCCGCCGTTGGGACCGCCATTCTTCGCGCTGGGCATCGGTATTCCAGGAGCCCGGCCTGCCCCAACGACGGCAACCTGGGCTTGAACCGATGTGCTAGAGGACGGATTGACCAAAGAACCTGCATGGCGGGGATTCAGGCTTCCACCCATCGTGCTCGCCGGGCGGCCGGAAGCCATTCCCTGGGCTCGGCCCAGGCCCGATGCGCTGCTCGTGCCGCCGGCGGACGCCAAGGAGTTCATCGACGACAAAGGACATGCACTCGAACTTGGGCGTCTAAGGTTCGATTGCCGCGGACGGGCTGCCCCTGAGCCAACGTTGGTTGCCGTAGTTTCCGAAGCTACATTGACAGAAGATGAGCCCTCATTCATTCCCGAGGCATTCAAGCTCAAGGAGCCGACCGGGTTTGTTTGCCCTCCACCACCCACCGCCAATACAGTTTCCCAGCCGATTCCTGGCTGGAAGCAGAGAAGCTGGCGATCCTTTGCCACTGCCCCTGCGGCCAACGAGCCGGCTAAGTTTCCGGCCCTGAGAGGACGCTGCCGCCCCTTTGGACCAGTCACTTGAACGGCCTGATCTTCGGCCTCTAACTCCGAGGTGCTCGGGGCGCTGCCTGTCGGCGGAGAATTCCCCACCACTTGGATGAACGTTTTATTCGGGACGCTTCCCGCAACTCCCTGGGCAGCAGCTCTCGGTGCGCACGCAAGGCAAACGAGCAGGCAAGCGATAACGAATCCCGCCATCCCGCTTGCCGTCTTCAATAATCTTCCGTGAGAATTCATAACGCCGCGCCGAGGTTCGGAAGACACTCCGCCCCCTGGCGCAGGCGCACCAGACCGGCGAAAGAATGGTTCAACCCGCGTCGGCTTGGATTCGCTCACCGGAATACCTCTCATCGTCTTCCCTATTGTTTCAAATCGATTATCGGTTGACCATGGAGCCAGCCGCGTTTCGGGCTCTGCCAAGCGGGGCGAGACGCTCTCCGGGCGCCGGGGGACGACCCGAAAAGACCGTCCCTGCCGGCATGGATCAACGCCTTCACCCGAAGCAGAAATGCAACCCTTTCTTAGCACCGCACAATCTTCGCGGACTTTATCCCCTTGGTTGCATTCCGCGTATCGACCACCAGCTTGGCATCCTCCACGATCTTCGCGTAATCGTATTGGGAGTGATCTGTCACGATCACCGCGCAATCGAACTCGCCGATCTTCTCCAGCGGAGTGCTGCTCATGTTGAGCACATACTTCCGTCCGCGCCCAACCGACGCAAAGAACGGATCGTTGTATTCAACCAGAGCGCCGCGATTTTGCAGCAGTTCGATGATGGTCAGCGAAGGAGACTCGCGCAAGTCGTCGATGTCGCGCTTGTAGGATAAGCCAAGAACCAGCACCCGCGCGCCTTTGAGCGCTTTGCCTTGCTGGCTCAAAGCTTCCATCACATTCTCGACCACAAAGTACGGCATGTCATTGTTCACTTCGCCGGCCAGCTCGATGAAGCGCGTCCGGAAATCGAACTCCTTCGCCTTCCACGAAAGATAGAAGGGATCGATTGGAATGCAGTGGCCGCCAAGTCCGGGTCCGGGATAAAAGGCATGGAAGCCGAAGGGCTTTGTCTTGGCTGCTTCGATAACTTCCCAGACATCGATTCCCATTCGTACGCAAAGCTGCTTCAGTTCGTTGACCAGCGCGATGTTCACGCAGCGGTAGATGTTTTCAAGCAGCTTCGTCATCTCGGCCGCGGCCGGCGAGGAAACCGGCACGATGCGATTGAAGATTGTCCCGTATGCGGCGGACGCCAGGTCTTGCGCCACCGGTCCACAACCGCCCACCACCTTGGGGATATCCCGCCGGGCCACCGTGTCGTTGCCTGGATCTTCACGCTCCGGCGAGAACGCCACATAGAAACCGGAAGCCTCCGCATCGCGCGCGATCCGCAAACCCGCGGAATTTCCCTGCTCCAGAAGCGGAACTACAACTTCCTCCGTGGTTCCAGGATAGGTAGTGCTCTCGAGAATGACGAGTTGTCCCTCCCGCAGATATGGAGACATGGCCTTCACGGTGCCGGTCACATAACTAAGATCCGGTTCGTGGTGCTCGTTCAATGGGGTCGGCACGCAGATGATCACCACATCCATTTGCCCGATCTGGGTATAATCCGCCGTCGCCTGAAACCCATTCTTCTGGGCCATATTGACTTCTTCGCTCGTGATGCGAGCAATGTATGACCCGCCCTTGTTCAAGGTTTCAACCTTGTGGGCATCGATATCGAACCCGGTGATGGCGAAACGCTCCTCGCTGAACAGCAAAGCAAGAGGCAAGCCCACGTAGCCCATGCCGACGATGCCGATGCGGGCCTCACGCGATTCGATCTTCTGCTTGAATCTCCCCAATACATCAACAGCCAAAACGGTCATCACATATCCTCACATTCAGATTTGGTATTCCTGGCAATTCCTTTGCCCTCTGCAACCCTGGCTTCGGGGGCCCTCCCGAAGTTCCACAAACCGCTCCTTTGCCAGGCGGACGCCGGCAAGCAAATGCCTTCACGGGAACAGATTACAAAGAAGCTTTCACCACTTCATCTTATCAATGTTGCCGCTCTCCGGCACTATCGAGCCCAAGATCTGTTTCCGCATAGCACGGAGATCCCGCTTCTCACCTGGCCACGACCGGTCCCGCCCCCGCACTCATTGCAGCGAAACCCTCTCAACCCGGATTCCGCAATTCCCGCGCAGGCCAACCGGTAGTGCGAGAATTGCTGTAAAAGAACGTTCGCGAGAGTCCGGTTCCCCTTGCCCTCCGCGCGCCTGGATAGCCCGAAACCCTGCCTACCGTCCCGCAGCCTTCACAATCTCAAGCACATTCTCTGCAACATACTCAAGTTGCGCGGCTGTCATTCCTGGGAAGATGGGCAATGACAGATAGCGCTGGTATTCCTTACTCGCCACCGGAAAGTCCCCTGCCGTGTATCCGTAGGTCTTTTGGTAATGTGGATGCATGTGCAATGGAATGAAATGCACACTGGTGCCGATGCCGCGTTCTCTCAGCTTCTCAATCACTTCCGAACGGCTAATCGTCAGTTCCTCGAGGTTCAGCCGCAAAACATATAAATGCCAGGCCGACTCGCGGTCTTCCCCGACCACGGGAAGCTCCAGCGCCCGCTCCGTGGAGAACGCCTTGGTGTAATAATCGGCAATCGCTTTGCGCGAAGCTCTCATCTTGTCGCACTTATCCAACTGAACGAGACCGATGGCGGACTGAATATCGGTGAGGTTGTATTTGAATCCGGCATCCAGCACTTCGTAGTACCATGAGCCCTCGGCGCTATACCGCTTCCATGCGTCCCGCCCGATCCCATGCAATCTCATCATTCGCATGCGGAGAGCGAGATCGTCGTTCTCCGTCGTCACCATTCCACCTTCTCCGGTGGTCAATGTCTTGGTGGCATAAAAACTGAAGGCAGTCAGTTCGCTGATTGAACCAACACGAACCCCGCGATACGAAGCCGGCAGCGAGTGCGCGGCATCCTCAATCACGCGCAGTCCGTGCCGCTTGGCAATATCCTGGATCGCCTCCATATCGCACGGCTGGCCGGCGTAGTGAACTGGAATGATCGCGCGGGTCTTTGCCGTAACTCTACGTTCAGCGTCGCTCGGATCGATACATAGACTCACCGGATCCACATCGACTAGAACCGGCTTCGCCTTGAAATACGCTACAACTTCGGCGGTCGCGGTAAACGTCGTCGTAGGCACCAGCACTTCGTCTCCCTGCTTGAGACCGATCGCATCGAGAGCCAGATGAAGTCCCGCAGTGCAGGAGTTAACTCCGATTGCATGCTTTGCCCCCACGTACGCAGCGAACTTCTGCTCGAATTCGATCGTCTTCGGGCCCATCGTTAGCCAGCCCGACCGTACCACGGCGGCTGCGGCCTGCGCCTCTTCTTCCCCAACGTCTGCAAAATGAAACGGAACTACCTGTTCCTTGACACTGCTCATCTCAGATCAATCTCCGTACTCTTAAGTTGATGGAACGCAAGCTGATTTCTCGAGTTGCGCTCCAAGGCAAACTTCACGGTGGCCGACTGCGCCAAACGGGGCATTCCAAGTGTCACATCGCACGTGCGCCTCGGTCATCTACGACCATCGCCAAGCTATTCCGGCACCTTCTTGAACAACGCGGCCAGCGTCTCCATAATCAGGAGAATATCTTTGGGCAAACTAGCTGTGCGCACATACTTCTTGCTGATCGCAATCTTGTCCGGGAGGATCACTTCCGTATAGTAACTTAACGGATCTGGAACCCTCCCCAGGATTTCAGCTTCCGACCTGTACCGAATCGACGCCGGGTCTGTAATTCCAGGACGCACGCTCAGTATCTCTTCGTAATCTGACTGGAAACGGTCGACAAATGCCGGAACTTCGGGGCGAGGCCCGACAAAGCTCATATCCCCGCAAAACACATTCCATAACTGCGGCAATTCGTCCAACTTCGTTCGCCGCAGGATTGCCCCCAGCCGGGTGATGCGCGCATCCTGCCCAAAGGTGATCTCGCTTCCAGCTTTGCCGTGTGTCATGCTCCGGAACTTCAAAAGCCGAAAAGGGCGGAACGACCTACCCATGCGAACCTGCGGAAACAACGAAGGCCCTGAAGAATCAAGACGCACCAACAGGCCCACAACCAGCATCACCGGCAGCAGCACCACCAGCGCCACTCCCGACACGACGATATCGAACCCTCGTTTCATCATCTCCTTCGTCGCGCGACCGCATCGAACCGATCGCGAAGTTATTGGAGGCCCCATATCTCCTGTAGCGGGCTTGGTCGAATTCCCAGCGACGAATTCACCCATATCGTTCCGCCCATGAAAAGCGGCAATCGATGTTGAACCCGCCCGTCAATATCCAGCTAACTCCGGCGTCCTTGCGGCATCGGCCGCTAGAAGCATTCAAGAAGCGCACACCGTTCCCATCCTGGGAAAACCCCAGCTTCCGCCCCCGCTTGGTCATGCATATCGACCGCCGAGATATGCCCGCACTCAATAGCAACCGTCTTTCCAGAGCACCACCGGCCGCGCTCCGAGGAGGATTGCTCAAAGCAATTCTTCAGCATCGTCCCCGACGACGTAGATCATCAGCCACGGATAATTGGGGGCATTCGCCGAGTACGGTCCGTTGTAGTAGAAATACTGCTCCTTGAACTTCACCGTCTCCGGTGAGTCGTCATATGCCAGCTTGATTAGCGTCTGCTCCAAGGTCGCCAGCTGTGGGTTCACAAAAGCAAGCTGCCCCCACCCTTGCAACGCTCCTGGAGTCAGGCAATTTCCAGACTCCTTGGCTTGGCAGTACTGATGCGGCGGGTAGCCTTTCGGTAGAGACGGGTATCCCACGCGATACCAACCGTTCGAGCCATCCAGGTAGTTATTAAAGACCGGCAGTTTTGACTCTTTATCGAGCGCAAGGTGAACGTAAGTATTGGACAGAGCCACAAGATCGCTCTTCTGCGGAAACTCGACCCCAGTTGCACTTCTCGTGTCGTAGAGTGCGCGGAACACGATTGGCAGCCTGTAGGAATGGGATACATCCCAGCTGAGCCCCGGCTTCCCCTTGGGTGTCGTCGGCGTTTCCGG
>Ga0316217_10004609_pt1 | contig 14750 bp, 13 predicted proteins | sample 1anoAmetaG_FD_203633 | JGI IMG/M metagenome (GOLD analysis project Ga0316217, IMG submission 203633) | Freshwater microbial communities from Trout Bog Lake, Wisconsin, USA - 1anoA | ecosystem: Environmental > Aquatic > Freshwater > Lake > Hypolimnion/Profundal zone | place: USA: Wisconsin... | reverse complement strand
CAAGACCCCCCGCCCCGCCCGGCCCAGCCCCTCGGAGATGCCGCACAGCTCATCCTCCGCCGCCGTCAGGGTGGGCGTCGGCTCCCCGGTGCTGGTGCGATGATTGAGCGTGCGGGAGGTGGAAAAGCCGATGGCGCCGGCGCGGGCGGCGGCCTCGGCGATGGCGCTCATCTCAGCAATATCATCCGCTGTCGCCGGCTCGCGGCGGGCGCCGCGCTCGCCCATCACGAAGACGCGCAAGGCCGCGTGCGGCAACTGGGCCGCCACGTCGATGTCGAAACGCCGGTCGGCGAGGTGGTCAAGATAGTCGGGAAAACTCCGCCAGGACCAGGACAGCCCCTCGGTCAGCACCGGAAACGGAATATCCTCCACCCCCTCCATCAGACGGATCAGGCGGTCGTGATCCTCGGGCCGGCAAGGGGCGAAGCCGACGCCGCAATTGCCCATCACCGCCGTGGTGACGCCGTGCAGCGAGGAGGGCTGAAGACGCGCGTCCCAGGTCGCCTGCCCGTCATAATGGGTGTGCACGTCCACGAACCCCGGCGTGACGAGGAGGCCGTGGGCGTCGATCTCCTCCGCCCCGCGCCCCGCAACCTCGCCCACCGCGGCGATCCGCCCGCGAAGGATCGCCACATCGCCCGAAAAGCCCGGCGCGCCCGATCCGTCGACGATCGTTCCGCCGCGGATCACCCGATCATATTCAGGCGCCATGGTCGTCTCCCGAGACGTTTTCTGATTTTTTTCAGCCTGCGCCTTCACGTTTTGGGGGTCAAGGCGGCGATGAACGCAAATTCTTTGCGAATTGGGTGTAGGAACTTCGTCGTCACGGGTTGTTTTCACCTCGCGACTCCAGCAATAGAGATACTATGTCGACGATCCTCGTCCTTGCCGCCCTTGTCACCTGCGCGCTCGCCGCGCGGGCGGGCGCAGCATCGCGGATTCGGATGCGGACGATCGCGGCGCGAATTCGTCGCCCCTGAGCGAAGGGCTCAAGATCGGAACATCCGGTCTTTTCAGCCGCTCAGGGGAGTTCATGACAGCCGCCGCCTCGCCTCACGCCCCAATCTGGCCATTCTGCCGATCTGGCCATTCTGAAGGATCGTTCTTCCCATGACCGTCCAGAGTTCCGTCAAAACCGTCCCCTCCACCCACCGCACGGCGAACCTGCGCTTTGAGGACATTGTCGCCGCCGCCGAGCGTCTGAAGGGCCGGATCGAGCGCACGCCGATGCGCCACTCCCGCACCTTGTCCGAAATCACCGGCGCCGATGTGTGGGTGAAGTTCGAAAACCTGCAGTTCACCGCCGCCTTCAAGGAGCGCGGGGCGCTGAACAAGCTTTTGCTGCTGGATCCCGCCCGGCGGGAGATCGGCGTCATCGCCGCCAGCGCGGGCAATCACGCGCAGGGCCTTGCCTATCACGCCGCCAAGCTGGGCGTGCCCACCACCATCGTGATGCCCAGAGGCACGCCGATGGTGAAGATCCAGCACACCCGCAACTTCGGCGCCGAGGTGATCTTAGAGGGCGAGACCTATGACGACGCTAACGCCTTCGCCCAGACCCTGTGCGCGGAGCGGGGCCTGACCTTCGTCCACCCCTTCAACGATCTTGAGGTGATGGCGGGGCAAGGCACGGTCGCGCTGGAGATGCTGGAGGATGTGCCCGATCTCGACATCCTGCCCATCCCCATCGGCGGCGGCGGGCTGATCGCGGGCATGGCGATGGCGGCCAAGACGATGAAGCCGGATATCCGCATCATCGGCGTGGAGCCGGCCATGTACCCGTCCTTCACTGCCCGCTGGCGCAATATCCCGGCGCGGCTCGGCGGCCAGACCATCGCCGAGGGCATCGCGGTCAAGCAGATCGGCGATCTGACCTATGCGGCGGCGCGCCCCCTGATCGAGGACGTCGTGCTGGTGGAAGAAGCCGATTTCGAATCCGCCATCGCGCTTTACTGCAATGTGGAAAAGACGGTCGCGGAGGGCGCGGGCGCGGCCTCCCTCGCCGCCCTCCTGTCCCACCCCGAGCTTTTCCGCGGGCAAAAGGTCGGCCTGATCCTCTGCGGCGGCAATATCGACAGCCGCCTGCTCGCCTCCGTGCTCACGCGGGAACTCGTGCGGGAACAGCGGATCGTGACCGTGCGCCTCGCCGGCGACGACCGTCCAGGGCTTCTCGCCATGATCGCCAATCTGATCGGCGACTGCGGCGGCAATATCATCAGCTTCGACCACAATCGCCTCGCCCTCGATGTGCCGGCCAAGGGCGCGGAGTTCGACATTCAGATCGAGACCCGCGACGCCAGCCATACCCGGGACGTCATCCAGGCGTTGCGCGACGCGGGCTATCCGCCCAGACTCGTATGAACGGCTGGTGTGACCCGCGATCAGGACCGCTGACATGACCTCTCCAGCCTCCGAACCCCCTGCGAATGCGGCCCCGCCCGAGGACGCGCCCAAAGAGGCTCCCAATGACGCTCCTTGGCGGGACGAGCTGGCCAGCCTGCGCGGCAGCATCGACAATATTGACGCCGCCCTCGTCCACATGCTGGCCGAACGGTTCAAGTGCACGCAGAAGGTGGGGCGCCTGAAGGCGCGCTATCATCTGCCGCCTGCCGACCCCCGCCGCGAGGCCGAGCAGATCGAGCGGCTGCGCACTCTGGCGGAAGCCGCCCATCTCGACCCGGCCTTCGCGGAGAAGTTCCTCAACTTCATCGTGCAGGAAGTCATCCGCCACCACGAAGCGCTAGCCAGGACCTGACGCCTTGTCCTTTCCCCAATCCCAGGAATTCCACAAGATCCGGCGCCTGCCGCCCTATGTCTTCGAGGAGGTCAACCGCCTGAAGGGCAAGCTGCGCGCAGAGGGGGCGGACATCATCGACTTTGGCATGGGCAATCCCGACATGCCGACGCCCAAGCACATTGTCGACAAGCTGGTCGAGACGGCGCGGGACCCGAAATCTGGGCGCTATTCCGCCTCGAAAGGCGTGCCGGGCTTAAGGCGCGCCATGGCCGGCTATTACGGCAAGCGATTTGGCGTCAAGCTCGACCCCGATACAGAGGTGGTGGCGACCTTGGGCTCGAAGGAAGGCTTCGCCAACCTCGCCCAGGCCCTGACCTCGCCGGGGGACGTCATCATCTGCCCCAATCCGGCCTACCCCATCCACGCCTATGGCTTCATCATCGCCGGCGGCGTGATCCGCCACGTCCCGGCCCTGTCGCCGGAGGACTACCTCTCCGGCGTCAGCCGCGCGGTGAAGCATTCGGCGCCGCCGCCGTCGGTGCTGATCGTCTCCTACCCGTCCAACCCGACGGCGCAGTGGGTGGATCTCGACTTCTACCGCGACGCCGTGGCGCTGGCGAAGAAGCACGACCTGTTGATCCTCTCCGACATCGCCTATTCGGAGATCTATTTCGACAACAATCCGCCGCCCTCGATCCTGCAGGTGGACGGGGCCAAGGACATCGCCGTCGAGGTGAACAGCCTCTCCAAAACCTACGCCATGGCCGGCTGGCGGGTCGGCATGGTGGTGGGCAATGCGCGGATGTGCGCGGCGCTGGCCCGGGTCAAATCCTATCTCGACTACGGTGCCTTCACCCCGATCCAGGTGGCGGCGGCGGCGGCGCTGAACGGCCCACAGGACTGCGTTGATGAGATCCGGGCCATCTACAAGGGTCGGCGCGACACCCTCGTGCGCGCCATGGCGCAGGCCGGATGGGACATCCCTGCGCCCCCCGCCTCGATGTTCGCCTGGGCGCCGATCCCCGAGCTTTACCGGGACGCAGGCTCCCTCGTCTTCGCCAAGCGGCTGATGGAGGAGGCGGGCGTGGCCGTGGCGCCCGGCGTCGGCTTTGGCGAATACGGCGAAGGTTTTGTCCGCATCGGCCTCGTGGAGAACGAGCACCGCATCCGCCAGGCCGCTCGCAACGTGAAGAAGTTCCTCAGCCACGGCAACAGCGCCAAGGCGGGCGCGGACGAACAGACGGGAATTTAGAGTTCGTCCTTCGCCGTGAACGCTGACCCAAGGCCTCAGACCTTGATGATCGGCCCAGGGTACTGCGCCACCTGAGAGTGGAGGGTGTACAGCGGGATCTTCTCCAGCTGAGACTGGGCGATCAGAAGGCGATCGAACGGGTCCTTATGCAGCGCGGGCAAGGTTTGCACGTGGGCGGCATGCGCGCCGGGGACCCCAATCTCCTCGTAACGGCGATCTATGAGGTTTTGCCGGAACTGCGCTGTGTCCAAATGAAAATCGGGCCTGCCCTGACCCGATTTGATCGCGACCTCCCAGATGCTGGCCGCACTGAACCAAGCCGTCACGCGGTCATCCAGGATCCGCTGCAGAACAGCGTCCGGCACACGGTCCGGCTCACTGGCGATCCAGAGCAGGAGATGGGTGTCGAGGAGGATGTTCAAGCCTTGCCTTCGAACATCTCAGCAATGTCATCTTCGAACATCGTGTCGAAATCGTCGGGCGTTTTGAACTCGCCTAACATGAAGCCCAGCCGAGAAAGGTTTTGCGGCGCACCGATCGGCGTGACGGTCGCCACCGGCTTTCCCGCCCTCGCGATCACGAACGGCTCCCCAGCCTTCACCGCGGCCTCGATGAGCCTGGAAAGGTTGGTCTTGGCGTTGTGCATGTTGACGACGAGCATTCGGATTGCCTTAGCTTGATCGACCTTAGCTAACTTAGCTAAGTTTAACGCGATGCGATCAGCCTGTCCATCAGGGGCGGATCTGCCCCGTGCCCCGCACGACGTATTTGAAGGTGGTGAGCTGCTCGGCGCCGACGGGGCCCCGGGCGTGCAGCCGGTCCGTGGCGATGCCGATCTCGGCGCCGAAGCCGAACTCGCCCCCATCGGCGAACTGGGTGGAGGCGTTGATGAGGACAATGGCCGAATCTATCGTTTCGGCAAAGACTTGCGCGGCGCTTTCGTCGTCGGTGATGATGCTGTCGGTGTGGCCAGAGCCGTGCTGACGGATATGGGCGCAGGCCGCGTCCATCCCGTCGACCACCGCCACCGCAAGGATGGGGGCGAGGTACTCCGTCGTCCAGTCCTGCGCCGTCGCCGCTTCGATGCCGGGCAACAGCGCGCGGGCGCGGCCGTCCCCCCGCAGGGTGCAACCGGCCTTCGCAAGATCCTTGGCGATCAGCGGCAGCAGGCTGGGCGCGATGGCGGCGTCGATCAGCAGGGTCTCCGCTGCGCCGCAAACCGACACCCGGCGCATCTTGCTGTTGACCACCACCGCGCGCGCGATGGCGGGGTCTGCGCCTTCATGCACATAGACGTGGTTGAGGCCTTCAAGGTGGCCCAGCACCGCCACCCTCGCCTCTTCCCGCACCCGGGCGACGAGGCTCTTGCCGCCCCTTGGGATCACAAGATCAATGGCGCCGCTGAGCCCCTGCAGCATCAAGCCCACCGCCGCGCGATCCGCCGTGCGCACCATGCTGACCGCGGCGGCGGGCAGGCCTTCGGCCGCCAGCGCCCGCTCGATCGCCGCATGCAGCGCAAGGCTCGTTTCAAGACACTCCGACCCGCCGCGCAGGATCGCCGCATTGCCGGACCGAAGGGTCAGGGCCGCCGCGTCCGCCGTCACATTGGGGCGGCTTTCATAGATCACTCCGATCACGCCGATGGGGGTGCGCACGCGCGTGAAGTCGAGGCCGTTGGGCCGGGTCCAGTGGGCGATCTCCTCCCCCACCGGATCCTTGATCGCCGCCACCGCCTCGATGCCTGCGGCCACGCCCTCGAGCCGGTCGGGGGTCAACGCCAGGCGGTCCAGTTCCGGCCCCGTCAGACGCTCGCGCGCTGCGGCAAGGTCGGCGGCGTTCGCGGACAGGATCGCCTTTGCCGCCGCGCGTATCTCCCGCGCCATGGCCAGTAGCGCCCGCGTCCTCTGGTCGGATGTGGACGACCGAAGCGCATCGGCGGCGGCCCGCGCCTCGGCCCCCATGGCCAGCATTTGCGCCTCCAGGGACGGGGGCGTAAGGATCGAAGCCTTCATCGCAGCACCAAATCGTCGCGGTGGATCAGGACGGGGCGGTCACGATACCCCAAAACGGACTCGATGGCGTCGCTTTTTCGTCCCTGAATGCGGCGGGCGGCCTCGGCGTCATAGCCGATCAGGCCCCGCGCGACCTCCGCCCCGTCCGCGTCGCAGACCGACACCGGATCACCCTTGCCGAACGCGCCCCGCACCTCCACCACGCCGGAGGGAAGAAGGCTCTTGCCCGACCGGAGCGCCGTGACGGCGCCCGCATCGACCCAGATCTCGCCCATGGGCGCAAGGCCCCCTGCGATCCACTGCTTGTAGGCGGCCAGCGGCGTGCGTCCGACATCGATCAGGCTCGCCCGCGCCCCCGCCTCGATCGCCGCCAGCGGCGACCCAGAGCCTGCGCGGCCCAGCCCGATCAGGGTGGCGCAGCCGGCGTCCGCGGCGATCTTCGCCGCCGCGATCTTGGTGGCCATGCCGCCGGTGCCCACCCCGTCCGCGAGATTAGCGCCCCCGGCCATGGCCTCCAGCTCCGGCGTCAGCTGCGACAGGAACGGCAGGTGCTGGGCGGTCGAATCCTTGCGGGGGTCCGCTGTGTAGACCCCGTCCACATCGGAAAGGAGCACCAACAGGTCCGCGCCGACCATCTGCGCCACCCGCGCCGCCAGCCGGTCATTGTCGCCGTAGCGGATCTCCTCCGTCGCCACCGTGTCGTTTTCGTTCACCACGGGCACGGCGCTTAAGGTTAGGAGGGTCAGCACCGTCGCCCGCGCGTTCAGCCAGCGCCGCCGCGTCTCCGTATCGTCGCGGGTGAGCAGGATCTGCGCCGCCACGGCGGGCAAGGGCGCCAGAGCATCCTCCCAGGCGCGCATCAGAAGACTCTGCCCCGCCGCCGCCGCCGCCTGCTTTTCGTCCAGCACCAGTCTGCGGCGGCTGAGGCCAAGGCGGCGCCTTCCCAGCGCCACCGCGCCGGAGGAGACAATCACCACCGCCTGCCCCCGAGCGCGGAGCCGACCGATGTCTTGGGCGAAACCCGCCAGCCAGCGGTGATCCACATCACCCTTTCGCGGCTCGACCAGCAAAGCCGAACCGACCTTCACCACGAGGGTTCTGGCGGACACAAGGGCGGACGATGGCGTGGGGCGAGGATCAGACATGAAGCGGTCGTGCTAACGCCGAACGGGGCTTTCGAAAAGGCCAGCGCGTCCAAACAGGTCAAATATTGCGCAACAAGGGGCCAAACTTACGGTTTTAAGGTTGATCCTTGCGCCAAAACAGGGCATGAGGTGGGGCATGTCGATCACCGTCGTCCTTTCCGCTGCTTCGAGCCCTGCGCTGACCGCGCCGGGATGCGGGCTGGCGCGCGCGAACCTTGGGCGACTAACCCGCCCCTGAGGCTGGAAACCGTCCCGAACTCTGCGATATGACATCGCGACACGTCAGGGACGACCGCTTCAGGGGTCACGCAACGCCCGACACACCCCTCCAGTTTCAAGGCCGACGCCATGACCATCAATCACCCGAACTTCGGCAAGATCGCCGACGACCACGTCATCATCTTCGACACCACCCTGCGGGACGGGGAGCAGGCCCCCGGCTTCTCCATGACCGCGGACGAAAAGCTGCGGATGGCCCAGGCGCTGGCCGCCCTCGGCGTCGACGTGATGGAGGCGGGCTTCCCCGCCGCCTCGCCCAACGACTTTGAAAGCGTGCGCCGGATCGCCGCGTCCCTCAGCGGCCCGGTCATCGCCGCCCTCTCCCGCGCCGCGCCCGCGGATATCGAACGCTCCGCCGTGGCCTTGAGCGCCGCCAAGCGCAGCCGCATCCATACCTTTATCGCCACCTCCGAACTGCACATGGCGCAAAAGCTGCGCATGAGCCCGGACCAGGTGATCGAGACGATCAAGGGCTCGGTCACGCTCGCGCGCAACTTCACCGACGATGTGGAGTGGTCCGCCGAGGACGCCTCGCGCACCGATATCGACTTCCTCTGCCGCGCGGTGGAGACCGCCATCAAGGCCGGCGCGACCACGATCAACCTGCCCGATACGGTCGGGTACGCCCTTCCCGGCGACTACGGCGCCATGTTCGCGGCGGTGCGGGCGCGGGTGCCGGGGGCGGACACGGTCGTCTTCTCTGCGCACTGCCACAATGACCTTGGCCTTGCCGTCGCCAACAGCCTGGCGGCGGTCGGCGCCGGCGCCCGCCAGATCGAGGGGGCCATCAACGGCATCGGCGAGCGGGCGGGCAATACGGCCATCGAAGAAGTGGCCATGGCCATCCGCACCCGCTCGGACGCCCTGCCCTATCGCGTCAATATGGACACGCGCCAGATCCTGAAGGCGTCGAAGATGCTGTCGGGCATCACCGGCTTCGACGTCCAGCCCAACAAGGCCATCGTCGGCCGTAACGCCTTTGCGCATGAGGCGGGCATCCACCAGGACGGCGTCCTGAAAAACGCCCTGACCTATGAGATCATGACGCCGGAAAGCGTCGGCTGGTCGAAGTCGAGCCTGGTGCTGGGCAAGCATTCGGGGCGTGCAGCCTTCAAGGACAAGCTGGTCAGCCTTGGTTACGCCGAGCTCAGTCAGGCCGCCATCGACGAGGCGTTCGCCCGCTTCAAGGACCTCGCCGACCGCAAGAAGACCATCTATGACGAGGATGTCGAGGCTCTGGTCGACGAGACCGCCGCCGAGGCGCAAGGCCGCATCCACCTCGTGGACATGGTCGCCCACGCCCATTCGGACGGCAAGGCCGAGGCGACGGTGACGCTGCAGATCGACGGGGTTTCCAGGACCGCGACGGGCAAGGGCGATGGGGCGGTGCACGCCGCCTTCACCGCCATCCGCGCCGTCTTCCCGCACGAGGCGTCCCTGAACCTCTTCTCCATCAACGCCATCACGGAAGGCGCGGACGCGCAGGCCCGGACCACCGTCCGGCTGGAGGAGGACGGGCGCATTGTGGACGGGCAAGGCGCCGATACCGACACCATCGTCTCGGCGTCCCGCGCCTATGTGCACGCGCTGAACAAACTGGTGGCCAAGCGCGAGCGGACGGTGCAACTCTCCCCCGCATTCCTCACGGCCTGAGTTCGACATGACCTTGCAGACCAACACCCCCGGCGGGGCTCCCGCCGGGCCGAAAACCCTGCCAAAAACCTTGTTTGACAAGATCTGGGACGCCCATCTGGTCGACACGCTGAGCGGCGAGGCGCACCTTCTCTATATCGACCGCCACCTGGTGCACGAGGTGACGAGCCCGCAGGCCTTTGAGGGGCTAAGGGTCAATGGCCGCAAGGTGCGCCGTCCAGACGCGACCTTGGCCGTGCCCGATCACAATGTCCCGACCGCGAACCGGGCTCAGGAGATCACAGACCCCGAAAGCCGACTGCAGGTCGCAACCCTCGTGGCCAATGTCGCTGAATTCGGCGTGCCCTTCATTCCGCTGAACGACGTGCGGCAAGGCATTGTCCACGTGATCGGCCCAGAGCAGGGCGCAAGCCTGCCGGGCATGACCATTGTGTGCGGCGACAGCCACACCTCCACCCACGGCGCGCTGGGGGCGCTGGCCTTCGGCATCGGCACGTCGGAGGTGGAGCACGTGCTGGCCACCCAGACCCTCGTCCAGATGAAGGCGAAGTCGATGCGCATCCGTGTGGAGGGCGCCCTGCCCCCCGGCGTCACCGCCAAGGACATGGCCCTTTACATCATCGGCGAGATCGGTACGGGCGGCGGAACGGGCTATGTGATCGAATACGCCGGCGAGGCGGTGCGGTCGCTGGACATGGCCGGGCGCATGACCCTGTGCAACATGTCCATAGAGAGCGGGGCCCGGGCCGGTCTGGTCGCGCCGGACGACACCACCTTCGACTATATCCGTGGCCGCCCGATGGCCCCGAAAGGGGCCGACTTCGACGCGGCGGTGACCTATTGGCGCAGACTGGTCAGCGATGAGGACGCCGCCTTCGACCACGAGGTGGTGCTGGACGCCGCCAACATCGCCCCGATGATTAGCTGGGGCACGAGCCCGGAAGCCGTCATCCCCGTCGGCGGCGACATTCCCGACCCGGGCGCCGAGCCGGACGCCGCGCGGCGGGCCAATCTTCAGCGCATGCTTGACTATATGGACCTAAAGCCCGGCCCCATAAGGGATATTTCCGTGGATATCGTGTTCATCGGCAGCTGCACCAACGCCCGGATCGAGGATATTCGCGCGGCGGCGGCCATCGCGCGGGGGCGCAAGGTCGCAAGCGGCGTGCGGGCGCTGGTGGTTCCAGGCTCAGGCCTTGTGAAACAGGCGGCGGAGGCCGAAGGCCTCGACCGGATCCTCATCGAAGCGGGCTTTGAATGGCGCGAACCCGGCTGCTCCATGTGCCTTGGCATGAACGAGGACAAGCTGACGCCGGGTCAGCGCTGCGTCTCGACCTCCAATCGCAATTTCGAGGGCCGTCAGGGACCGGGGGGCCGCACGCACCTCGCCTCCCCCGCCATGGCCGCCGCCGCCGCCGTCGCGGGCCGGATCGTCGACTGCCGGGGATATGCATCATGAGGCCGTTCACCACCCTGACCGGCGTCGCCGCGCCCCTGCCCATGGCCAATGTCGACACCGACAAGATCATTCCGGCAAGGTTCTTGAAGACCCTGACGCGGGCGGGCCTTGGCAAGGCCCTGTTCGACGGCCTGCGCTACGATGCGGACGGCAAGGAGATCCCGGACTTCGTGCTGAACAGACCCGCCTTTCGTCAGGCGCAGATCCTGGTCGCCCTCGACAATTTCGGCTGCGGATCGTCCCGGGAGCACGCGCCCTGGGCGCTGGACGATTTTGGCCTGCGCTGCGTCATCGCGCCGAGCTTTGCCGACATCTTCTATAATAACTGCTTCAAGAACGGGCTCCTGCCCGTCGTGCTGCCGAGAGCGGTGTGCGAGCAGCTGATGGAGGATGCCGCCCTCGGCGCCAACGCCCGCGTGACCGTCGATCTGCAGCGACAGGTGGTGATCCGCGCCAATGGCGAGGAGATCGCCTTCGAGATCGACGCCGGCCGCAAGGACGCGCTGCTGACGGGTCAGGACGAGATCACAGAGACCCTGAAGGCTGCGCCCGCCATCGACCGTTTCGAGGCCACCCGCGCGGCGCATCAGCCCTGGCGCACCCCCGTCTCCCTGGAGTCCTGACCTTGACCGCGAAGATCCTTGTCACACCCGGCGACGGCGTCGGCCCCGAAGTGATGGCCGAAGCGCTGCGGGTGCTGGACTGGCTGAAGGTCCATCGCGGCCTGGCGATTGAGACCGAAACCGCCCTCGTCGGCGGCGCCGCGATCGATGCGGAAGGCGCGGCGATCAGCGACGCGACGCTTCTAAGGGCCAAGGCCGCGGACGCGGTGCTGTTCGGCGCCGTCGGCGGGCCGAAGTGGGACGGCAAGGGCTTTGACAACCGGCCCGAGATTGCGATCCTGCGCCTGCGCAAGGATCTTGGCCTGTTCGCCAACCTCCGTCCCGCCATCGTCTTCGATCCCCTGGTGGACGCCTCGACCCTGAAGCCCGAGGTCGTGCGCGGCCTTGATGTCATGATCGTGCGGGAGTCCACCGGCGGCGTCTATTTCGGCGAGCCGAGGGGGATCGAGACCTTGGCGAGCGGCGTGCGCCGGGGCGTGAACACCGAGGTCTATGACACCACCGAGATCGAGCGCGTGGCGAGAGTGGCCTTCGAGCTCGCCGCCAAGCGTCAGGGGCGCCTGATGAGCGTCGAAAAGGCCAATGTCATGGAATCGGGCCTTCTGTGGCGCGAGCACGTGACCAGCCTTGCCGCCGAGTATCCGGACGTCGCCCTCGCCCACATGTATGCGGACAATTGCGCCATGCAGCTCGTCCGCAATCCCCGCCAGTTCGATGTGATCGTCACCGGCAATCTCTTTGGCGACCTGTTGTCGGACCTTGCCTCCATGCTGACCGGCAGCCTGGGCATGCTCCCCTCCGCGACGCTGGGGGCGGCGGACGCTTCGGGCAGGCGCCCGGCCCTCTATGAGCCGATCCACGGCTCGGCGCCCGATATTGCGGGGCAAGGCGTCGCCAATCCGCTGGCCCAGATCCTGTCGGCGGCGATGATGCTGCGCTACTCGCTGAACCGCGCCGATGACGCGGATCTCGTCGAGCGGGCCGTGGTCAAGGCCCTGGACGACGGCGCCCGCACGCGGGATCTCGGCGGCGCGCTCACCACCCGTCAGATGGGCGACGCGGTTCTGGCCGCGCTGGGCTGAGTGCCCCGCCCTCAAGCTGTTGTCGTCGGCGCGGGCGTCGTCGGCCTCGCCATCGGCGCACGGCTAGCGCAGGGGGGCTGCGACGTCTATGTGCTGGAACAGGCGGCCGCGATCGGTCAGGGCGTCTCGTCGCGCAACAGCGAGGTGATCCATGCCGGCCTCTATTACCGCCAAGGTTCGCTCAAAGCCAAGCTGTGTGTAGAGGGGCGGCAAAAGCTCTATGATGTCTGTGGACAACGCCAAATTCCTCACAAGACCTGCGGCAAACTGGTAGTGGCGACGAACGCGCGCGAGGACGAGAGGCTCGGCGCGCTGCTGGACGCTGGCCACGCCAATGGCGTTGCGGGCCTGAAGCTTCTGAGCGCAGCGGACGCCCTTCGCCTCGAGCCGCAGGTGCGCTGCACCTCCGCCCTCCTCAGCGAGACCTCCGGCATTGTCGATAGCCATGCCCTGATGCTGAGCCTCTGCGGCGAGATCGAGGATCAGGGCGGCCGCGTCGTTCTGAACACGCCTTTCGAGGGGGCAGAGCGCCGGGGACCCGGCTGGCGCGTGCGCACCGGCGGCGCCGCCCCCTTCACCTTCGACGCCGATATCCTCGTGGAGGCGGCGGGGCTGGAGGCGCAGAGCGTCGCGCTCCGCATCGAAGGCGTTCCGGCGAACGCTGTGCCAAGGCGCGTCCTCGCCAAGGGCAGTTATTTCTCACTGGCGGGACGCTCGCCCTTCTCCCGCCTGATCTATCCCACCCCCGTCGATGGCGGCCTTGGGGTGCACGCGACCCTTGATCTTGCAGGACGGGTGCGCTTTGGGCCGGACGTGGAATGGACCGATGAGGTGACCTACGACGTCGAGCCTGCGCGCGCGGTAGGGTTTGCGGACGCGATCCGCGCCTATTGGCCCGGCCTGCCAGACGACAGCCTTCGGCCCGACTATGCCGGTATCCGCCCGAAGATCGGCGGGCCCGGGTCTAGCCCCGATTTTCGCATCGACCTGCCCGGCGATCATGGGCTTTTTGGCCTTGCGCTGCTCTTCGGGATCGAATCGCCCGGCCTCACCGCCAGCCTCGCCATCGCAGATCATGTGGCGGAAGGACTGTTCAGCTAAAGCGGGCGACGGCCGCAGGCGAGGCGGATCTGATCGACCAGATAGGCGATATGATCGTCGCTGAGGCCCGGATAGACGCCCACCCAGAAGGCGCCCGTCATCACCTCGTCGGCCTCGGAGAGCGCGCCCACCCGCCGATGCGGCCGGTCCAGCATGTAGGGCTGACGCACCAGGTTCCCGCCGAAAAGAAGGCGGGTGTCGATCCGTGCGGCGGAGAGCCTCGCGATGACGTCCGTCCGCTGGAGACCGGAGCTGGGACGCAAGGTGATCGCAAAGCCGAACCAGGAAGGATCAGACCCCACCGTCGCCCGCGGCAGGATGAGGAGGTCTTCGAGATCGGCGAGACCCTCCCAGATCTTCTGAAAATTCGCGCGGCGACGGGCGATGAAGCCGTCCAGCTTGTCCATCTGGGCCAGCCCGACCGACGCCTGCAGGTCCGTCATCTTCAGATTATAGCCAAGGTGACTGTAGATATATTTGTGGTCATAGCCCATGGGCAGGTCGCCCAGGCGCCAGTTGAACCTCTGGCCGCAGGTATTGTCGCAGCCCGGCTCGCACCAGCAGTCCCGGCCCCAGTCCCGGATGCTCTCCGCCGCCCGGCGATAGATGGGGTTGGAGGTCATCACCGCCCCGCCCTCCCCAGTGGTGATATGGTGCGCCGGATAGAAGCTGAGGGTGCTGAAGGCGCCGAACCCGCCGACGCTTTGGCCCCCATAGGTGGCGCCCAGGGCGTCGCAGCAGTCCTCGACCAGCAAAAGATCGTGCTTGCGGCAAAAGGCGGTGACGGCGCCAAGGTCGAACGGATTGCCCAGGGCATGGGCGAGGACCACCGCCCGGGTCCTTGGACCCAGCGCGGCTTCGAGCGCGTTCACATCCAGATTATAGGTCCCAAGCTCGACATCGACGAAGACGGGAACAAGGCCGTTCTGCAGGATGGGATTGACCGTCGTCGGAAAACCGGTGGCGCAGGTGATGACCTCATCGCCCGGGACCAGCCGGTCGTCCTTCAACAAGGGCGAGGTCAAAGCGGTGACGGCGACCAGATTGGCGGACGAGCCTGAATTGACGGTCAGGGCCGATTTGACGCCCATCCTGGCGGCAAGGGCCGTCTCGAAGTCCCGATTGAAGCGTCCCGTGGTCAGCCAGAAGTCCAGCGCCGCCTCGACGGCGAAGCGCAGGTCGTGGTCGTCATAGACCTTGCCCGAGACCGGGACGCGGGAGCGCTCGGCGTCAAAGGGCGGGTTGGCGTGCGCGATCTTGGCGTAGCGCCCGACCAGGGACAGGATCTCAAGGCGAAGGCGCTCGGCCTCGCCGCCCGCAGCGTCAGGGGCCTTGGCGGCGGCGGGCGTCGGGGGGGACAGGCTCACGGGGCCATCTCCGTCTGGGGGCGCGGGATCTGTCCTTGGA
>Ga0316217_10004607_pt1 | contig 14757 bp, 10 predicted proteins | sample 1anoAmetaG_FD_203633 | JGI IMG/M metagenome (GOLD analysis project Ga0316217, IMG submission 203633) | Freshwater microbial communities from Trout Bog Lake, Wisconsin, USA - 1anoA | ecosystem: Environmental > Aquatic > Freshwater > Lake > Hypolimnion/Profundal zone | place: USA: Wisconsin... | reverse complement strand
CACATCATTTACAATTAAGGTTTTAGTCGATTCCAATGAATTTTAGCAGACTCTTCTTAATAAATTGAAATCAGTTTCACGATAGATGAAGCCGTGGTTTTCGCATCTCTGTCTTCTTGACCACCATAACTCGAGTTGGATGCTTGCCTTCGGTTGTTTTGAGCTTAAGGGCGTACTAGCTTTTGAGCTTACTGTTTTTTATTGTGTGCTAGCTCTTGGATTTCATTTTCGGCCTCTTTGGCTCAACTCTGCTGTTATCAGTCAGGTATTCGATTCGTATCATATCGATCAGTTTTCTTCGTTTTTGCTAACCTTTCAGACCATGAAGAGGTCTCTTCTCTTCGCAATTGGGTTAGTTTTATTTTCTCAAGAAACGAACCAGCTAGCTGAGACTTTAGAAAAACAGGAGAACAAAGTTGAGAAAAATGCTGATATAGGTCAGTTTGGAGTATAAATTGAGCAAGGGGGAGAGAAATAGCTAGCAGAGTTGCAACATTTCCGAGGAATGCTGCGAGTGCTGCTGTAAAAGCAAGAGAAAGATGAAGATTATGCGCATTAATTGCATTATCACGATTAGCCACACTTTTATCTTGAACTCGAAGTAATCTTTACTCAAGTAGAAGATGTAGCAAACCAGGCAACCGAATTCAATTGCTAATAGCAATGAAAACTGTATGTTTGCTTATTATAGCCTTCTGAAGTAGCAGTGGACGAACCCAAACAATAGGTTTTTTATTCCGAGCGTGATTGTGAGGAAAATGACCATTTGTTAAAATTTGCTGATATTCTACAAGAAATATTTTAGGAACTTTTTAAGCGAGTTGTATAGAAAAATGTAGCCGCATATACAAAAGACCAAGAAAAAGTATCCAAAGACATAACTCACTGAAAGGATTAGCTTATTGATGATGTTGGAAGAGAAGGAAAGTTTGAAGTTGGAGGAAGTATAAAAGACCAAGGCTTGGGTATTGCCTTCTAGGATAAAGTAGATGAAGTACAACACAAACGAGTAGGGTCGAAAAAGTTTGGATATCTTGTAGTTGAATGTCAGCCAGAAGAGGATTTTAAAGGTCAGGAAAATGAGGGCTGAGGCGAATAAATTTGTGGTGATAAAGTTCCAGCTATTAATGAGTAATCCTTCCCCATTGCCTTAGATGTCTATGAACTTTTGCGAAGAGTAGCCGAAATAAAAGTCCAGGTTGTTTGAGATATATTGCTGAATATTGCCGATTGTTTCGAAATAGCCCCCCAGAAAAGTGCTCACAGCCTACCACTTATCATTCTAGAGAGTTCGTATTTTTTGCAGAAAGGTTATTGTCGCGTTTCCGTAGTTTCGTTCGTGGTAGTAGTACAGGTACAGATCATCGAAGTTGACCATGGATGAGAATAGGAATTGGAGGATTGCGCGGACGGAGGGGACTTTGTTGGCCATAGCAATTAGATTTTCGAATAGACCCTAAATGGACTATAGGGGTGTCAAATTTGAAGATTGGGTGGAATTAGGCGTAGTATTATTCGTGTTATTGTTAGATGTAGGATTCGAGTTACTATTGTTAGTAGTACTTGGCATGGTATTGCTATTCGGTGCAATCGTGCCACTACTATTCGGTACGATTGTGCCACTATTACTTGGGGTAACGCTGCCACTACTATTTGTTGTGGTAGTGCTGCCATTAATCGGCTTACTGGTGTTACTTGGGTTACTAGGGTTAGTCGTGTTATTCGTGTTACTAGGGCTACTCGTGTTACTTGGGATACTCGTGTTACTGGGGCTACTGGGGCTACTAGTATTGTTGGTTGTTGTGCTATTAGCCGCTGGAGTCACATTACTTGGTGTGCTGCTATTACTAGTAGCCGTGTTCGAGGTATTGGCATTAGTTGTATTAGAGGCGCTAGAGGTATTAGAGGTGCCAGTTGTACTACTGGCATTAGATGTATTAGTAGGGGCGGCAACGGCTGTGCAAGTTCCATTGGCGTTGATACTGTAGTTAGTGTTGCATGCGAGGCAGGTGAGGGTATTGTTGCAGGAGGCGCAGTTAGATACACAAGGGACGCAGGTTTTGACCGATGCGCTTGTGTTTAGAGTTTGTCCATTTTGGCAGCAGAAGTTATTGAGCATGTTGTAGTTGCCGATGCAGGTGGTGCAGTTGTCGAGCGAGGTGCAGAATTGGCAGCCTGCCGCACAGGCAGTGCAGAAGTTGTTCGTGACACTCATGTAATTGGAGAGAGTGCAGTTGCTAATCGAGAACAACACCACATTGGTGTCGAAAACGATGGCATAGGAGTTATTTGAGAGGTACTAGACGAAGCCGCTGGGAAAGCAGTTGGCAGGTGTGACGTTGGCTGTGATTAGATCAAGCTGGTTAAAGCAGACCTGGCTACTCCCGATACCATTGAGCATGATGTAGGAATTCGAGACGGGGTCATAAAAGGAAAATTGTTGGTCTGCGACGGTTGTTGTGTAGGAGCTTTGGATGGAGAAAGGGTTGGTAGTTGCGATAAGCACGCTGCCGTTGGTGAGGCTGATAATGGCGAGAGATTCAGTCAGGGCGAAGCTGATGTAATAGACTGCCACGCCGAGAGAATACTGCTTTCTGGAAATAGTGCCGTTGGCGGCAGCAGTAACTATGGCGATGGTCTTTTGGTAGTTATCGGCGATGATGAGGGTATTGTCCGTGCCGTAGAGCTGCAATGAGCTGAAACCTGCGTAGGTGGTTGCAGTGGCCGTAGTGAGATTGTAAGTAGACTTTACGATTTGGTTACTGGGGTCAGTGATGGTGGCTAGATATTCGTTGCCCAGTTCGTCCACATAATAATAACTACTAACCGAGGTGAGGGCGAAAGGGATGAGGTTAGCCCGGTAGAAGTAAGTCTCGTTTTTGGAGTAGGTGGTGGCCATGGGTGGGGTGGCTCCTTGGCAGCTACTGAGATTTAGCAAGATGCGCACCCCTCCCAGTTGTGAAATATTTTGGGATGGCTTATATACTATTAATAGATAGGTGTTGAGGAGTAGATCTGCGATGTAGGGGTTATAGGGGTTCTTGACGTCGAGCAGGTCGGTGAAGCTGGGGAATTTGGGGGTGAGGATAGATTGCGAGGCATCGGAATTGAGCCTGGCCATCTGGAAGCCAGTGTTATCTGCGACTAGGGTGTAGAGGTTGCTGGAGGAGTCGATGTAGTAGTCGAGGACCGTCATGCCGGCACAGGAGGTGTAGCTTGGGCCCATGATCACATAGTTTTGAGGGCTGACGATGCACACAAGTAGCGCCAAGATCAGTATATTGTCCATTTTCTATTAGAATTATAATATTTTCTTCTAAAAGGATCATTGCAGCTCCACTTCTACCTGCTTCTCTGCAGCACTTAATATGCAGTTAGTGCTATGTTTTGATGCCTGAACAAATTCTGTCAATTTAAGGGGAAAAACTATCCTGAAACTCCAAAGTAGAGTTGGTTTGGGTTGGGATTGGCCGCTTGGAAGCCGCTTCGTTGAGTTCTTGCTAGTTTGAGTATTATTTCTCTTCAAATATATTTTAGTTGTAGTGTATTCTTTATTCTTCTATAGTAAATCATTGAATTATAAACAGACCTAGGAAATTTATCAATTGGAGAAGTCAACCGAATTAAATAAGGAAAGCTAGCAGCGAAAAACCTTTTGAGCAGATTTGCCTTATTTTCCTAGGAAAAGCATGCAAATCATACAAATTGGGGTGAGTGGTAGAAACGATTTAAAAGATGGATCTGCTGGTCTAAAAGGTTCCTTATAGGATGGAGTGTTGAGTTGCTAAAGGAGTAGTGGCAAAATGAATACCTTTTCATAGTGGCGATATTCTCTAACTTTATTCAATTATTATGTCCAGGTAAATTACAAATAAAACCAGTGTTCTCACTGGGAATACAAATTAGAATATTCGTTATTTTCCAAACAGTTGAGGACTACAGAATAGAGTATTTAAATTATGATAAATTTTCCACAGTTGGGTATGCTTAATTTAAGCCATAGAAGCAAAAGATTGGTATGAGAGTGGATAAATATTAGATCAATTTCAGTTTAACCGGATGAATACTATTTAGATAAAGTCATCTTTGTGAGATTTGAGATGGTTCATAAGACAAAATTGATTCCTTGATCATTTCGTGGCTGTAATTCTGCATATAATCTGACATCTAACTCACAATCTGCTCCTCAGCGCAAGACAGCTCTCCGTAAACATAAAGGACCAGGTGGAGCGAGTGCTGTCTTATTAAGCCTCTGCAAGCAAGAAACCTTCTAATCTAAGCCTCAGGCCATATCTATCATCTATTGAGGATAATCTTGATATTCCTAAAATTGGTTAATCCTATCACTGATCAAGATTGGCCTAAAGCTATCCATTTTCGCTGGAGGATTAGTACTCACTATCTTCGCTCACTTCAGGCAGCAGAAACATATCTTTCTATAATCCTTCAGCAGATCCTGAGCTGTGGATGCACCTCTAACGTTCTTGCTTTTTCCATTGGTTGTACCGTCGGCTGAATTTGCAGTACCACCCTTTTGATGCCTTGAAATCAGCCATTTTGCTGAGTCTTTTTGCTTCTGCCCTTATCTCCTTCTCGTTGAGGAGGGTCTTATTGTCAATTTTAGTGTAAAGAGTGATTTCCATCTCCCCATCGGTGGGCCTTCCGCCTCCTTCTTTTCTCTCGCAGCCGTTTTTCTTCCAGCGCAGTAGATTTCTGCGGGGGATGCCATATTTTTCGGAGATTTCTTTTGCGTCAACTCCCTGCAAAATCTGCATGATGGCAATATTTACTTGCTTAACAGCTTATTCTTTTTCCGCGACAGTATATTTCCTGTAGTTGCCCCGGTGCTTGCGGATGAGGGCAGCCTTCTTGGCCGCCGAAAAGCGAGAATTGTGGCTGAGGGGCTGGCAGAGTCTGAAGGCCGAGCTCACTTCGTATTCGGGTTGTTTGAACTTGTCGAAGAAGGAGGGTGAGGGCAGTGGAGTTTCGTAGTGGGAGTGGGAACTGGAGAGTTCTGAAATGTGAGCATTGCAGATGGAGTATTGGAGGATGCTCCCCTTACTTTTGTCCTATTAACTATTCATTAAATCAATGACAATAAGTGAACGATTGCATTCTATAAATATTTGAATTCATAGAAGCTACCACTGCTGTTTTTTCCCACTTCCTTACCGGAAACTTCGTTTTTTAGGCTTCTCGTCAGCTCTGAATTCTATAGCTAACTTTTTATTTTATAATGATGAGCCAAGCAGGTACATTAAAAGATGATCAATCAAGCATCTTTTTGAAACAACTTTTCCTGTTACCTATATCTTAATCTATTTGTTTTGGGTAAAGTTCAGAAATGGAGTATTCAGAAAATGTGTTATACTCACATATGCTTAATGAGGCTTGATTTGTCTGGTTGACCAATAGTTGCTTATCTCTCAAACAAGAATCGTCAAAAATATCTTTTATGGGAGTGGCAGATGAGGTATATGAGTCTGAATAGTGGAATAGCAAAAATATTTAGATAGTGCTTAGAATGTAAAACTAAAAGTGGCATATGTTTTGAGCATCTTTTTAGCAGCATTTAGGAAGATGGCTATAGTTTTTTAACGTGGCAGATGCATATCATCGATAAACAATACCAATTAGCGGGTAGACTCTCAAATAGCCTCCATCCCGATACTTACAATAATAATCCTATAGCTGGAGTGGGCAGCACACATGGGTTGTCATTTGGGAAGCAAGTAGGAAACAAATGGAGAATCAAATCAGTAGGGTCTACTTTTCAACAGAGTGATCGTATCTCTTCTCAGCTCACTGTTTTCAGCCTTGAGTCTTTCCAGCTACTCAATCAGGTTGTAGTTACTGCCGAGCTGAGCTTTTGCCAGTTGGTTCTTCAGGTATTTGTTTTCCTACAATACTTCAGTTAGGTTCTCCTTTTGGTGGGGTTGATACTTCGAGGATCTCAAGGAGTGGACTTCGGCTTCGAGGTTCGAGATGTGTTTAATGAGGTCATTGTTTTTGTGTATCTCAGTGTTAAGTTTGGATCTGAGTTCAAAGTTTTCAAGGTTTGAGTGGTTGGATGATACTTCTTCCTCGTAGTTGCGTTGTGGGCTGGTGAAGGGTTTCCATTCGAACTGGCTAACAGCCACATTTTATCTTGAATCGTCTCTCCTGTACTGCTCGGTGGTCTTGTTGCGCGGCTCATACAAGCTGGACTTGACGGGGTTGAGCCAGGACAGAGATCCCAGAATTTCATGGTTGATCTGCTTCACCTAGCCGAAGGCCTACTCATTCATTTTCTTCTTTTAGGAGACCATCTCAATGCAGTCGTCAATGCTCCTCTTTGCTTCTGAGAGGCGACTGCCCTTCTTGGCGGAGAAAGTGGGATGTTTTTCAGGGGTCCTTTAGAAGTAGCCAGAATTTTAGATCCTGTACTGTGACTTCTAGCCAGGGTGGGTGTAGGTAGGCTCTTCGCTGTATGTATTCTTTTTGGCCGTAGAGTAAAAATAGTCTGACATGACAATTTAAGATTATAATTTATTGCTGGCCTTAATAATAACTTATAACTACAGAATTTTAGGCATGGAGGCTGGGGTAGTTAGTGAGGTATGTTGGATGGGTTATCTGCGGTATTTAAAGAATTTGCTTGGGCTTTGATTTCTGCGAATTGTACGGATAGAAATCATATGGGATCGATTTATGTATTAATATTAGTATTTCTTTAAGAATTGAGTTTGATACAAAAGGAAAGAAACTATGACTCATGATATCAAAGAGGCAAACAAAACATTACTTAGGCACGATTATCCATATATTTGTACTTGCTGTAAGAGTAAATTTCGATGCTTCAACGACTGACAATAAGTATGCAATCTTGGACAATCCGACATTTCTAGCATGTTGGTCTATGGAGTATTGGTCTTAACAATCACAAATCATTTTTTGAGCTGTGCCTCTTTCGAAACCTTTTGGTAGCAAGCCAAGATCCTCGATGAATTCTCCACTCCTTCCCTTATCTCTTTGCTGTTTACAAGAAGTATCACACGGCCTTACCCATTCTTCCTCCGCTTGATATCCACAAGACCGTAGCTTTGCAGATGCTCAAGCCACTGTCTAATCAGTGCTGAGGCTGCGTTGATGCCAAGCTATTTACATACAAGGATGGTTTCGTTGATGACCCTATCCTGGTCGACAAACAGCAAATCTTCACTCTAGATGATATAGCTGATGCCCAAAAGCAAGGTATGACCAAAAAATGGTAAAGATGCTATGTATGATACTTTAGAAGTCGTTTAAGTTATGAGCACTTTTTATAAGATTTACATCGTTACCTCCACTCTCACATCTTGGTTGAGATGGGTAGACTCCTCGACAAGAGTTTAGCCAATCACTTTATCTACCAGATCTTTGATGAAATTGTTGAATATCCTGATATCACTTTTCTTTTAGTCTTATATTATCTTTGTGACGTATGTTAATAGCTAGTCACTAATATGGATTTGAATCTTGCAGTTCTTTCTCAATTCCTAGAATTTATCTAAAATCATGTGGCCTAGAACTTAGTTTGAATAGGGTGCAAACAACACTTTTTTGATTTCTTTTGTGTTGAAAGTTTTTTCGCTAAAATCATCCAAAGAATTTAGCTGAGTGCTGACGCCTATCAAGGCAATTTTTAGCTATCTGTGGGTGAAGAGAGACAAGAACTCATGAGTGTAATCATTTTGCTCCTTACCACGCAATGCGAATTATATCTATTATATGCACACTATAATCGGGTTTGTTTGTTTCTCTTTTAGTAAAGCTCGGATCATTTGTGCGGTTGACAACTGCTAGGAACCATAGAAATTGTTTTCTACTATCTTGCTGAAAATAAACATCTGGATTTCCTTCAAGCAAGAATGTTTGTTTGCATTGAGGTGGATAAGTTTGCAATTCACCTTTTTGAGGACATTTTTTATCACCAAACTTTTTCCGAGTCCAGGGTGACCAGTCAACATCATAATTCTGCTTCCCTTTTTCGTTCCCCTCTCACATTCACGCAAAAACTCTTCGATTTGGCTGATCTACTTTTCTCTGTATTTGACATTTTGAGGCTAACAATAGGCCAGCATCTCCAAGACTTTAGTTTTCCTGTCTTTTCCTTATCGCCTTGCGATAGAAATATCGTCATGGCTCTCCTCGCTACAAGATCTGTCTTTGGAAGATTTTTTCAGAGAGGATTTAGCAATAGAGTTATGTTTGTTGAAGGATGTGAAGGAAAGTAAGGAAAGATACTATTAGTCGAGCTCCTCGTTGCTTTTCTTGGGTATCTTTTTGCCCATAGCTTTTATTATTAGAACTAGCTTTTCAGAAGTATTTGAATTTAAATTGGGACAAGCGGGCAAGAAAATTGGCTATTTTGTTATGAAACTCAAACAAATCACCTCATTCATTGCTCTTTCAATTGCAGCATTTGAGGAAGCACAAAAATTTGAGGCAACCTATTTCCAGTATCAGATCTTTGAGCTTTGATATATTTTTAGCTAACAGCAACATCATGATAAATAAGGTTTCGAAGCAGGCCGTATGGTAATTATGAAAAAATTAATCTTCTAGTTTTGTTAAAGTAGAAACATCAAGATTGATCAAAAAGATAAAAATAGAGTAATCAAAATCGATACTATCCTTTCAGGAAATCTTCCAATAAAAGTAATTTGGGATGAGGTAGACTATGAGTTATCTGCCAATAAATTTCCCAAAACCGAGATGCATAAGCTTTTCACGTTATTACAAGAAGAAATCTCCGAAATTTAGTATAAAAGTCTACTAGTCTGACTTCACTAATAAAAGGCCTGATCCCGCTTGCGAAGCTTTTATCGTTTGATATTTAAGAAGTTACATAAAAAATGAATGAATCACTGAGAACTAATTGAGGGCTCTTCAATAATTGTTTAATTGGGATCAAATTTCTTGCTTTTGTTCTTTGACTTGGATTTGGATGAGACGTAGCTGATAGAAATTTCATAGTTTTAGCAGGTTGTTTAGGGGTCAGACAAACCTTCAAGCTCAAGCTGGCTAACCTCGGCAACTTTGTCAGCTGTCTCTGCTTGACCATTTTTTATGTAGATTACTTGTTTGCTTTTATTTTTGACTTTCTTGAAGTTGTTCTTTAGCAGAGAATCGATTCGGCTTTTAGAAACATCCTTTTTCTCGGCTTAAAAGATTGACATGATTTCGTTTCTGCCCTTGCCGTTTATTTTCTAAATGAACTTTTAGTTGAAATTGAAAAGGTCTTCTTAAAGGCATAAAGGATAGTTCTACTCAGGGTACAGGCAGATCATCTGTAAATCGACTAGTTGAGATTACCCTTTTTGCCAACTCTACCGGGATGAACCTAGCTGAACCATTTTTAACTCTTATTTCTACTCCTAATCTTCTGATCTATAATCATCGCCAACAACAAACGAAGCAGCTTAAGAATCACTTGACTCTTCAGATATTTCATCATCATTTTCAAGATCTTCAGCGTTCAGCTAATCAAACTCTTCTTAAGAATCAATATCGTAGATTATATCATCATAGGTTTTGAAAGGCTGGGTCAAATCGATTTCAGGTTTGTACTTTACAGGAAACCCCCAAAAAGTGAAAAAGTACTATTTACTCCAAATATAGGTACTATGGCTTATCTTCTAACCCTAGCATAGTTTTTGGATCTTTTTGATTGAATTGAAAGATGATTTGAATTGGGTTTTAAGCTATTAAACTGTAATGACTTTCTAAATTTTACTTTATGATGGAATCCTTGATTTGGAAGTATCACTGTAAATGCTCTGCCTTTGAGATTTGGTATTTTTTGTCAAATTATTAATTAATTCATCGAATTCTTCATATTCCTTACCCTTTAACAATTTCGTCTGTGTTTAGTTTTCTTCTTTGGTTACTTTGAAGTTATACTTCATCAGAGTATTGACTTTTTGATCTTTATTCTTCAAAAACATAAAAAGTGTGTTCTTTGCGTTATTCTTTCCTTTCGTACTAAGAGAAACTTAAGACATATTGGCACTATTTTCTTCAATTTACTCTATAAACGCGTAATACTTTTCTTACGATTTTTTGAGCTTTTTATAACTCTAGTCAATCTTGAGTAATTCCTACTGATTAGGTTTGCTCTTATCGATGATCTTACAAAGTGAAGTCAAGCAAAACAAATAGTTTTTTGCAAGTGCTCTCTTTTTTCTCAGATTATTCGTAAACTACGGAGATAACCCTAAATACGATTCGTAAAAGCGATTTACCTCCCAGATGGATAGGTCAGGGTGATAGCTAACCAAGGTTGCCATATCAAGGATTTTATTTTGCCAAAAATTGACTGAGCCACCCAAAATCTACACTAATTTATTGGCTAGCTCCATTAACGAAAGATTAATCACTCCAGCGATATGATGCACATAAATTTCGTGAAAGCTTTCGTCTTATTCGTAGGTATAGCTATATTTGAGATACTATTTGAGTTCTTCTTGCTTGCTTTCGAATTAGGGCGAAGGAATTAGCTTCAAAGGTTTGCAGAGTTCGCTTATTACTAAATTGATCTGCTTATTGTAGCGGATTTTCTAGTCGCGCCAGGTTTGAAGCGCCATTTCAACGGGATTCATTATTTTAATTTTAAATCATAATTTTGCTCATTTTAGTGTATATCGGCCAAAGCTTCCAACTAACAAGCCAAATAAAGCATACAAGAATTGGCTTTAAATAATTACTCCCTCGTTATTATCAAGAATGCTAGGGATATAGTCAAGATTTTTAAGCAAAACCCATTTTAAAGGTGATTGAAGCACAGGGTTTCTTAGGGTTGTTTCTACTTGTGATGACTACCTCTAGGACGATAAAATATGCTTGGCTTGGAGTTTTCGAAATGCATTATTAATATTATTAGAATACACTATGACTCAAAAGTCGCCTTTCAGTCTCTTCTATAACAATATAGCCAACTTAAACAAAGCATAAAACACCCAGTTTCAACTTTAAGGTTTAAATTTGCTAAAATAGAGCGTGGAAAGCTGAATAAAAACCAATTTAACTTTGAGGCAAATCTGCAGCAGGAGAAATCCAATAAATCGATTAAAAGGTAATCAAAGATAAAGGTGTTCGGGCTGAGTGAGAAGAAAAAAGGGAAAGAAGAGAAGCAGAAATAACTGCTTTTTTCATAAAAACAGGCCAAAGCACATGCGTAAAAATTTGAAGAAGAGTTTAACCTATTGGAATCCAAGACATTCTAGCGTAATTAGATAGAGCAGAGTTCAAGGAAGAGCGTGGAAAAGAAATAGTAATCAATAAACTAGCTCCATAAATTGCTAGGTTTATCCGAGTAGATCTCCCCCGTGAGAGCACTTTAAAGAAATGACGAAAATCATGAAATAATGTTCAGCATTGCCTAAAAACAATAGTAAAGTCACTCAAGGTTGAAGAAATCAAAATTTTAGAATATGTCTATGTAGTCAATGCCGACAATCTCTCAAAAGACAATAAATTTCAGCTCCAGGCTCACTTAGCAAGTTCCTAACTAGGTTTCTTCCAAAAAATAAATCTTCTTCGACAAAATAGAAAGCCGCTTGTTGCCTTCCGAGTTGTTAAGGAGGTAAAGCAGTCCTTAAAAATCAAAAGTGCATAGCCGAATTAATGATTTGATTGCTTAAATGGTTTAGAATGAGAAAATGTCTCCCAATAGTCATTTCATTGAGAAATTTGAACTAAATAATAGCAAAAATTAAAATATTTTGGAGCCAGATTTAAACAGATTAAGCAAAAATACAAGCGTTAGAAACTTCCCTTCTCAGAGCAATAGAGTAAGCCAGGAAAGTGCCTCCTTAGCTAAGGCAAAAAGCTGCTAAAAATTCATATTAGTCCAGAGTAAAATAGAAAACAAAGACGAGCAAATATACGAAAAACAGAAAAAACAGAAATAAAAACAGAAATAGCAATAAAAAAACTCAAAGCCTTACGTTCCTTTACCTAAAAAAACTACCAAAAAAAATGAGACCAATTTAGGTGAGTATCTTAACCACTACGGGTCGTATGAGAAGGAAATAGAAAATTTAATAGGCCGATACTAAAAAGTCAAAGAACTAAAATAAAAATAAATAGAAATTAAGCAAGAGCTGAAGAATCTGGCTTTAAAAAATGAAATTCACAACAACTATGCTTCTGTTAAAGATTACTATTTTCCCTAACAATCCTAAAGCTTAGAGAAGAGCCACTCCAGCATTAGGCTTTATTATACGAATCCTTATCAAAGTACTTCTTCAAATCACTCTGAGGTAAAAAGCCATAAAAAACAACTTAGCTATGACTCTAACCCTCTAATTGATGCTCCTAACCCACACTAAACTGAAATTCAACGATAGCTGAACAGAAATGTGGCAAGCATGGAAAAGATAATCAACAAATTCAAAAAAATATCAAAAAAGATCTAAATTGCAAGCAGCCGCAACTCTTCAATGCTCAAAACAGAAAACAAGCATTAAAACAGTACTCATGAACCAATATAGATCGAAGAGGCTTACTATAAGAGCACTACTTTAAAACAAACCACGGAAGCAAGCCAACTACTTCTGAAATCTAATCTCTGCAGACTAACACTAAGAAGTCGCAAAATATAAAAAGGCTAAATCCGCAAGCTGCACATACAGATATATACGAAAGTTGTAACATGGCTAATAGCGTTGAGATGAGTTAAAACTATAAGCTACCTCTTCACAAGTAGACTACTCTGCAGCAGTTTTACAGCATCAGGATTCCCGATAAGCGCACTTCCAGAACTTAGAAGAAATACCCTCATCATTTTTCAAGCGAAAAGTAGAGATAAAATAAGAACTAAGAGTGCAAACAAGACCACTAACACCTTTTGAAGTAAATAAAAAGACTAAATGATAAGGTGGCTTAGTTGTAAGTGGACAAATCAAAGAAGACATCTCATGCTCGGAAGTAAAACATTGAAAAGATGGCCAAATCTAACTAAGAAGAGGTTTAATCTGAATAATAGCCGAGTGGAAATATCTCTATTCCTCGTCAAAACTGCTAAAAAAGCTAAGATTTCTAATAGCAGAATCAAAGTCGTCAAATTTTGATTGACTCGCGTGAGAAAGACTATCAGATTGATAAAAATGGCAAGAATGCCCATAAAAAGGATCACATTAAAGAAAAAGCTAACGAAAGGCTCAAAAAGAATATATAAGAGTCTCAAGAATACTATAAATTTCAATAAAAGTCAAAGAAAAATTCGATAAACTTTCCTATATTCTACAGCTTCCCCTCAGAAAGAGACAATCTATCGCAGCTCGTATAAATCGGCTCTTACATGTTCCGCATACTTTACAAATTCGCAATAAGCCGCAAAAATCGCAAGATGAGATAGCTATCTGAAGGTTCCAGCTTCAAAGTTAAAAGATACTCCCACTGCATTCATTACTTCACTCAGAACTAGCTCAACTACCATTTCGTTTACTATTTCAAAGGCAACATCTATTTCGGAGAGTGGTAAAGCTAACCCGAAGGGCCTGGCTACCGCCACGGCTCAGGCTACTATTTCCATCCACATAAATATGTCTATGAAGGGTAGTTTATTCGCGATCGGAAAGAAGGATTTGGAGTAGCTCAGTATACTAATGGCTAATTCTATGAAGGTGAATGGCGAAGAAATAAGAAGTAGGGCAAAGGTGTATTGATAAATGCTATGGGAGATCATTACAAGGGGTAGTTTAAATCTGGCAAGAAGCATGGCAGAGGTCAATAACATCTAAGCAATGGCGATTTTTACAAAGGGGAGTTCAAGGCCGGAAAGATAGAAGGACAGGGGAAATACGTTTGGTCTGATGGTTCTGTCTACAAGGGATAATTCAAAGATGGCAAATTAAATGGAAACGGAGTTTGGAAATCAAAATAGAATGATTTGTTCGAAGGGAAGTTCAAAGACAACAAAAAATAGGGAGAAGGAGTTTACAAGTGGTCGAATGGAATAATGTATGCTGGCTACTTTTTGGAAGGCAAGTAAAAGCAGAAGATGCTGTAGTAAAGAAACATGGGAAAGTAAGAAAAAAAGAGGGAATCTTGTTCATAGAAAAGGTCCAAAACCAAGGAGAGATCAAAAAAGAAGCGGCTTTCATGATTCATTTTTTATTCAACTCTTTTGCTAATATGATTAGCTTTGCTGCAAGCATGAATATTTTGAATGGGTATATATATCACCTAATTTTCATTAAACCGCTTTGTAATTAATACTAATCTGGAACAATGGCCGACCTCTCTTTAGACGACCTTATCAAGCAAGACAAGGATAAGCACAAAGCCCAGCGCACTAACGTAATTCAATGGTTATTCAGAAGACTTTCAAGAAGAAGATCATCCGCAAAGAAAAGTATCATCTTGAGTCCAGAAACAATCCTAAGTAGCCAGCCCAGCAAACCACTAAACCTCACTTCAAAAATAGGCAATTTGAAAAGCCTAAGTTTGAAACTAAAAAATTCAAACACTCTGACAAAACTTAAAGGCCGCCCAAATTCATTAAGAACAAACCAAGAGAGGAACCAAAGGAAGAAGATACGGAGCAGAAAGAGAAATTTGTCAAAACCTTAAAAGTGATGGGACTCAGCCCAGAGTTCACAAATGAAGACCTCTACGTAAATTTTTTGCTAAGATAGAAACTATTTGCCACTTAAGGTGCCATGTAGAAATGCCTAATCGAGCAAGACAACTTTGGTCGCAGCTTGCTGACTGCGATAGTAAAATACCATG
>Ga0316217_10004604_pt1 | contig 14765 bp, 12 predicted proteins | sample 1anoAmetaG_FD_203633 | JGI IMG/M metagenome (GOLD analysis project Ga0316217, IMG submission 203633) | Freshwater microbial communities from Trout Bog Lake, Wisconsin, USA - 1anoA | ecosystem: Environmental > Aquatic > Freshwater > Lake > Hypolimnion/Profundal zone | place: USA: Wisconsin... | reverse complement strand
TTTGGACATTGGCTTGAAGCTGGGCTGTCCCTAGTGGGTTCCTTTTAGGCTCACTAACTTTTTGACTGAGCCTCTGGGGATATTTAAAGGATTCGGAATGCTCTATGGAGAAATGATCGAGGTTGCTAAAAAGTTTAAGGAAAGCGAGGCGAATGTTTGGAAAGCCATGGCACTTTTTGTTGGTTTTTTCTAAACAAACTTCACCCTCTAGCTCATGAATCGCAGTAAATTTGAGAAATACGAGTTTAACTCTATTTAGTAAGGAATCGTGCATCTTATTAAGTCAGCACAAAACCCGGAGCTTCTCAGACTGATGTTTTTTGGCTGGCGCTCATTCATTTGAAGAAACTATGTTCTTTGGGGTACATGAAGTGATTCATTTTTTACTATATTCCACATTTTTGAGGTATCCTTGTCCTGTGGAATTTTAATTCCTCTAACAACTACTTAACTTTATATATTGAAGACCTTATTCATCAACTAAGTTGGCTTACTTGATGCGAGATAGTTTGAAAGTAATCCCTAATCGAGGGCAAACCTTATAAATATACTTCTTGGGCTAATGCAGATTTCTACAACCTAAAATGAGCTATAAATACAAAATTAGGGATTACCAGAGCATGAAGAAAGCAGTTCAGTCCTTTCCAGCAATAATGGGTGTAATTTACTGAAAGATGATATGATCTTCGAAATTATAAAGTATGAAATATCAAAAACTGGGATGTGCTAAATCCTTTCTGATGTTGTACTTCACCATGACCGCAAACTCATAAGGATTGTCCACCAGCAAAATGCCTTTCTTGTGACGGTACCCGAAATCATTGGCCTTCACGCCCAAAGTGGGACAGTGGTCCGAGTTGAGTCTGAAATTGATCACCACCCTTTTCTGGCTCTCCAAAATCTTGTTTCCGAACAGTCTGATCTTGAGCTTAACGTCAAACTCATGGTCAGTGATGACCTTCTGATCAATGTAGTAGAAGTTGATGTACTCAATCAAGCTGTGGCTGGAAGGGCCATAGTATCGGGCAGCAACCCGGTTGAAGTCAGGGTTGGTCCAGTAGTTGTCGAAAAGGGTCAGCTCCCCATGCAGTCCAGTGATTTAGATTGTTGCGGAGTGTACGACTGCTTTGTTGATGAGCTAGTGGTAGTAACTGGCGACTTCGCTTAGATTCACGTCGTTGGTTTGGAATGTGTTGATGCCCCAGTGCACTGAGACTTGGCTCTAGCCGAAATTTCCGAAGAGGTTGGCGATATATTAGTAGGTTGGGGTCAGAGATGTTCTATGTCTCCGAATCTCATTTTTATAATACTCAATATCTGCTTTCTAAACTCCAAGAAAATTAATCACCACAGGCTAATTGAACTCCAAAGCCTCTTTGCCGGCAGCGTCGACCATTTTGCCCCTGGTGAGGTGGTCTATTGTTTTTCTTGACATCTATTTGAAATAACGTTCTGGCTTGAAGTTACTGATTTGGCTTTTCTCCATCCACTTCCCCACTTTGTAGATGTAAGACTCGTGAGCAAAAATGCAGCAGAAGAGGTCCCCGTTTTTCATCTTTTTATAGAGTAATTCCAGCAATTTCCGCGTCTATTCCGTACCTTCCGAACAAATCACGAAAATGTGTCTAAAGTACTGCTCTGAGGCGCACAGGTCTTTGAAATTCCACAAAAGTCGTAGGCCTCTGTGGGGGTTGTAAACAAGCTCTAGAAAATTATGTTTTTAGTGAGATAGCATGCAAACCAAATATTATTATAACTGAGGAATCATACTCTAAATTAAAATAAGAGATAATAAAATGGACATGGCTCCAGAGTGACGAAAGGAGGGCATTTGGGGTGGAACGGTGATTGGTTGCCGTTTGAAACTTATATGGTTCGCAGTTGGCCTGCCAAAATAGGGCATCAATTTATCGAAAAAGGGGTAGGTACAATCTCGGAAAATGTGGTTAAAAATGCACAGATCGACGGGGAGACTGCTGGCAACCCTCATTCTGAACAGAATCAAACCTGATCGGAGGTTTTTATGGTCCCATGCCATAGAAATTGGGGAAACCGTTTGAATTTTAGGGAATCCCTTATACAACATCACAGGCCAAAGGTATTGACTATATTGCAGTAAAATCTCGGCCGATAAAATAAACACCCCCTTTAGAGATTCAGGTTTTATCTGCCCCTTTTTCAACAAATCGAGCCCACACAACCATCAACATCTCGCCCTGCTTTTCAGATACTCGGACTGTGCGGTGGAAAGGCTGAAACTGCAACTTCATTATCATTCTGGCACATAGTTTATTATGTAGTACGAATGAAACAGGGCAATATAGCTATGGAAAATATATCATTTGCACTTAGATTTTATATGGGACCTGAACTCAATTAGGCTGGGTGTGAACCAAAAACGCAAAAAACGGGGGTTAGTCCATTTCGATTTAGATTTTGTTTGTTTGTCTAAAACTAATTTCGATTATTTAAACAACGAAAGTAGAACACTTGCGATAAGGCAAACTTTGTTTCCTGGAAAGGCTCTTATTTTGTAGATTTTAGGGTGCCTTTTTTATCACCATCGTCAAGACAGGCAAATTTGGAGATGTTCGTATCTATCTATGTATGTTGTCCTCCTCATTCGTCTTTTTGAGTCAGGACACTCAAGAGATCACTTTGAACTAAATTTCACTTAGTATTGAGGAGTTGGACCATATAATCATCGACCGGCCTCCCATTTAAAGCTACCCTTCATCGAAAAATTTCAAAATGGCTGGAAGAGAAGTGATAAAAAATTAACATGATGACAAAAACTGGTTGAGTTGTGGCTTAGAGATTCCTTATAAAGGATTATTAGTTGATAAAGTTGATTAAAAGAGTTATTGTAAGTTTAATCTTGGCTGCGCAAAAATTAGTTGGCTATCACAGCATAGAAAAATTGATGGCTTTGAGGCAGTGCAAAAGGGGGAGTGGTTTTATGCTGTGGGAAGAGCCCTTAAGGCAGCATTCTCATCCTCAACCGATATAAGCGTTATAGTGGCTTTAATAATGGGTCACTCTAGAAAATAAAAACCATGCCGGTTTCAGTGCGCCTTCAAAGAAGGCAGCGATGAGGTGCGGGTGGGCCGTTTGAACTTACTCTGCATGAGGCTGATGTCCAACCTTTTGATCTGGTCCTTGTAGCTCTACTTCTGCTGGCTTTATCTAACCAGCTTCAGCTAGATCGTGGCCTTTTTCATTACGCTTACATACTCCTACTGAGCAACTTTCCGCAGAGGAGAGTTGTATTCCTGAGCGGCACTATATTTCGAGACTATGCTCTTCTTTTCCTCCCTGTTAACGGCGGCATTCAGCTTGAACTACAAAGCTCGAACCTGCGGAAGTTCGACCTCGGGCATGCCCTTGGAGAGCAGGAGTTTATTGCGGTTGACGTTCAGAAAGGCTAGAGACTAGCTGATGTACTTTTAGTTGTTGGAACTATTCAGGTTTTTGAGTTTGACCAACTCTTCACCTTTCCTTATCTCTAGATAGTTCTCAAACTTTTACTTCTAATCCCGTTCTTTTTAGAGCACCATCTTTTTTTCCCTGAGACTTGTCGATCGGAACTGCTACCTAGTTTTGTTTTTGGTAGGAGTCAGCATATTCATGGTGATAAGGTCAGTTGTTTTTTAGACTGTTGAAGGGTTGGTGATCAGAATGCTTGAGTCTAGTTCTTCGTTTTTTGTCTTTTACTGCTGGATGAATTCAAGAACAAAGTCTAGTTCGCTGAATTCTTCTTCAGAGTAGTTGTGCAGGTTCCAGTTCTGAGGCAGAGTCTGCTTATAGTTGATAACCCCTCTGATTTAGGCATTCTGGTCGTAGAAGATGACTTCTCTCTAATCAGCCACACAATAAAAGAGGTTGATCTGCGTCAATAGCCTAAAATTCTTGTTCCCATGATGTTTAAAGTACTCCTTATCACTAAACACATCGCGTATTTTTTATTAGATGATGACTGAGGGTTTGCCAACATCGAAAGTCTAGAGATGGTCTTCAGAGGTGATTCGATAGGGGTTGTAGTATTAACGGTTGATTTTGACCTAAACGCTGTCAATTAGGTTGAATTTGCAGTGTAAGATGCAGTGAAAACAGGCATCATTTGAGGTCACTACTATTCTGTCTTAGAAAACAATCATGTCTGTACTCACGATTTGGTCAAAGCTTTTCAAGTGGAAGTTTATCCCGAACCTGGTTACCTAGATCTTCTACCAGAGCTAAATCAAGCATTTCATGAAGAAAACGATTGAGTTTAGATTCTTTTTGTAGGTAATGATGAAAAGCTTATCTTTCAGAAGGACGACTATGACATTTTTTGAGGGGAGAGGTTTCAAAGCCACCAGATCCTACAAAACTAAAAAACCAACGAGCTTGGCTCTTTAATAGGAGTAAAAGAAAACGTAAGGACTTTCTTCGTATTGGATGATAATCAAATCATGCAGAGGGGAGATTTCGCACAATTTTATGATTTCCTTCCGATTGTGTATTCTCCTTTTAAGAGGCAACTCAGCCAGTTCTTTGAGCTAGCTTATTCTTACCTCACCCATGCAGCAAAATGTTATGAGTTCTGTCTCTTTCTAATAGTATATCTGATGGGGTTTGGGAAGCAGAGTAAAGGTTGATATCTGAGTAAAATCTTTAGTCGAATAGAGCTTTGTAGACCCTTAATCGTTCATTAGGACAACAAATTTTCTAAACTCAACTAAGTAGGCTTTTACTATCATCCCTTTCTCAAACACTCCTTTGACTACGGAAAGTAAAACTCCATTGTTATGACTGTAGACTCTTATTTCTTTGCTCGTAACAATCAAAATATTTTTCTAGAGTTGATTTATGTAGACAACTCTTTAGTGCTATAGATAGCCACTAAACTTTTGCCAGCGATAGCAGAAATGCTTGCTGCCTATCAAGCAAACTGCTTGAGGAAGAGCTAATACTTGTCTGTACTATACATTTTTTAGGACAGAAAAGGATTGGTAGCAAGTGAAATCTCTTATATCCCAGAGTTTGATGGTTGACTTTTCATCAATTGAGTAGACCACTGGGCTGCCTTCAAGCACTCCAATCAGAGATATTACAGTTTTATGGCCTTAGAACTTGCCTTTTTCTGTAAGATCTACGTGCTACGAAAGCTCATAGGAGACAAAATAGTTTTAAAAGTTGCTGATGAACAATGCTTGGAAAGTCTCTGAGAAAGCAATAGAAGTAATGGAAGTTTTGAAATTTCTGAGCTGAGTAATTAGCTCCTTCTTCTCTAAAGAGATGAGAAAGACATTTCTCTAAAAAGCCAAACAAAGGAGCTTCCTATACTTCAACTCAAGCGTAAATATCCGCTAGCTCTCCTTTTACTTGATCATTTTGAAGTGCGAAAATTTGTACTAGGGTTAAAAGTTGTAATTGCTGAGGATGTAGACATTCGGATGATTGTCAATCGTGTACCAGATTTTGGAGCACTCAAGGTAGCCTATCATTATGTAAGGGGTGGTCAGTAGAGATAGTGGCAAAGGGACATTGACCTAGAAACGGTAGTTGTCTTCCTTCGCCCACATTGATATTGAGTAATTCCCTAAAAGAACGCCTAATCTTTCCTCGGTTTAGGACCAAGCCATGTGAGTTATTATTGAATCCCTTTTTGATATTTCCTGTTCAGTTTTCAAAGTTTTGAAGCACTAAAACTGTTAATTCAAAAGCTGTATCTAAATTGAAGGCTTATCATTCGTGATAAACATTCTGTTCTTATTGGAGTAAAAGCTTATTCCTACTCTTCTGTTCAGATGCAGAAACTTATCAAAAAGATAGGGAGTTTCTTCTAGCCTTTCACGCTCTTCTAGTACTTTTCCGATTACATCGGGGGCATAGATCTTCTTCTTGATGCTTTAAGGGACATCAAACTACAAAGGGTAGAGCTTTTAGCTTAGTTTGATCTCTTGATTCAAAGATGGCATTTTTTCGGTAATTATTGTGGAAATGTCATCAAATGTAACTTCATGTTTTCTGCAAGAGATACAAATTTCTTGGAAAAGCCTCAAAAGGCCATAGGTAAGATAAAAGTCCTCATCTGTGTTTGGCTTGAGTATTCCTCGAAAGATGCGAAGAAAAGTCGAGATATTCAATGTAGGGTGCTTTTTCATGAGTTTGTTTAGCTTGACTAGATCTTTCTAGGTCAAACGTTCCACTATTCTTTCCCCAGTAAACTCAGTCATCATTGGATTTTTGGTCATCTCGATTATCTGCTATCGATGGAAGCTGCTTTGACTTTCCATAGTTTTATTAGCTGATTATAAGAGCTAAATTAATGAAACCAATTAAACAAACAAAAATGGATGAAAGAAGATCACCTTTTGCTTGCTTCAATCCTAATATGAGCTTCACTGTCCTCTGAAATCTTGATCTCAGGTTTTGCCGGTTTAGCTGGTTTTTTCAAATTGGACACTAATCCAGCCATTAGAAGCAAAACGACGGGGATTCCTAGTAAATATTGTAAAATTAAGATAGGTATGGAAAGCCTATTGAGGGAAATCCAGCTATAATAGTAGTCGTTTGCACTGGAAGGAAGATACCAAGACAGGTTCATATAAGCCCAACTCTCGATTGTTTTGATCCAAAATATGTTCTGAGCGCCTCCTATTGCGCATGTAAAAGTGAATGCTGAGTTGATGAAAAGTAGCCACCAAAGGCTCCACCATTTGATATTTTTGGAGATGGCTATTAGATCTTCTTTCCAAAGTTAGATCAGGTTGAGAGTGTGGGTCAAAATGGAGAGAATGCCGTAGAAGAGCATAAATGGCACCAATGGATCTTTATACCGTGAACTGGGACCTTAAGGCGCTCTTGATAGTTGAATGTATCTTGAAGAATCTAGGATAAAGCACAAAATTACAGGCAGTGTAAAGAATGGCAATAAAGATGAGGATGGAGCTTGAAATGGTTACCACTACTTTGGTTTGCAGCTACGAAGACAGAAAAGGGAATAAGTAATGCATTAGCTGCGATTAAAGTTATACAATTTTTTAGCAGTTTATAAGTCTAGTTAATCAAAGTAATGCATATAGCCCTCAGACATAAATTATTCAAACCCAGCAGTTCCAAGAACAGATGATCTTGGCTGCCAAAACTGGTCTGACTCATCAAATTCAGCAGCTAATCTACAATTAAAGCGATGCTATCTTTGAACAAATATAAGTAGCAGCAATCATTGCTTTCTTCAGTAGGCGCAAACTATCTTCAAATCTTAAAGATACTTTTGGAGCAGAATGAACTTGGTTTTGAAGTAGGTTTAAGAAGTCTGCTGTGCGTCTTAAAAAGATTCAGTATAGATTTAAATATGACTTACTATACCAAACATTATCCGAATTGCGCAACTCCAACTTTCTTCGTTTTCATCCAGGCTGTAGCTCACAAACACGATCTATCTTTGCTATTAGTTTGATTAGCTCGATTCGCCCATTTGGCTTGCCAAGTGAAACACTTTTTCTTCCTTTGATTTTGTGCCGTTTAGCCTCACTTGAAGAATCGGAAAGGGAATACGTAGATTTCCACCTTAGTATTCCACTGGTTGAATTGATTTGAAGTCGTGGAGAAGTTGCATAGCGTATCTAGAGACAAAGCATCTAATCAGTTCCTGGAGAGTTGGTGCATAGCTTTTGATTTCAAAGTACTTGAATACCTTTGCTTTTTTAAAGCTGGATTCGCCTGTTTCTTCTCTTAGATGCTGGAAAACAAGCGTTTTTGATTTGTTACTGAACTTTGGTTGTAAAGACACACTTTCTCCCATGAATTTGATCTTGAAATCTTAGAGTTTACTAACAAGTAGATTCAACATGCCTTGGCCTTGCATTCTTAATCTTACTGCGTGATTAAGCCGAAAACTGGCCAGTTTCGCCTTTCCGTATTACTTCTTGAACCAATCCTTTGCTTGTTAGATTTCGTCTTTGACGTTTATCTTCTCAACTATTGGGGTGTCTTCCCATTCTCCTGAAGCGTACCTTATGGTTTTAGTACTTGTTTTTTTCTTGAGATCTTTGTTGCTATTTTGAAGTTTTTCTAGTTGTGATTCTAATTTTTTCGTGGTTCTTATGTTTTTGTCTGTTTCATAAAGAAAGCTGGAATCAATAGAGTGAAATTCCTATTAATTTACTGAAGATTTCAGCTCCTACTTTATTTCAAATTCTGAAGTACCTACACTCTGTTTTGCACCTTATTTAATAAGTCTTTTATCTTTAACTTAATGAAAGATGATTTAACCTTTTTCGGTAGGCCTCGATTCAGTCATTTCGACCAAAGACTCCTAAATCTATCGCTTTTTGACGGGATTAAAGTCAAAGCACTTGCTACAAATCCTCCTTACAAACATTAACAAATCGTAGCAACTCATTAATTGTTCATAACATTATAATTCAACCAAGTTTTAATAAGTAAACTTAATAGCACCTACCCATATCTCTGAACCAACTTTCGAAGATTTAGCTTTTTGCATGATTGAACAGACAACAGATGCCAACATTGAAAAACAATTTAGTTTAAGTTTTTTTCAGTTTAAATAAGCTGTAATTATGAGAGGTTAAATCACTCAATTCCGGATTATTACTAATCACTAAGATTTTATAGTACGAACCCACTTTAATCTATCAGATCATTCAGAGATTAAAGGGTCATTCTTTGATAGCTGAAGGTTTCGAAGTAATCTTTTCTCAACTCAGGGCTCAACTGCAAAGGTTTTGAGAAATCTTTACATCTGTCCTCAATATAGTTAATAGTGGCTGTATGTTTGTTATTAGACTTCAGCTTTTGTTACTTTTGTTTGATCACCTCTGAGTTTTTTTCGATATTATTCAGCAGTTGATAGAGTTCTTTCCATTTGCCTTTGTTGTAATTTAGCTAATCAGTTAGCTTCTCAGCCTCTCTGTACAGCAAATTCAGTTCATTTTCCTCAGTTTTCAGCTGTTCCGACACTTTATCCATGTAATCTTCAACACTGTTAGCAACTGCTTCGATCTGGGTAGGATTAGCATTGGTTTCGTCTTTAAGCAGAGCTAATTTTTGGTTGAAGCTGGGTTAAGACGAATCCTTTTTGGGTTGGATCAGTTAGACCATTCTTTTCTACATTTCACCAAATACTTAGTACAGTTTTTTAGATGCATTTTATTCCTCAGAAAGCAAATCAGTAGTCTCAATTGCTAGGCTTGTGAAACAGTAATTATGTAAATTGATTTGCTTTCTTAACACTTTGATAGCCGAAATGTCAACAACTACAAATTTCGCAGTCTTTTCATTTACTTCAACAATTATCTCTGTTTTGATTCTGTTGGGAGGCACTGTGTTTTTGTAAGGATTTTCAAAGAATTTCTGCAAATATTTGATGTGTTTGCTCAAATTCACCCTGGTTAGTTTCTATCCATACCAAAAGTAAAAATTGTCTCGGATTAGATCACTGTAGGGGATTTTGAAGCCTACTCCTAAATTCTTAGACTGTACAGTTATCAAAGGCTGTTAGACGTAGGTTTATTGCAATTCGACCAAAGCAGTGATCATCATGAGATCAGGGCTTGAATCTCTGATCAGTCCCACTGCTTTTTTGAAAAGCAGCAGAACTCCTCTGGCCGGGGAGTAAGATTATATGCTCAATATGTTTGCGTCCACCACTCTTTCCATCTATTGGTAGAACCTCATCTAGAATCTGTCCATTGTGTCTACTAATTACTATTAGTTCGGCGAAAGATACCCGTTCTGGTTATAATCTAACTTGCACAGGATGAGGAGGAGTCTTCCATCTACCTTTGTTGCGATTATGTTGAAAGCTTTCTACTGATGGCTGCTTCTCCAAAAACAAAAATCGGTGATTTTGACGCCATCTTCTTCGATTCCTATGGCTTAAAATTTCTCGGATCGCATTCTACGAATCCCCATTACATCAAACTCCATGATTTCGAAAGTCTTCTCTGTGAGGCCAATGATGATATGGGAGCGGTAAGGATGCCAACGAGCCTGCAGAAAGTCATTGTTGACAGAGAGCTCTTATAACATCAACTCTTCCTCATCGATGATCCACTCTATTTGAATGCCAATGACCGCCTGCCTTCGCTGCTTCACATTCCCAGTGTAGTTGTAGGTAAAGTAGACAATGGCCAGACATTGGCTTAGTTCATCCTCCCTGATGCTGATCTCAATATCGAGGATATTGCGAGATTTGAGCATATTGGAGTACTTAAAGATCAGAGTATTTCTGTACACTTCTGAAGTGCCATCCAGATTTTGGATGATGGTGACCAGCTGATGCTAAATGTTGTATTGCTAATCATAGCATTCGATGTAGCAGTAGGCCACTCCCTGTTCCAAAGGCAGCTTCATGTAGTTGTGGACCCCTTTGGTTGGGATGAATCTGCGTGGGTCTCTGCTGAAGAGTTTGCCCAGAGACTCGCTTATCTACTTGTCTTTCTCCATACCCTTATATTATACCGCCTCAATGCTCAAATAAGGTTTTTTAGCCGACTATCACATTCAAAGCCATCTTATTATGTCAGGTCCTGTTTTATCTCGCAATTGAAAGTGTCCCCAAGATGCAGTTGTTTTTACTACTTCGTTCCTTTGGCCTGGGATGCGGCAAGTGACCTTTCCCCAGACAAGACAGGCCCCTCCAACAATTTGGTCGTAAGTTGACCATACTGAGTAGATGTTGTTTGATTCGCCCCCTGCGGCGTTATTGAGGTTTGTTAGATACTGTGAAGGAGATGAAAAGAATGTGGCTCCAGGGTTGAAGCCATCAATGTTATTGCAGGTTGGTATCAAATATTGACCAAAACAAGCAGTCAAACCTAGATTTCCTCCTGCTATCCCCACTAAACTCTTTATTTTGCTCTTCAGCGAAGGTCCCACCTCATAGCTTCCTGCTATTTCATCGACAGCAGTTCCTCCCTGAGCCACTTTTCGACCCAAAGTTACTCCCATCGAATGGCTTACTATACTAACTTGTGGAGCATTTGTGTAAGAGAGTACAGCCTCAACAAAAGCACGAAGATAGGCAACAAATTTTTTCGAGTGCCTGTTCTAAGATGCCGTTAAAGGATTCGCTGAACCCCATGTCGTTGTATAAAGTTCAGATTTATGATAGCCTTGAGAGCCTAAGTAAATTGCAAGGTATCTAAATCCAGTCTGCCAGGATTGGTAACCATCTTTTCCTGCTCCAAAGCCTACATCACTGTTTCCATGGATGAAGATGACCGGAGTCTTAGGAATTTTATCTTTTGGCCCTGATTTCCCACCGAAAGCTGCGCATGGAATGTCTGGTCTATCAAAGCCCCAGGAGGAATAATCTAAGTATATCGTTAAATACTATTGCTTTTCAGAAAAGTAGCGAAATCATTGGTAAATCCACAGCTTAAATCAAGTTTATTGACGACAGTTTCCTCTTTTTTGGGAGAAGAGAAAGTCATTCCAGTAGAAGCAGCTTCTTGTCGAGGATAAAGGGTCAAACAATGAGAACCAATCATAATGATTGCTATCACAGAAGCAATAATGTTCTTATTAGTTGCCATATTATGTATAATAGAGATTATTGTCGTATTGATTTCGGTACTCTCCGAAGATAAATGTAAGCAATTGCCATAAGTGCAGTAATATCAAATAGGAGCATCGAATGTAGTTGCTCACTAGTAGATTAACATATTTTTTGAGCCTATTACCATATATTACCCTTATTTTTACTCATCTTACTCCTTTTTGCGCAAAAACTGGTTCACCAAACAGTGAAGGGATGGGGTTAGATTGTGTTTCCTTTTCATTTTGACTGGTCTGGGTTTAGGCTCGAACGGCTCAGCTCCCACGCACTTCAGAATGTTCTTTCGGCTCACATCTAATTTGCGCTGATTCTAAGAATTGAAGAAGTCGATCTTACTGGCTACATATCGGCAAACTTACAAATTTTATTGAACTTTTAGCCTTTGTAGGCAACTCTTGAGTAAGAATTATCCACTAACTGGTACGATGAAAGGGATCTCTCCTTATGTTTTTAGCGAGTGGTAACTGGCGGCAATTTGAGAATGTCAAGATCAGCTACTATTGAAACTAAGCTGTGGGCTCTGAATCTTTTTTGGCGCTCCTCTTATCTTGTCCTCATAACTGTTTAGCTGCTTAAATATATTAATCGTGTTATTGAGGATTATTTTTGAACTTGAGATTTATGAAGAGATTCCTAGAGGTCTAAAGCCATTTAGCTCAAGATTTTGCAAAAGGCTTAAAATGATTTTGAAATAGCATAAATTAATTATGGCTTTGAAGAGAAAAATCCTCAATTTGATCACGGTTAAATATCTCTAAAAGATGTTGACTCTTCGAAAAGTAATTGGGGGCTTACTCAGATTCCCTAACCAAAGCAGTCCATCCTTATCATAGTTGAGGAATTTCTTAAACACAGCAACTCTAAAAAATGCCATCAATACAGTCCTGCCTGTGGAGTGGCAATTCAAGTAACTAAGGCATAAGTAGATCATAAAGGGAATCAAAAAGAGAGCTTTCCATTTTCCAGTGCAGTACATTGTCCCTTTCTGGTATTTTAGAAGCTTAGCTATCAGAATAGCTCCTCCTTTGCTGATTCCTAGATTCTAGACTTAATACTTCGTTTCTCTTATGCTGGAGAAGATCACAAACAAATGGCCGAAAGGCAGCCACCTCAAAGTAGTTGACTTTTGTTGTGGATCAGGGGTTATAGGACTTAGTATATTAAAGTAACTTTAGAATATCTATGATATTTAGATGATTTTCCTTGATATTTCCGAAAAAGCAACAAAATACACTAGAATAAACTGTACTCTCAACAATATCCCTGAATAAAAGTACAAAGTGATAACTGGAGATTTATTGGAACATTTGTATCTGGTCTCATAATGCCAAGTTATCCTTTCCAACCCGCCATACATACCTTCTCAAAGGTACAGAAAGCTTCAGAAACAAATAAGACTATATGAAGATAAAAAGGCATTGGTTTCAGGAAATGGAGGTATGGAGTTAGTCTAACCTTTGGTAAAGGCAGTTCTTTAGCAGAAAAATAAGCGCTAGGACCTAATCGCAGGTATCTAGTTCGATGGTCAATCTGTCGAGTATCTCATGAGCTAAGGATTTGTCGTGAATGATCAATATAACAAACGAAGGTTTTTGATCTTTGACTGAATTATTAAATCTATTCATAATCATACTAAAACTTAATTGATCGAAACTGAATCAAACGAGATATCTATGGTATGATTATTTACAAAAGTTAATCATTTGTCTTTCGATTACTTGTTCTGGGGGCTAACGAATGGAAACAGTACAGGTGTAGAGTTTTTATAATCTTGGAAGGCTTTTTCTTGGCCCCATCTTTATGATGCTTGCTTTTCTAGCAAAGGAACTCCAGAAAGTTTCGAAAGCAGCAAATACACGAAAATTGGGGATATCAACGATACGTATTCCCAATTGTGTAGAGATGGGAAAGCAAAAACTGAGGCGCCTATCCATAAAACGATTTCGCCGAAATAGTTAGGATGCCTAGAGATGGACCAAAGCCCAACGCTGATAAACCTTCCCTTGTTCTATTTCTTGGAGTTGAACAGGCTTTTTTGATAGTCTGCAGTCCACTCGAAAATGAAGCCAAAGAACCATATTAATAACCCAGTCACTTCAAGGGCGTTGAGCGTTTAATTTGATGTAAAATTGCTGCTTTTAGTTAAGATTACATAAAGTGGGCAAGGTGTGACAACAGTCCATAGACCTTGTAGGTACCAAGCTAAAAAGAATCTACGCAGATTTTTCTTCATTGGGTCGAAACGACTGTCACTGCCTTTTTCGAGGATTCTTATGAATAAGAATGACGCCAATCTTAGTGCCCATACTACTATGATTGAAGCTGCAATGATTTGCTTTGTAGTAAGATTGTCATGGTTAAAGTACAGGACTAAGGTAACAGTCGAAAGATAAGTGAGGCCTCCCGTCAGATCGTAAAAGACTTCTGTGTTGAAAATGGCTGCAGGAATGAAGGCTATGATTTGCACCAAGAAACAGTAAACAGTGATGATCCATAGTAAGGGAGTTCCCGAGATGAGTTTTGATTCACCCCCGAGAGCATAAGATAAGCCTGCTGCTAATAAGGTTGCGATGGCAAAAGGGAGGTATTTTTTGATCGTCATTGAACCAAAATATTATCAAAAATAAATAATCCATGCAGATAAATGTTAAATCACAAAATCCTTAATTTTGATATATCCTCTAAAACAAGTTACTCTCGATCGTTTATAAATGGGAAGACTTAATAGACACTTCAATCTTATCCTTACATAATAAAAAACTATCAACTACAATTTCGGTTCAGTGCATTATTCTGTTTGGAATTGGCCCAAGGGGCATTCAAATGCGAAATTATTTCTTGCTTTGCTGCTGGAAAGTAAAAGTTGGCTGATTGGTTTTGACACCATTTGTAGTTTGGAGTAAGAGATTGCAGACTAGTGCAGTTGTTGGGCTTATTCGTAGCATACTTTTGAAGCTGTTGCTTCAGGAAAGTTGAATTTGGGGCTGTGTATCGAGGATTCAGCAAACTCTCATTTATACTAACATTTACATTAACATGAACATTGCTGGGACTTAGTGTTTGGAAGCTATCTTTATTGTTGCATTCTGCAGCTTTTGCGTTTAGTTTTGCTGACTTTTACAGTGACTCTTAGGGGCTTCTCACCTTTGATTGAGGGCGTGAATAAGCCTTCTATGATAGATTTTTACCTTTT
>Ga0316217_10004603_pt1 | contig 14765 bp, 14 predicted proteins | sample 1anoAmetaG_FD_203633 | JGI IMG/M metagenome (GOLD analysis project Ga0316217, IMG submission 203633) | Freshwater microbial communities from Trout Bog Lake, Wisconsin, USA - 1anoA | ecosystem: Environmental > Aquatic > Freshwater > Lake > Hypolimnion/Profundal zone | place: USA: Wisconsin... | reverse complement strand
GTCCGGGACCGCCGGCAGCAGGCGGGCCTCGGCGCCCAGGGCGTGGGCCAGGGCCGCCAGCATCGGGCCGTTGGCGTCCCGGATCTGGTGCGCGGCCGGTTCCTGGACGAGTTCGTCGCCGGTGGGCGCCACCGCCACGGTCACCCGCCGCAGGGGCGGCGCCGGCTGCCCGACCTGGGCCCGCAGGCCGGTGCGGGCGGCGTTGTGCGGCAACCCGGCGGGGAGCAGGAGGTCCCCTGCGGCCGCCTGGTCGCCCCGGCGGCGGATCCAGGCCCCGGGCTGGGGGGCGGCCACCGGCACCAGCCGGCCGTCCGCTTCGTTGAAGTCCTCAAGCGGGACGATGGTGTCGGCCCCCTCCGGCAGGCAGGCGCCGGTCATGATCCGCACGCAGCTGCCAGGGGCGACCCGGAACCGGCCCGGCGGGTCGCCGGCATAAAGGGTGCCGGCCACCAGGCGCGGGGCGCAGCCGTCCGCGCTGCGCATGGCGGCGCCGTCCATGGTGCTGCGGTCCAGCGCGGGATCGTCCCGGTCGGCCAGCACCGCGCCGGCGGCCGGGCCGGGAAAGGCGCGCGCCAGACGCTGCAGGGCGTCTTCCAGGGAGAGCAGGGCGGGTTCGGCGGCGCGGTTCATGCCCTCCATCATAGACTCCATGGCGACGCCATGTCGGGGCCGCGCCCGAGGGGCGGCAAGGATCCATCTGGCGCGATCTGCCCGCCTGCCGCAAACTCGATGTATGACCGATGGCGGCAAGAACAAGGGGATGGTCCTGCGCGAAGGGGACGATATCGCCTCCGGTCCCGAACTGTGCCTGACCCTGGAGGGCGCCTACCACCAGGTCCGCACCACCTTCCTCAGGCATCACCCCAACGGCGACGCCGCGCTGCTGGACCGGGCGTTCAAGGCCGGCAAGGCGATGCACGCCAACCAGCGGCGCAAGAGCGGCGAGCCCTACTTCTTCCATCCCCTGGCGGTGGCCGAGTCCCTGGCGGAATGGCGGCTGGACGCGGTGAGCATCGCCTGCGGGCTGCTCCACGACACCGTTGAGGACACCCTCATGACCATCGAGGAGGTCCGGCAGCAGTTCGGCGAGGAGACCGCCGAGATCGTCGACGGGCTCACCAAGATGTCCAAGCTGGACTTCACCGACCGGACCCTGCTCAACGCCGAGAACGTGCGCAAGCTGCTGGTGGCCATGGGCAAGGACGTGCGGGTGCTGCTGGTGAAGCTGGCCGACCGGCTGCACAACATGCGCACCCTGGCCTCCATGCGCGAGGAGAAGCGCCGCCGGATCGCCCGGGAGACCATGGAGCTCTACGCCCCCCTCGCCAACCGGCTGGGCATGGGCACGGTGCGGGCCGAGCTGGAGGACCTGGCCTTCGCCAATCTGGAACCCGAGCGCTACGTGGAGATGCGCCGGATCGTCGAACAGAAGCGGCGCAAGAGCGCGCCCATGGTCGAGGAGATCAAGAAGACCCTGCAGTCGGCCCTGCGGGCCCAGGGCATCGCCGCCGAGATCCACTTCCGGGTCAAGCACCTGTACGGCATCTGGAAGAAGATGGGGGTCCAGGAGAAGAGCCTGGAGGACATCCACGACTGGCTGGCCTACCGGATCATCTGCCCGGACCGGGCCACCTGCTACACCGCGCTCGGCCTGGTACACGCCCTCTACAAGCCCATCCCCGGCCGTTTCAAGGACTACGTCAGCCTGCCCAAGGACAACGGCTACCAGAGCATCCACACCAGCGTGCTGATGCCCTCGGGCGAGTCGTTCGAGGTGCAGTTCCGCACCCGGGAGATGGACGAGCACGCCGAGGCGGGCATCGCCGCCCACTGGACCTACAAGGACGGCCGGATCGCCAACAAGCAGGAGATCAACCAGACCTCGTTCCTGCGGCGCATGGTCGAATTGCACCAGGAGTCCCGGGACAGCCGGGAACTGGTGGCCAACCTCAAGGGCGAGCTCAGCTTCCAGCGGATCCAGGTGTTCACTCCCAAGGGCGATCTGCGCTCGCTGCCGGAGAACGCCACCCCCATCGACTTCGCCTACGCCATCCACACCGAGGTCGGCCACCACTGCGTGGGGGCCAAGGTCAACGGGCGGATGGTGCCGCTCCGGCACATCCTGCAGAACGGCGACCGGGTCGAGGTGTTCACCCGGGCCGACCACAAGCCCAGCCGCGACTGGCTCTCCATCGTCACCTCGGCCGGCGCCAAGACCAAGATCCAGCTGTTCATCCGGGAGGAGGAGCGGGCCCAGGCCATCGTCTCCGGCAAGGACCGGCTGGAGCGGGAGGCCCGGGTCCTGGGGATCCACCTGGAGAGCCCGGAAGTCCACACCGCCGTCGAGGCCCGGCTCAAGGAGCTGAAGTTCAGCTCCTGGGACGCCTTCTACGCCTCGGTGGGTTTCAACCGCACCAGCCCGCGCCGGCTGCTGGACCCGCTGATCCCCGACACCCAGAAGGTGCGCGAGGAGAAGGCCGCGCCGGTGGGCCACGACACCGTGCTGGTGGACGACAATGTCGGCATCCTCTATGTCCTGGCCAGCTGCTGCAAGCCGATCTGGGGCGACGAGATCGTCGGCTACACCACCCGGGGCCGGGGCATCTCCATCCACCGCACCAACTGCCCCCACCTCAGCTCCTCGGCGCCCAACCCGGAGCGGCTGGTGAGCGTGGGCTGGGGCAAGGCCGGCAAGACCGTGTTCAACGCCGAGCTGGTGGTCAACACCGAGGACCGGCCCGGCATGGTCGGGGCCATCTCCACCGCGGCCCAGAACGCCGGCTTCAGCCTGCAGCGGTTCAGCGGCAGCACCACCGACGAGGGCGGGGGCATCTTCTACATGGCCCTGCGGGTCAAGGACCGGACCCAGCTGGTGGAGCTCATGGGGACCCTGCGCAAGCTCAAGGGCGTATTCACGGTGGAACGGGTGAGGGGATCCTACTTTGGGAACATCCACTAGCCCTGTATGGGACCCGGCAGGCGCCGCCTCGGCGGCGGTGCCCTGGGCCCAGGTAGAGGCCAGCCTGCGGATCTGCCAGCGCTGGGAGCACCCGCACCTGCTGGTGCGGCGGGTGGCCGAATCCGGGCGCCGGGCCGCGGTGGCCGTGCTGCTCCGGGGCGGGCCCGAGGGCGCCCGGGAGGTGGTCCTGGTGCTCCGCGGCGCCAGCGCCCCCCGGCACGGGGGCGAGCTGGCCTTCCCCGGCGGCATGGAGGAGCCTTCCGACCGGGACCTGCCGGCCACCGCCCGGCGGGAACTGGCCGAGGAACTGGGGGTCGCCGGGGACCTCTGGGAACTGGGCTGCTTCCCGGACGGAGTCGCCAAAGGCTGGACCCGGTTCACCCCGGTGTTCCTGCGCTGGGAGGCGCGGGAACCGGCGTTCCGGCTCGGCTCGGAGATCCAGGACGCCCTGCTGCTGCCCCTGGAAGGGCTGTTCCGGGCGCCCTGGACCACCCAGGTCCTGGAGTTCAAGGGGTTCACCCAGGAACTGCCCCGGCTGGAACTGCCCCTGGCTCCCCTCTGGGGCGCCACCGCCCTGGTGCTCAAGACCTGGCTGGATCTGCTCCAGTCCGTGCGTAATTCATGATGGGCTGATACTCTTTCCGGGCAAGCCCCGGTTCCTTCCTGCATTTTCCAACTTCCTGACAGGCCGACACCGTGAAATTCATCAGCAGCCATGTGATCCAGTTCTTCCTGATGGGCTCCGGGATCGCCCTGATCCTCGGGCTCCTCACCCCCACCACCCGGCCGGAGCGGACCCGCAACAGCATCCTGAAGTACGCGGCGGGCCTGCTGGGCATCGGCCTGGTCCTGGCCTGGGTGATGTACGTGCTGCCGCGGAACCCGGTCCGGTTCTGAACCGGTGGCCGGGGTGGCGGAGGACCTCCGGGGGATCGGCGCCTCCCTGCGGCAGAGCCTGTCGGCCGCGGGCTACCGGATCGCCCTGGACTTCCCGGACCTGGGCCGGCTGGGCCGGTTCGTCTGGGACGTGCTGCGCAAGTACCACCACGACGACTGCCTGACCTACGCCGCCAGCATCAGCTTCTTCCTGACCATCTCGCTGATCCCGCTGGCGACCCTGTTCTTCAAGCTCATGGGGCTGATGCTGGGCAGCGGCGCCTACAGCGCCAGCCTGCAGCGCGCCATCGCCGGGCTGTATCCCTACGTCCCCAAGGCCTTCATCGCCGACAGCATCCAGAACAGCCGCAAGATCGGCGGGCTGGGTTCCAGCTGGGTGGTGCTGCTCATCGGCGCCCACTGGGGGGTGAACCAGCTGGACCGTTCCCTGTCGCACATCTTCGGGCTGCGCATCAAGGTCCACCGGCAGACCCGCCGGCACTTCCTGTTCCGGCGACTGGCCGTGGTGGTGGGGCTGCTGGTGTGCCTGGTGACCCTGCTGGCCGCCATGGTCAACTGGGCCCTGCTGTCCCGGGCGCCCATCGCCTCCATGACCTTGTTCCAGTTCCTGCCGCCGCTGTTCGGCCTGGTCCTGGCCACCCTGGTGCTGCAGCACCTGCCCAGGCGCCATGTGGCGTTCCGCCACGCGGTCCTGGGCGGCCTGGTGTGCTCGGCGCTCTGGGGCCTGGCCAGGGTCGGCTTCGGCTACTACCTGAAGCACACCCCCACCTGGGGCATCCTCTACGGCTCCCTGGGCAGCGTCATGGCGGCGCTGGTGTTCCTCTACTACAGCTGCGCGATCTTCATGCTCGGGGCCGAGGTCACCGCGGCGTTCTACCGCCAGGGCGGCAGCGGGAGTCCAACCTGGAAGCGGGACCAAGTCTAACGCCGGGCCCTCAGCCATCCAGGTCATCGAACAGCGAAGGCTGCAGCATCTGGGTGGTATCCGCCAGGCGCGGATACGCCTTGGCCGGCGGCCACGGCCGGCCGGGCAGGAAGGGGCCCGGAGGCGGCAGGTCGGGGGGCAGCCACTGGATGGCCGGGAGGTGGCCCAGGCCGCCCAGGAAGGCCGCCACGGCGCCCTCCATGGGCACGCCGGGCACCCTCAGCGGCACCGCCGGCAGTTCGTCCAGGACCTGGGCCATGGCCGCGGGGAAGGCGGCGCGGGTCTCCAGGGGGCTGGCCTCCCGGGGATCGCCGCCCAGGCCCGGGGTGAAGGCGGGGGGGGCGGGGGGCAGGGGCAGGGCGTTGCGCCAGGGCAGACCCTCCCACATGGCCTGGTGGCCCAGCCTGCTGGCCGCCTCCAGGTCGCCGGAGGCGGCCAGGTGGATGGGGCAGCGCAGGGCCAGGCGCAGGTGCTGGGCGAGGTTGCCGGCCAGGGCTGCGGCCCGTTCCCAGGAACCGCCGGCCAGGTGGAACTCCCGGCCGCCCAGGAAGGCCACCCGCCACCCGGTGCGCCGGCGCTGGAAGGGGAAGGCGGCGGGCCAGGCCTCGGCGCCGATGCGCTGGCTGAGGCCCTGCTCCACCTGGCCCTGGTGCTCGGCCAGCACCGCGGCCAGTTCGGCGGGGTCCACATGCTCCAGGGCGCCCAGGGGCAGCACGACTTCGCCCCATAGGAACCCCGGAGCCACGTCTTCGGGTTCGGACGGGACCGCGGCATCGGGCCCCGGGGCGGTTCCGCAGGTGGCCAGGCCCAGACCGGGCAGAGACCAGGACGTGCCGGCCTGGGGCACCCAGCCCAGCCAGCCCTGCCGCCAGGCCAGGCCCAGCGTGCCGGACGGCGGCCGCGGCCCGTGGTGCCAGGCCCGGACCGGCTCCTGGAGCAGGGCGCCGAACGCCTCGTCCCGCACATGCAGGCTCAGGCCGGGAAGGTGGCCCAGGCCCTTGAGGAACCCGGCCCGGACATCGGGGGGCAGCTGGGTGATCCAGGCCGCGGGCGCGTTCCAGAGCAGGGCCAGCCCCCCCGGCATGAGCCCGGCCAGGTCCGCCAGGGCGCGCAGCACCTCCCAGGGCGCGGCGAAGATGGAGATGCCGGCGTCCAGCTGCCCCGCGCCCAGCCAGCCGCCGAAGGGGGCGTCGACGCCGGTGCGGAGCAGGAAGCCGCGGCCTTCGTGGGTCCTCATGGCGCGCCCTCCGCCGCCCAGGCCGCGAAGCAGGGCCGGCCGAAGCCGCCGGGCCGGACCGGAGGCTCCCAGCGCTCGCGCAGGAACCGGGCTGCGGCGGCAGCGGCATCCGGGCCGGGCAGGCCGCGCAGGCGCCAGGCGAGCCAGGCCGAGGCCAGGGTGCAGCCGGTGCCCCGGCGCTCGCCGGCCAGGCGCGGGAACCGGCCCAGGCTGAGCACGGCGCCTGGGGTGATCCAGAGATCCTCCAGTTCCGGGCCGAGGCCGTGGCCGCCCTTGAGCCAGACCGCCGACGCGCCCATCTCCAGGAGCGGACGGGCGAGTGCCTCGGGATCCGCGCCCGGGGCCCCGGCCAGGGCCTCGGCCTCGCCCAGGTTGGGGCACACCACCCAGCCGCCCGCGCCCAGCAGGATTCCCGCCAGGGCCCGCAGCCGGGCGGCGTCGTGCAGCCCCACCCCGGCGGTGGGGGCGAGGATCGGATCCCAGATCCGCACCGGGGGCGCGAGCGAAGCGATCCGCGCCGCCAGCGCCGCGAAGACGCGGTCGTCCAGGGCGCACAGGCCCAGCTTCAGTCCCCAGGGTTCCGGGCCCGCCAGGTGCGGGGCCAGGGCCTCCAGGAAGGGCAGGGGATCCCGGGGCGCCAGGATGGCGGAGCATTCCAGGCCGTTCTGGACCGTCTCGGCGGTGCAGACCGCCATGGGCTGGACCCCAAGGGCGGCCAGGGTCATGACGTCCCGGAGCAGGCCCGCGCCCCCGGACGGGTCCAGCCCGCCCAGGCACAGGGCCAGGGCGGGGCGGCCGGGAAGCGGGTCGGATGGGTTGCGGCCCATGGCTAGACCCGGCGGTGGGGGTCGATGATCTCCACGATGCGCAGGCCCAGGGAGTCCTCCAGCACGGTCACCTCTCCGCGCATCACCGGGCGTCCCTTGCACAGCACGTCCATGGGCTCGCCGGCGCTCTTCTTCAGCTCCACCAGGGAGCCGACGTCCAGGTCCAGCAGTTCGCGGATGGTCATGGTCGCGGTGCCCAGCTGGATCTCCAGCCTGAACCGGGTGTCGATGAACGGCATCAGCTCGGTGATCACCGTCTCGAAGGTGATCACGCGTTCTGTCTCCAGGCGGTCCATTCGCTTCGCCATCACGGCCTTCCCAAGGTGTCCGGCTCCGTCAAGGAACGGACGCCTATGATCCTACCGGCAACGTTTGTGCCAGGGTGCGGGAATCACTGCTGGATGGCCCAGTCGATCACCAGGACGTCCTTGATGGGCGGCCTGGGCGGCTTGCCGGTCTTCTTGGCCTTCTCCAGGGCCTCCTTGGTGCGCGTGCGGCTGGCGAACCGCTCGTTGAGCTTGTCCTTGAGCTCCTGGCGCAGGCTTTCGCGGGTCTCCACGTCCGAGGCCTCCTCCACCGACTTTCCGGAGAGTGCCTCCAGGACCATGGCCCGGATGATGCTGTTCTCGGGAGTGGGCTTGTCGCTGGTGGCGAGCTTGCCCAGTTCCTGGTCGCGGAACAGGATCGACAGGTCGCACTTGAGGAAGGCGTTGGTCCGCGGCCCGGTGAGGTTGACGATGAGCGGGCCGAGCATCAGCACCGGCGGGGTCGTGGCGCCCTCGCCGGCGGCGGCGGCGGGCTCTTCCTCGTCGTCATCCTTGGCCGCATCGGGCTGGGCGGCCCCCGAGCCGGCCGCGGCGGCGGCCGCGGCCGCGTCCTTGGCCGCGCTCCGGGCGGAGAACCATTTCATCGCGAACAATCCGGCGCCGCCGAGCACCGCCAGGACGAGCAGAGCCAACACCCCGAGCACGATCTTCTTCTTCAAGGAAGCGCCTCCTTGGACCTGGCTTGGATTGCCTGGACCGTTTCCCTCATCTTATCGGAACGCCATCCCGTCCGGGGCCGGAACACAAACCCAGGGGGGACGGTATTTTGACGGGACCATCCCGGCCGGGGCCAACCGGTCAGGCGATTTCGGCTTTGCTGCTCAAGGGATCATTAATAACTTCTTTTTGTGCCCGGATGGTCTCCGGACGGACAAAAAAAGCGGCCCGCACCCGCGGGCCGCCCGGCATGTTGGAATTGCCAATAAAGCCTATTTCTTCTTCTTGCCGCCCTTGCCGTTCACGTCGTCAGCCAGCTTTTTGCCGGGCTTGAACTTGGCGACCTTCTTGGCGGCGATCTTGATCTTCGACCCGTCGCGGGGGTTGCGGCCGGTGCGGGGGCCGCGGGTGGCGACGGAGAAGGTCCCGAAGCCGACCAGGGTCACCTTGTCGCCGGCGCGCAGGGCGGCGGAGATGCTGGCGATCGTGGTATCCAGGGCGGCGGCGGCCTTGGACTTGTTGATGTCTGACTTCTCAGCGATGGCGCTGATCAGTTCGGCTTTGTTCATGGAAACCTCCGAAAAGGGGATTTGATTCCCCGGTGGAATGAAAACGGCGGATCCGGTTTTGGAAAGCCCCGCCGAAACTCAGTTTTCAGGAGAAAACTACGCTGAAACCCTCATGGATTCTAGACTTCAACTAAACTACTTGCAGGTTAGGCCTGGGATGTATACCCGTCAAGGGTTTCCAGATTTTTTTTTCAGCAGAATGGCTGCCCTGCCCCTTCCGGGCCTGGGCGGAACCTCCGGATCGGCCCTGGGCAACGATCGCCGGGAATGGAACTATTGGAAGTACTGTTCCTACGGGGCGCCGCCGGGATCCGGCCGGCGGACCCCGCGCCGGCGGCCTGCGCGCGGGCCGGGCCGCGGCCGGACGCAGACCGGGCGCCCGTGCCGGGGAGGGGGTAGTACAATGGCCGGATGGCGATCCCCTATTTCCTGCGCGTGGCCTATGCCGGCACTGAATTCTACGGCTGGCAGATCCAGTCCAGCCTGCGCAGCGTCCAGGGCGAGCTCTGGAAGGCGGTCCAGGCGTTCGAACCCGGGGCGCCCATGCCCGCGGGCACCGGGCGGACCGACGCGGGGGTGCACGCCCGGGCCCAGGGCGTGCTGGTGAAGCTGGCCCGGGAATGGGACCCGTACCGGCTGCTGGCCGCCATCAACGCGCACCTGCCCTGGGACGCCCGGGTCATGGCGGCCCAGCGGGCCCCGGAGGCCTTCTTCCCCCGGGCCCACGCGGTGGCCAAGCGCTACGTATACCGGATCCAGGAAGGGGCCGCGGCGGACCCGTTCCAGCACCTGCGGCGCTGGCACGTCTACGGGGCCGAGCCGCTGGACCGGGCCGCCATGGCCGAGGCGGCGGAGCACCTGGTGGGCCCGCACGACTTCTCAAGCTTCCGCCACAGCGAGTGCGCGGCCCTGTCCCCGCACAAGATCATCCACCGCATCGCCCTGGCCGGCGACGGCGACGGCCTGGACCTGGTCTTCGAAGGCAACCGCTTCCTCATGCACATGGTGCGGATCATGGCAGGCACCCTGGTGGACGTGGGCAAGGGACGGCTGCGGGCCGGGGACCTGCCGGGGATCCTGGCCGCCGCGGACCGGCGGCGGGCCGGGATCACCGCCCCGCCCCACGGCCTCTGCCTGGAGCAGGTGTGGTACCAGCGGCGCTGGGGCATCGGCGAACCCTCGCCCTGGCCGGAAGACCCCGAAGAGGAAGCCTGACATGCGCATCGCCCTGCTCCAGCTCAATTCCCGCATCGCCGATCCGGAGACCAACGGCCGGGCCATCGAGGCCGCCTACGCCGAGGCCGTGGGGCTCGGCGCGGACCTGGTGGTCACCCCCGAACTGGCCGTGGCCGGCTACCTGGCCGAGGACCGGCTGTGGGAGGGCGCGCTGCGCCGCCGGGTCACCGCCGAGTCCCAGCGCCTGGCCGGGCTCGCCGGCGGCGTGCCGCTGGTCATGGGCACCTGCAGCCCGGCCCCCTCGGGCCGGCTCTGGAACGAGCTGTGGTGGTGCGAGCGCGGCCAGGTCCGGGCGGTGGTGCACAAGCGCATCCTGCCCATGTACGACGTGTTCGACGAGAGCCGCTATTTCGAGGCCGACCCCGGGGAGCAGCCGCTGGTGGACTACCTGGACGAGCGGATCGGCATCACCGTCTGCGAGGATCTCTGGGCCAACCCCGAATTCTGCCCGGGGCCGATCCGCTATGGCTTCGACCCGGTGGCCGAACTGGCCGGGCTGGGAGCCACCCTGATCCTGAACGCCTCGGCCAGCCCCGGCCACCTGGGCAGCTACCTGCCCCCCGGGCGCCAGGCCCCCTGGGCCGCCCCCAGCAAGCTGGCCCTGCGCAAGCGGCTGCTCCAGGGGCACACCGCCAAGCACGGAGTGCCCATCGCCTACGCGGCCCGGGTGGGCTCGGAGAGCTGGCTCACCTTCGACGGCGGCTCCGGCCTGGCCAGCCCGGACGGCACCTGGCAGCGGGACGAGTTCTTCCGGGAAGGCGTGGTCATGGTGGATTCCCGGGGCGGCGGCGCGCCCTGGCCCCTGGAGCCGGACGAGCCCTTCTGGCTGCGCCGGGCCCTGGGCACGGGGCTGCGCGAGAACCTCGGCAAGCAGGGGCTGGAGGCGGTGGTGGTGGGCCTGTCGGGCGGCATCGACAGCTCAGTGGTGGCCGCCGTGGCGGCGGAGAACCTGGAGCCGGGACGGGTGCTGGGGGTGGCCCTGCCCACCCGCTTCACCAGCGCGGAGAGCCTGTCCCTGGCCCGGGAGCAGGCCCGGCTGCTGGGGATCCCGTTCCTGCAGCTGGATGCCGGCCTGCCCTTCCAGGGGGCGGTGGCGGCCCTTGAAGCGGCCTTCCCGGACCGGAGCTTCGGCCTCACCGACGAGAACTTCCAGAGCCGCTGCCGCGGCATGCTGCTCATGGCCGCCACATCGGAACCGGCGGTGCACCGGCTGCTGGGCACCTCCCGGGTGGCGGTGCTCAACACCGGCAACAAGAGCGAGGCCGCCACCGGCTACTTCACCCTGTACGGGGACGGCATCGGTGCCTTCGGCATCCTGGGCGACTGCCTCAAGGCCCGGGTCTTCGCCCTGGCCCGGGAACTGGGCCCGGCCATCCCCCGGGGGGTGCTGGACCGGCCGCCCACCGCCGAACTGCGCCCGGACCAGAGCGACGAGGCCAGCCTGATCCCCTACGCCCAGCTGGACGCCATCCTCGGCACCCTGCTGGAGGCCCGGCGGGAGGAGGAGACGGTGCGGGAGGACCTGCGCCTGCTGCTGGACGGCCCGGCGCTGGACCAGGCCCAGGCCGCCCTGCCGCGGATCTTCGGGCTGCTGCGGCGCTCGGAGTTCAAGCGCCGGCAGCTGCCCTTCGCGCTCAAGGTCAGCCCCTGGGCGTTCGGCCGGGGCCGGCGGATCCCGCTCACGGGACTCTGAGCGCCTCCACCCAGGCCATGGCCCGCTCCGGGTCGAAGCCGGCCATGCCCTCCGGGAACAGCAGGCCGGCCCTCGCGAAGGGCGGGGGCAGGGGCGGCGCAGTGAGCGTGGGCACGGCGATGCAGCGCATGCCGGCGTCCAGGGCCGCCTCCACGCCGGGGCAGGCGTCCTCCACCACCACGCAGCGGGCCGGGGCCGCCCCCAGGCGCCGGGCCGTCTCCAGGAACACGTCCGGGGCCGGCTTGCCGCGGGGCACCTCCTCGGCCGAGACCACCTGGGCGAAGGTATCGCCCAGCCCCACGGCCGCCAGCAGCCGCCGGACCACCTCCAGCGAAGAGCCCGAGGCCACCGCCACCGGGATCCGCCTCGCCGCCAGCCGGTCCAGGAAGGCGAGCATCGCCGGGAACGCCCGGGTGGTGTGCTCGGCGATCTCCAGGTAGAGGGCGTTCTTCTCGGCGGTCATGGCCGCCGGGTCGGCGTCCAGGCCGTGCCGGGCGACGATGTCCTGCATCATGTACAGGCTGCCCACGCCGACGTAGCGCAGGTTGTCCGTTTCGGAATAGTCGACCCCGTACCGGGCCAGGAGTTCCCGGTCGGCCAGGTAGTAGTTGGGCTCGCTGTCGATGAGCGTGCCGTCCAGGTCGAAGATCACCGCCTGGACCGGGTGCCCGGCCGTCATGCGCGGATCCGTTCGGCCTTCAGCGCCTCGACCTTCTCCACCAGCAGGGCGACGTTGATCGGCTTGATCAGGTAGCCGTCCGGCTCGTTCTTCAGGCTGTGCATGAGCTGGTCCACGTCGCTGTTGGCGGTGTTGATGATCACCACGCAGTGCTCCCGGGGATCGTGGATCCCCCGGCGGAACTCCTCTTCCCGGATCTCCTTCAGGATGGCGTCGCCGTGCATGTCCGGCAGGAACAGGTCGAGCACCACCAGGTCGAACGGCTCGCCAAGCTCCAGGCCGTCCCGCAGGGCCGCCAGTCCCGCCTCCCCGGTCTCGCAGAGCACCGTCTCCCCGTGCTGCCGGAGAATGTACGACATCAGCAGCCCTGTGGTGGCGTCGTCCTCGATGATCAGCAGGCGCAGCCGCTCCCGGGTCCTGGCCGCCGCGGGGGGGGCGGGCGCCGGCTCCTGGAGCGCGATGAGCGGGTCGAACAGGACTTCGGACAGCTCGGCGAGGCTGCGGGGAGAGGCGAACAGGAACTGCACCACCTGCTCTTCGGCGCCCTGGCTGTAGACCTCCCAGGAGGGCCGGATACTGATCAGCTTGCCCAGCTCCCGGATGTCCTCCAGCACCGGCAGCCCGAGGAAGGTCTCCTGGTCCAGGCCGCGGCGGAACAGCTTCTCGATCCGGTAGACGCCCAGCCCCACGGCCTTGGCCAGGGCGCAGGCGGCCTCCTCCTCCTGGGTGAGGCCCGGGCCCCAGGCCGAGGCCGCCGGGGCCGGCCGATCGGGCCGGGCCGGTTCGCGCGGGGCCTCGAGGACGGTTTCGGGCTCCCCGGAGTGGATGGCCAGCCGGACCCGGTCGATCACGCCGGTGACCTGGTCGTAGCAGGCGGTGGTCCAGGGGACCCTGCCCCGGCGGACCCGGTCCATGCTGTCTTCCAGGGCATGGAGATCGCCGGCCAGGGCGGCGAGCCCGGCCTGGGCGGAACTGCTCTTCAGGTTGTGCACGGTGCGGAACAGCAGGTGGACGATGGAGCTGTCCCCGGTCGCGTCGATGGCCAGGACGTCCCGCTCCAGCCGGATCAGGAGGTCTTCGAAGTGGCCCGGGTCCAGCATGGCTATTTCAGCTTGGCGAAAAGTTCGTCCATCTTCGCGGAGCTGAAGGGCTTGACCATGTAGTGGAAGGCCCCGAAGCTCCTGGCCTTCTCGCGCATGGCGTCGTCGTCCAGGGTCGAGAGCATGATCACCGGGGTGGACAGGTAGGCCGGAAGCCGCTTGACCGAGCGCAGGAACTCGATGCCGTTCATGTTGGGCATCTCGATGTCGCTGAACACGATCTTGAACGAGTCCTTCCGGGCCGCGGCCAGGCCTTCCACGCCATCGCCGGCCACGGTGACCTCATAGCCTTTGGAGGTCAGGAACATGCGCAGGAAGTTGCTGTGGAAGGGCGTGTCGTCCACCACCAGGGCTTTGGGTTTGTCGGCCATCGTCTGCATCCTTTGCAAGCATGGTACAGCATCGCGCTGGAAAAGAGGCTCCGGCGGGTCCCGTCCACCCGGGATTGCTGTCCTGCCAGGTCACGCAAGGTCCATGCTCTTTTCCCGGTTTGGGGCCTGAATGAAAGAATTCTAAATCCGGCGCAAAAGAAAACTTATACTTGGGTATCGGGCCATAGCTTTCGTGGATGCGAAGATCCCCGCCCCGGGGCATGGGGTTTAAAAATCGGGAAGTTCCTCGGGGCTGCGGCGAGCCCTCGGGACCGCATATTCCTGCCAAAGAATATGATTAATTTTTTGTTATTAGGACTATGCTGAATGGGAATTCACGAGTACGCAGTCCCACCCCCACGGCTCACCCTGGACATCCAGACTGGGGTCTGAGTCCGTCCTCGCCTGATCGCACGCCATGACTCAGCGCAAGGCCCACCCCAGGCAGCAGCACCGGAGCGCTTCTTCCGGGCAGCAGCTCAAGCTGGCCCTGGCTTCCGCGGGAATGGGCAGCTTCGAGTGGGACATTCCACGGGAGCGGCGGTATTTCGACGCGGCCTTCCACCGGCTGATGGGCCTTGACCCGGAGTCTTTCGACGGCACCCGGGAGGCCTTCTACGCCGCCATCCATCCGGAGGACCGGGACCAGGTCTCGGCCAGCCTGCACAGGGCGCTGGAGACTGGCGAGTACGAGACCGAGTGCCGGGCGGTCTGGCCCGACGGCAGCGTCCACCACATCGCAGCCCGGGGCAGGGTCTACCTGGATCCGCAGGGCCGCCCGGACCGGCTCCGCGGCATCGGCTGGGACATCACCCGGCAGAAGCTGGCCGAGGAGGCGCTGCTGCGCGAGCGCAGAAAGGCCGATAGCGAACGGCGCCGCTACCAGGAGCGGCTGCACCGGACCCAGGCGCTGGAGGCGCTGGGGGTCCTGGTGGCCGGGGTCGCCCATACCCTCAACAACGTGCTGGCGGTCATCATGGGCACGGCCTCCCTGCGCGAGCAGCTGGCCACCCAGGAGGCGGACCTCCAGGCCTACAGGAACATCGGCAAGGCCTGCCGGCGCGGCCGGGACGTGGTGAAGTCGCTGATCCAGTTCAGCCAGCCCACCCTCTCCGCCCAGGCTCCGTTCGAGCTGCACGGGCTGATCCGGGAGGTGGCCGTGCTGCTGGAGCACACCACCCGGAACCGGGTCCGCATCCAGGCCGACCTGGACCCGCAGCCGGTGTGGGTCCACGGCGACGCCGGCAGCATCAACCTGGTCCTGGTGAACCTTTGCTTCAACGCCATGG
>Ga0316217_10004602_pt1 | contig 14766 bp, 19 predicted proteins | sample 1anoAmetaG_FD_203633 | JGI IMG/M metagenome (GOLD analysis project Ga0316217, IMG submission 203633) | Freshwater microbial communities from Trout Bog Lake, Wisconsin, USA - 1anoA | ecosystem: Environmental > Aquatic > Freshwater > Lake > Hypolimnion/Profundal zone | place: USA: Wisconsin... | reverse complement strand
TAATGTACTTCCTCCGAGGTGCCCTTCCGTGGCAAGGTCTCAAAGCCAACAACAAAAGAGATAAATACGAAAGAATCAAAGAGAAAAAGCTCACAACTTCCATCGAAGTGCTCTGCAAAGGGTACCCAATCGAATTCACGAAATATCTGAGCCAATGCCGAAACTTGAGATTTGACGAAAGACCTGACTATGCTTCAATGAAGAAGATGTTCAAAGACCTGTTTGAACGAAATGGGTACAAATTCGACTACCAATACGATTGGGTGAGGTTCAACGAGATGAGAGAAAAGGCCTAAAAGAGAGAAGAAAAAGCCAAAGAAGACGTCAAAGAAATCTGAGTGATGTTGAAGTGATTCAATAGATTATCGATTTGAAAGCACCAAAGCCAAACTTGCTAAGTTAAACCTTTCTACTTTGCTGCAGTGTGCCCAATTGTTCTGCAGAATGAACCCTTAGACAGTAGTTTTTGCTGATTCTTAGTTCCTGCCTTGTTCTAAAGGAATCGCAAAAAGGTATTTAAACAATGTGTAACTGAGTCAAGATGTAGCCTTTATCATCCAACCCGCCTTTATCATCCAGTCTTGGGAATCCTCAGCTTCATGAGCAGTCATTAAAGCAAACTAGTGCATTGATTGGATATTAATTGATGTCTAAATTGAAGCAGAAGCATATTGAGCAATTCCTGCAAGACATGTAAGACTTCGAGTACGGCGAGAAGTAGAAGATCCACCTCTAGCAACACATGACGCCACCCGACCTCGCAGCCAAACTCCTCTTCCACATCTACCAGCAGGAACCCATCTAAGGTATGCTTGTGGCTGATCTTGGAGTGGGCACCGGCATGCTCATCTGCGGACTTGTCTACATTGGCGCAATGCATGCCATTGGGGTGGAGTTGGATGAGAAGTACGCATACGTTGCGCAGAAGCAGCTGGAACTCAAAGTTGAAGGCGGCAGCTTCGAGCTCATAAGGGCTGATGTCTCCAGATTGAGGCTCAGGCCCAAACAAGTAGACCTGGTAGTAATGAATCCTCCGTTCGGAACAAAATAGCAAAACATCGATACCAAATTTTTGTAAATGGCCATGCAAATCTGCAGTGGCAACATCTACTCAATGCACAAGAGCTCAACCCGGGCATTCCTCTTGAAGTATGGCTAGGAAAGAGGCTACAGGACGTAGGTAGTAATGGAGGTGGACTTCCCTCTCAAGAAGCGCTTCAAAGGCTATCATAAAAAAGACCTAGCCTTTACCCAAGTCGACGTCCTAAAGTTTACTCCTGTGAAGGCGAGGAACAGAGAAGAAGAGGGCAGTGCCAAAGAGTGACTTATTATTTACTGTATCCTATGTTTGTATATGGATTGCTAAATGAAGCATACTTGCATATGATGCAATTGTTAAGTATTCATATGGATTGCATGTTGTGATGGTTTATCATAGGGTTGCTTGTTCAGCCTCAGCCTCTATGGCTTCCAAGGCCTACAGGGTCTCTATAGCTTCCAAAGTCTACAGGGTCTCTATAGCTTCCAAAGTCTACAGGGTCTCTATAGCTTCCAAAGTCTACAGGGTCTCTATAGCTTCCAAAGTCTACAGGGTCTCTATAGCTTCCAAAGTCTACAGGGTCTCTATAGCTTCCAGTGTCTCCAGGGTCTATAGGACCTCTTTGATCTCTTAGACCTGTTAGGCCTCTAGGGTGTCTTGCGGGTATTCGTACACTCTGGACTGAGATTTGATACTCCAGCTGGGTAGATCCACTTAGGTCCCTCCCCCTGAGCAAGAGTTTTCGGACTTGAGACAGTCAGCCACTTCGATTCCGTCCTTGGCCATCTGGAAGCATATGTGGACCTCTCGCAGAATTTTAGCCTTGGAACAGACGAAGTTGAACTGCTTCTATGTGATGTTCATGAGTTTAGCGAAGTTTTCCTTTGTGTAGTTCAGGGACGGCAGCTTCGTGGCGTTGAACCTTTTGTAGAAGTTGATCACGTCTTTGTAGAAGGAGAGCTGCAGTGCTGCGTTCCTCTCTTAGGTGGACCCAGGGAAATCCTCAGGACGGAAGTTATAAACGATGTTGGCGTAATCTTTGCCGTGGGTGGTCCATTCGTGGTCCCAGAGGAACACACCAGTCGAAGACGCCTTGCTTTTGGGAGGCCAGTAGTTGTGCATATCGTCCACTAGTCTGAGCTACTTTGACAAGAGTTTGTCGTCGAATGGGCCGTAAGAGTCCGAAGATTTGACATCAGGCCACAACCCATGGATCGTGAGAGATTGGCTGCGTTATGACCTTGGTACTTGTCCCAGAGGGCGATGAGAGATGGGTCACAGTTCTAATGGTTATTCTGTGCTTAATAGAGGCAGAAACCCGCCAGCCAGCTGAAAGCGTAGACTCCGGGGTAGGCTGAGTCCATGTGGGGGTACATTGCGTCAGGACGAGGCATATCAGTGCGGCAAAAACTAGCAGCTTCATAAATAGATTTAGATGGATATAAGCGGAATCCTTCTAAGGAGAATTTAAATTACTGATTCCAAGAGGATAAAACATTCCATTTGAAAGTGGTCTGTTGAGAGAGGACATAAGAGTAATACTGAAATGTTTGGGGAACAGATATCAGCTGCGAATCAGCGGAGTGTAGTCAGATTGGTGGCGGTTGAGGGTTGGCAGTGGTTTGTGAGATATATTTATTTTAATCGGGAAGCGGTTATAGTTTTGTTGGCCGCATATAACTGCCTCAACTTTAGTTTTGGCTGATTGTAATTTAAAAAATCAAGGGCTAAAGGCTAGTACAACAGCATAATAGTTGGAAACTAGTGGTAAGATCTTGGTAAGTTTGGATGTTGATGGATTGAATAAGGGGAATGGAGTTATCTTTATGTGTTAATAATCAAATAGATTGAACATCATAAAAAATGCAAGAAGTATCATACGAAGACCTCTCTTTCCTCTGGAGTTCCTGCCGAAGTAATTCCTCATTGACTCAGTGACCAACCCGGACACTTGCCGGCTGCTAGTCCACAACGGACCCACTGAGTGCCTGGCCTAATTCTTCCAAAAACTGGTGGACACTGGAAAGGCCGCCGGCAAACTTTACATATTTTTCCATCTCATCCCCTTCTTCATACGTCTACGCAAGATCAAATCCCTGCAGGACCTGGCCGTCATGTTCACCAAATGCCTCAAAGACTATGGCAAATCAGTGCTTTTCATGAGCATGCTGGTGGGCCTACTTCGAGCACTCCTCTGCGTCAACTGGAATCTCAAAGACTAGCACATCGTCCGCCCCTGTACCCTTAGTCTCAATTAGGGCTGGCCTTTATCACCTACATGTCGCCGCTTTCGGCAGTCAGCATCCTCTTCTAGGACAGATCACGTCGCAGCGAAGTGGTCTACCACGTCTGCGCCAAGGCCCTGCGCTCTACCTACTTAGCAGGCAAGCGGGTCTGGAGGCTAGAGTATAGGAATGAGGCTGATGTGATGCATATCATAATAATGGCGCTCCTTTACTATGTGTACAACCACCGGCCCTCAGTCCTCAAATTTCGCAACATGTTTGAGCTCATTCTGGGCGACAGCTGATGTGCATATTTCTTTGAAATCCATAATCACATGACCACAACTCTAACCCTCAATGTTCTCATAGCTGCCAACAGGCACAAGCATACATGACCCTTTCAAAGAATATGGAAATCAAGCAATTCTGGCACTTATCAAGAGGGATTGTAGTTTATTAGAAAGACTACATTAGAACACACTGAATGCATTGGAGCACACTGGCTGCAATGGAAGACACTGCTAGTGCTTAATGAATAAAATCATTAGTCCTAAGCGATCATTCTGTTCCTCAGCAGGGCAATCACGCAAGGCTTGTACAGAGTGTCGGCCCGCAGCTGCCCATAGCATAGCAGAGTGGGCTTGTAGCTCGGCCACTCCCCAGACCCCCTCCACTCAGTCTTGATCTTCGCCATCTTCCCAGGATACAAGTACTACGCAAATCTCTTATCTTCTCTTGTCTTCTGCTTTATTTTCACGAAGAGCAACTACTTGTTGCAACTCCTGGCCAGCACATCCAGCAGATAAACGTTGCCGCAGCAGTTGTTCAGGGAGAGCTATCTGAGAGGCCAACAGTGCTTCGAAAAGAGTTTCACCCCATCTCGAGTTATTGGCGTACTTTAGAGCAGCAGCTACTGCAAGTTAGGGATTGTTGTCAGCTGGACCAATGTCTTCAGCCCTGCATTGGATATCCTGTTCCCATTGAGGTTCAGCAAACTAAGGTATCGCAAATTCCAGCTACCAAGAGCCCTCAGCCCTCGATTACTTATCTAGGAGCATTCAAGCATAAGATGCTTGATAAACTTCAAATTGGCCTAGCTCAGAATCCAGAGACCCTAATCTCCAAGTTTGTTGTAGCTGAGTTCCAGAGAAGTGACTAGTCGACCATTGCGAGAGAGTTGGTTGAGTATCTTGTAGAGTAGAGGCTTATGTCGGAAAGAGTTTATTATTGACAAATATTTGATTTTGCATTTTCGGAGCAAAGTAACAGCAATGTAGTAAAGCTTTGGATAGAGTTCCAGAGGCTAATCGAGAACTCCGTTGTCGAACACATCGAGATTCTCTAGGACGATGTCTTGGATGGTGTTGGGTAGGTTTTAGAGCTCGATTTCGTCAAAAAAGTCGGATATCTCCCCATTTTCAGTGTTTTAGTCGTACTCGCAGCGGAAAACAGTTTAGCTTACATACAGCATGCGTCTGTTTTAGATGCTATTCGATAGCACAATAATCCTGAAGAACTGGCAGCATAAAAAAATGCATCTCTTATTATTTAACAAAGAAATCAGCTTGTCCTGGCCCCTTTTTTATGGTGCTTGTTCTATGAGATGTTAATATTGTTTTAAGTCTTATAATTAGCTAATTCGCAGCTATGAGCCACGAAAAGGTCAAAGTGGTAAGTGACTACGTCTACTGCCCTGGTGACATCCTGGGAACGGGCACTTGGGGGTCAGTCTTCCTAGCCAAGCACAAAGAAACAGGGTAGCAGTTCGCACTGAAGAAGATGAACAAATTCAAAGTGTAGGCAAGTGAGAAGTCCTTCCAAAAGTACCAGTCCGAAGTGCTGTCGCTGCAAAAGGCAAGCCAAATCTAACAAGTGATCCGCATAGTAGACTTCTTCAAGTCCAAAGCCAACTACTATATCGTCACTTAGTACTTCCAAAACAGTCAGGATCTCTATAACTACATGCTCACGCACAAACTCAAGTTTTGTGAAGAGGAAGCCAGGTCTTTGTGGATCGATTTGCTCACTGGAATCAGAGAACTCCACTCCACTGGCATTTACCATCGGGATCTCAAGCTACAAAATGTTGTGTATCTGGGTTCGCAAAAGAAAGCTAAAATCATAGATTTCGGGATGGCCACTTGTTTTCCTTAGCCTGAAGGAGTAGTTGGAAGCCCTATGTTTATGTCTCCTCAAGTTTTAGGTAACGCCAAATATACCCACAAATGCGATATTTGGTCATTAGGGGTGATATTTTACTGCATGGTCTTCAGAACTTCCCCCTATGGAGACACCATGAATAGCAAGACCATTCTTGAAAAAATGAAGAAGTTTCAGTCAGAAGGCATTCCCTTTCCTACTGACGTCTATGTAAGCAGCCACTGCAAAGATGTGATCAATGCTTGCCTTCAGTTCTAAGAAAAAGATAGACTTGAAATCAATTAGATTATCTAAATGCCTTTTTTCAAGGAAATCGAAGTTCCTTCTCATGTCTTAGCTTTTTACTAACCTTCCACAACCTTTAAGCCCTGATTTGTATTTACAATAAGCTCTAATCCATCCCTTTATTTATCGTCTTTGCTAAAAACCCGAATCAAAACAACTCCAGCCAAGATTTGCTTATGAAGCCTGGTCCAACTAGAAATAGCCTCTTTGCTGTATTTTATAAATTAGGATTTGAATTAAATGCGGGAAGACGAAGCTCTGATTGATTAGTTGTGTACCCGGTTTGAGAAGAAACCAAGAAAATGTCGAAAAATCAATGACTCCAACATCGGCTTCGCTGAGAGGATAGTCTGCATCAACAATGGCACCTTCTACTATTACCCCAAAATCCAGGAGTTTCAGGATTTGGACTTCGATAAGCTGCAATATGTGGTGCCCAAGGCAGGAGTCAAGTTGGATGACATTTTGCAACTCAAATTCCCTCCTAGGAAGTAAAACCAACGCAACTATTTTTCCATCACTCTGCCCAAAAACCGCATCCTGAAGTTCACAAAGACGCTCAAGGAAATCATTGTAGATGAAGAGGCTGAGGGCTAGCAAGAATGGATCTTCTTTTTTGACTACGACATAGTTGTGCTTCCAACTCGCGAGCGGAAGATTAGAGAAGCGCAAGCTAAAGATGCGGAAACAAAGCGACTGAGAGGTCTCTAGCTGATGAAACTCAAGGAACGTGAGGAACAATAAAAAGTTGAAAAGATCAAAGAAGAGATAGTTTCTCTCAACCAGGCATAAGAACTGAGAAGCGGAGGTACAGAAAACGAAGAATATTTACGCAAAAGGCAGCAAATGAACGAACACTAGGATACGAAACGCAGAATCGCAGAGACAGATTAGCTCTTCTTTCACTACACTTATCGCAAACTGAAGAATCCCCTCGCCAGTCAGCCCACTGCATAGCTGTAACTCTTGTTGCTGCAGCAAGTGGGCAAATTTAGGCAGAGGGCTGAGCAAACTGTACAGGAATTTATAGACTAGCTTAGCTTCAGCCCAATAAAGTTCAAAAACGGAGTCAGCTTTGTAAAGAACAACCTTAAGCTCAAGTTCGGGGAGAAAAACATCAATCAGGAGTTTACTTGTAACTATTTCATAGCCAATGTGCTTTATTCACTCAGGCAGCATTATAAGGCCTAGCTGAGGGTACCTCTCAAAGCCTTTGTGAAGTACAAAGGTTTCAAAGTACTCGTTTCTGCGATGACTCCCTTGGACTCTCTTTCAGAGCAGGACTTTGATGACTCCATCGTCCATGGCAATTCCTCAGATAACTGGAAAATAGATTTCATGTTAGTGTAGAATCTGACTTCCATTTTGAATTAACTACACTTGAAGCCTTATTTCTGTGAGGTGCATTATCAGAAAGTGCAGATTCACTTGGGTTCTAATCTGAAGATTTTGAGATCCCAGTAGAATCCCTACGGAACTATCAAAAGTCTATAACCAAGCTCATTCCCAGAAGACTCAAACTACCGAATCCACTACTTTTACGACATCGACGAAATATTCCCCATAGACTTGGACGTAAACAACAACATCAACCAAGAAAACGTGAGATTGAGACCTGAGTATATCAATAAGTTCATCAGTAGTGGCACTAACATCACACACCTAAGCGCAGGCTCACTCACCTATGCATTCGAAGACGAGGAGGGAGAGAAAGAAGACATCAATGTGGCGAAGGCTTCGCAGACATTGAAGCTGCAGTAAGTGGTGCGGTTCGTACGCAGCTTGGATAATTTGGAGATCATCGTAGCTGACTCCTAAGAACTGTCCTATGCGATGAAAAGCAACGGCATCAATATGCGTTACTTGGGCTTCGTGATAAAACTCACACAACTACCTTACATTCGAGTTATGTTCGAAGTTTAGGCAATCGCCAGAGTCATCCGTGCTTTCTACCGAGAGCACCAGGCTGAGTTTGTGACTGAGAAGTTCAGGAAAGAGTCAGGGGTGTCTTCACTGGTCTCATAGGCCTTTGATAGCAGGGTGAATTTCGGGATGCGTCGGATCCGACTCAAGCAGCTGAAGCAGCAAGAAGAAAAGTACTCCAAATAGAACGCTTGCGACTTCCTGAACATGATCTTCGGAATGAGTGAAGATTTCTAGCCCTTCTGGGGCATAGTCAGCCACAAAGTCAAGCAAAAGTACGAATTCCAAATCCGCGACTCCCAAGACTACCCTCATGGGTACCTACTCAAGACTCTGATCTATCATTGTGGCATACAGCTCACTCTCAACGATAAGATACCCTTGTTTTTGGCGCATCAGCCCTTCGCACCTGACGACATACTTGGTTTCACCATTAGGACCAAAGTTTATGACTTCCCAGCCATGACGCTACATCAGCTGACCAGTATGGAAGGAGTTGAGGGCAACTAGCCAATCCTAAACCGGCTTTAACTGAGTCTGCAGATAAAGCGAGCTTTGGGGTAGAACTAAGCCCCTGTTTTGGTCTAACTCTCGAAATTGAGTAGCAAAGTAGGCGCACCTTCGTAGAAATTTAGCCTATAGTCACTTTACTATTATCTCTACCACGCAACAGCTGACAACTTCTAAACAGCCCATATAATCGCACAACTGATTCTGCCCTCAAGCCACCCCTGCATCATGTAGCTCTACCTAGAGTACGGCAAACTGAAGGATCTCGACCCTGTAACCCTCAAACGGGCAGCAGAGATACACTCTCTGCGCAATCTGGGCATCAGTCACTGGAAGACCTCTCAAATCCTTTCCAATTTCAGTGAAGTTGACTACATTTCGCACTTGGTCAAAGCCGAACCTGGAGTTGAGCACAAAAACAAAACACAGCTCTATCTCTCCATTGTGGTGGAACTGACCAAGTATGGTAAACTAGTAGAAAGTCTTAACTATGTTGATCGGGCAGTCAGAGCTTTCGACGGATTGTCAGATCTCAACCTCGCCCAGCAAAACAACTACTTCGAAATCCTGCTAAAAGGCATTGAGAACCATTATGTGATGAGGACAATTGAGGAACTGATCAAATTATCCTAGATTTTCTACAATGCCCTGACCCGCTACAAAGTCCCCAATACGTCCAAGTGGTACGAGTGGATGTTGTATTATACGGTAAAGAGCTTCCTAGAGGCCAGTAAAAAAAAGTATTACCTCTTCAAACTTATCCTAATTTTCAAGGAGGAACAGCAACAGCTATTTTCTGAAGAAAAAAAGAAAACTTTGCTTGAAGAGTTAGGAGCCAAGTGGAGAGACTCACGAAACCATATCAACCATCTTAAATAAACTTTGATCAAGCTTTAGTTTGGCTTCACTGAAATCAACTATCTTCCCGATTTCTTTGGATAGTTCTACAATCACGTTAAAAGGTTAAAAAACGAAGACTTCTCAGATGGCCTTAAGGAATACAGAGACCTCTATCACATCTTCGGCTTCAAGTACTTCGAAGATGCACTACTCTAAAACGTATATTCCTTTGAAAAGCACAGAGGATTGGCCGACGAGAGACAGTGATTCATTCTCTTAATATTGTCATCCAGTTGGAGAGTTGGGCTAACTTTTGGCATTTGAACACACTAAGCTATGAGCTTTCCGGATAGTCCTCACTTAGCTTTATGAGGCAAACAGTTTTTTGAATGATTTTGTGGTAAAGTTGAGCATAATCCATTATTTCTGATTTGGATGTGGTAGCAGGTTATTGTCAATAAGTCATAGTCTGAACTCTGAGGCATACAGCTAAATAACTATTCTATTTCTATACCAATAATGAGCGAGAACATCCAAAGCAAGAAGAACATATAACTCATCCACCTGAACAACTCCATCCAAACGCACAAGCACCAATACCTACGCAGGCCACTCTCCAACAGCAACACCCCAGTCTACCTCAACTCCATGCAGTACCTCTCCCAACTCATGCCCACCTTTCTCTCCCATTACCATCTCATCCTCAAGCAGGAAGAAGTTTCGGCACTCACCAATGATCTCATGCTGCTGAATTAGGATCTCCTTGCCAAACTGAAAAACACGGCCGACAAACTGCAAGCGAAAAGTACAGAAGTCATCACATTCAAAGCCAAAGAACACGAGAGTTATGACAGTCTCGCCATGAGTTAAAGACCCACCACCACGGAAATCAAAAACAGTATACCCAGCAATCTGATACACCGCAAAGAATAAACAGACACATTTACGCCCCAGGAAGACAAAAAATTCTATCAATAGCTCAAAGCCGCACTGTAAAGGAAAGAGTAGGTGTTGGCAATCTGCCACACAGAGTCGCTTTAGTACGCCTCATTTCTGTAGGAGCAGGTCCATGATCTGCTCACCATGAAAGAAGGTCTGTTCCAGAAGGAAGAGAAGGAAGGGGAAACCACCAATGGGGAGGAACTGAAGAGGGATGTGAGCAAGTCTTTGCAGGAACAGTGGAAACTCAAGATACCCAATATCACCAAAACGCTCACTCACAAAATATTGAAGCAGATTTAGCAAAATAGGAGGCTGCTGAGTCGCAACGTTGAGATACAAACTGACGACATTAACAACGCCAAAATAACCGAATTAAAACGCAAAATCACACAGCTGTAAAAACTGCTTAGTGATTCAAAATCTTAAAGGTAGAGGCTGCAGACTAGTTGTGATCAAAAATAGTTGCTGATAAAGAGACTTGAAGCAGAACTTGACCAATCCAGGGAAGAGTACTACAGAAAGCAATATGATATGCAGAAGAGTATCAGAAATTTGGAAGAAAGTAGCAGAAAAATCAAGGAAGAGTTTACCAAGGAGAAGTCCAGAAAGGCCGTCACCGAGAAAGAAGTGCTTGATCTGCAAATCAAGTCCATAAAGACAATCCAGCAGCTCCAGGAGTAGCCTTAAGCGAAGGTCTAAAAACAGGAAGAGTTGGCTTAGTAGGAGGAGAGAATGCAGAAGAAGAAAAAAACTCTAATCAACATTGCTGCTAGTCATAAGTTCATCTTGCCAACCCTCAACAAAGCGAGCTCTAAGGAAAACATTCATTCCAAGACAGAATATTAGGATGGCAACATGCAAAACTTTACATCTCGGACCTAGAAAAAGAGCTAAACCATCAAGCTTGAGGCTCAGAATTAAAGCGTAGGAAAAACACTCAAAGAAAAGGTCACCTTTTAAACAAAAAACAAGAAATCTTCATTGCCCGCAAAAGATGCAAAAAAGCAGAAAGAGAATAACCCAAATTAAATAAGCCAAAATCATAAAAATGTACAAGCAGAAAAAGAGAAGAAAACATAAACAGGCGCAAGGAAAATCACTAAGAATGCAAATTCCAATTAAAAGAAGAATTCCTTGAGTAAAAACGAAAATAACAAAAACGCAAAAAGAGATGAAATTCGTTTTCCCTCAATAAACAAAGACGATCCCAAAGATGTAAAGGCTCCAACCTCAGCTTTGGCTCAAAACGAAGGCAATTACGAGATAACAGGGTTTAACACTAGGGACTCTGAATAACAAAACCAGGAAGCCAGTACTATGAAATCAATCGTGAGTCTTCTAGGGAACAACAAGAATAAGAAAGAAACTGACGCTGATGGAGAGACACTGTTAAAGGCCAATCCGAATAGTAATGAAGCTAAAAAGGAAAAATCTCCTTACATGCGCAACTAAGGAGCCTACAATAGAACTCAAAAGAAAAACACATAATTTTAGGCAGGTCAGAAGGTTGACAGAAATAACCCCTCAGCTGAACATCGCAGAGAGATGCTTAATACGAAATCAACAGAAGAGAATGAAAGCAGCTTTGCCAAAAAAACTTATCTTCTCAGTACTCCCTTTGAAAGAATCAACGAAGATATTGAGAAGTAAAACTATGTGACTCCAATGCTGGGCGTAGAATCTCCAGGTTTGGCCTTGAAGAGGGAAATGGACTAAAAAGCCAGAAGAGGCAACAAAGCCAATCTAAAGCAATACCTTGTAAGAGTGTTAGATGCATTAAGAAACAAAGAGGAGGAAAGCATTGATCTCTTCAACCTCAAAAACATTCTTGAAGAATGGTAGAAAGAAGAGGAGAGTCTGGCAGCAAGTTAAAAATGTATGGAGAATGATGCTGCAACTGACAATGCCTCACTATGCGAAAAAGTATTGCAGGTCAAGGGTGAAATCCAGGGCTTGAAGGTTAATTAGGTATAGACCCTCAAAAGCAAAAATTATAATGGTTTTCACAAAGAGCTGAGAAAAATACTCACAGAAGGGCAAGACCAGACATTCCCAAAGAAAATGGCCTTTCTCAAAAGCCAAATGCATACTCCCGTCAATCGCTCAGAATTCGCCAAGGAAAGGGTCTCCTGTCCCATCCCGCAAAAGAAGCCAGACTCCAGTAATCTATCTTAATGCACCCCGGAAGCACCATTCATCTACACCAAAGGCTTGTTCTTGAACGAAGAAATGGCTTACAAGTATGAAACTGGCTTCGGCAAAAAGCTCAGCAAAAGAAGCCGAAAGCTGAGCGAATAGGCCGAAAGAGCTGGCGATCAGCTATTCGGCGTGCTATAGAAATTGAAAATAGTGGACAAAATAAAGTACTAGAAAGTGTGCAAATAGCTGCGGTATCCTTTCAGCAGCAGCGGCCAGAGAAACTACCTGCAGATCGAGATAGTAAACAGCATGAGTGCCGCAGTGGTGAGGCAGTGCATCCAAATCGTGGCCATTCTGCACCAGAAGTGCCGACCCCAGACCATCCTTTGCTCGCATATTGAGCACTTCACGGAGAAGCTGGAGAGTGAGCTGAAGGCCAGCTATGAGAATTACTATTGAGGCAGCTGATTTTTATATTTTTGGATTGATGGTGATTGCTTATTTCCCTCCCTACTCTTTTGGGGTTACCTCCCTATTATTTGAGGCTAAGATAGCTCTAGCCTCACTAATCCAGTCATATCTACAAGCACTACCCTATGGCTGATTATAAGTATTTACAAATCGAAATCAGTTAGGAATCAAAAATTCATCCAGGTCAAGTTCAGAGTTGTCGTCTTGTTCCTCCGACTCGTAAAACATGTCGCCGCCGCTGATCTCCTTGGGCTCCTTGAAAGGGCAGGAGTCTGTATTTTCTTTGGAGGGGGTCGGCTGGGCCATTTCCTGAGTGCCCTGTTTGACCGCACACTTCTTCAGGTAGCACTGCTTGCTCTTCTTGTAATGGGGGCCGATGCTCTTACCGATGAAGCACTTCCCGCAGCTGATGCACTTGTTGATAGACTCCTGGATTCTAAATGGGTGGGGGGTTACATGTGGGAGAACTATTGCTGGAGGATGGGTTTGAATTGAGCGTAGTAGGTCTTGCGCTTGGTGATGCGGCTACCGAAGGCCTTCATGAGTTAGAGGGTAGGGAGGGGGAGGACTGGAATTTCTTTCATTTGATTATGAATCTAACTGCGGAGTGGTTTCTTGAGAAGATTTCAGCAGAGGTATTTGAACACTGGCAGAGGTATTGTTATAAATGAATGCGCAAATGCAAAATAGTTCATTTAGGTGATATTCGAGAAGGATTATAGATTAGAAGACGAAACCAAGCTGGCTTTGGCTCTCAACTCACAACCCTTGTATAACTTTGTGAACTTTGATGGCAGTCTTTTTGGCGAATTGGCTCCCTTTTGCTAATTACCAGACAACTCCTTCAAATACTCATTTTCTATCTAAATGGAGCAAAGCTTATTGTTTATTAAGTAAGCTGATTGGTTTCACCAGCCATCCTTATCCATCATATACTCCAATGGTTGGGCAACTCGCTGTATTTGCACTCCCATCCATAGAAACTAACAGACCAACCACTGACCCGGTTGGTAGCTGTCAACCAACCCTCAACCAATCTCAATGCCACCTCAGGAATATCCCCCGATGTGGTTCAGCACAGCATGAGGGGTGCAATTCAAGAGAGTTGAGCCTCGCAATCAAAGTTGGTATATAGTTGTATAAAAAAAGGAGGGATGGGTGTATCAGTTTGCAGTTAATCGGAATCATGAGTCATTCAGCGTTAACTATCATCACAACAATATTATTATAAATAACATTAATCAATTGACTAACCTAACTATGTGTTTGTATAAAATTTGTATTACCCATCACCCATCCCACCCCTTAGAAGGCCATGCTGTTAGGCTTCTTCGGAATAGCAAATCGGACATTCCAAATTATTGTCCTTTTGCGCTGTTTCTTGCCTCTGCCACCTGCAATCGCATGGCCTATTAATGGTGATGAAGTTGCCCCAATCTGGAGCAAACAAACTGCAGCCTTTGTTTAAATGAGTCATTCTCTTAAAAAATTTATAATCCATCATAATACTAAATGTCAAACCTAAGCCTGAATCGTGCCAATAATGTGCAGATTCATAAGCCGCGAGCCCTATCTTAAATTTGAATCACTGAACCCTTATAACCCAAACCAATTGAACCCCTCAGACTCTCTCACAGCATGTTTTACAAAGACGTTGGGATTAAGACTCCCTTGAAACCTTTGAACACTCACCTCGACCACAAGCACTCCGTCATGTGCACCACATGCCACGAGGGGCTCAAGGATGTCAACGTCACTGAGCTCAGAGCCATGGCTTTCCGATAGACCTACCTCCAGGGAAGTAAAATGCCACAGCCCTATCAGAATGCCAACTACCCCATCCCTCAGAATAATGTGGGCAGCAACCAACACTACCCCCAATACCAAACTAACATCAATCAACCCCAACAGTTCCCTTCCAACATGAGCCAGCCTCAGCAGCAGTCATTCATCAACCAAAACCAGTCTCAATTCAATGCTAACACCAACCAATTCCAGCAACAGTTCCCATCGAACAGTATCCCGCCCCAGCAGCCACCCAATCCCGCCCTCAACCAAAGCTATCCGTTATCCCCCTAGATGTACCAACAGCAACAAGCCCAGCAATACTAAAACTTCCCTAACCAGTTCCATCCCCAGAACAACATCCATACAGCCCAGTTCCAACCCTGGAACTAACAGTACTCTGCATCCAATCACTGGATGCCTGAGTTCGAAACCAACCTGGCGATG